>ERZ650307.1066-NODE-1066-length-15633-cov-5.479651_pt1 | contig 15633 bp, 18 predicted proteins | sample MGYA00376243_ERZ650307 | MGnify/ENA primary metagenome ERZ650307 (study PRJEB26733, sample SAMN07839242) | wastewater metagenome | biome: urban; feature: artificial channel; material: waste water | place: USA: North Carolina | collected 2016-03-31 ... | reverse complement strand
CGATCTATTAATTCTAAATATGGAAGTTCTGACGTTTTGAAAGATGATTGTGAGTTAAAAATTGAAGTTGATAATTTCATTTTTCAACTTCATAATAAAATTCCTATTGAAATTTGCTATTCAATATCATCGGATATGCTATCAAAAGATATTATTACATCGGACTCATTGCTTCTATTTCACTGGGGGGACCGCTTTGTTTTCAAATCTTGCATTATTGAAGTATTGGATGATAAATTGCCCGTGATTCTAGAATTTATAAATTCTAATCCTAATAAAGAAGAGACAGATTCTTTCATCAAATCACAAATAAAAGACATTTCTTTATCAATAGAAGAGTCTATATGTGATATTCTAAGACACAATTTATCAAAATTGTCAGTGCGTTTATTAGAAAACCCAAATGGTCTTGGTATTTGTGGATATTTCAATGGACATATTACACTCAATATGGCTGATTTATCTTTTGATAGTTCAGTAACGAAATATGAACTATATGAGATATTGGGAGTTGTTCAGTTTGTTTCTGAAAGAGATGTAGAAATGGAAGATATTATCAAATATGAGCCTAATAAAGCTATATTATCTAAATATATTTCAGATTTTATTGATTTAATAACAAAAAGGTCAAAAGAGTTTGATTTCATTGTTTCTCCAACTGTAATAGATAAAATAAAAAAGTTTGTTTCACTCTTAAATAGCTAAAAAAAAGAACATAAATTTATGTTCTTTTTAATTATTTATTATTTTTTCTTTTTCTTTTTTAAGTGATTAAGATAGCGATTGTTTGGTTTCCCCAATTTTTTATTTACTATTGTATGAACAGCCAATGCATTCAATACTTTAGGAGGAGCAGTTTTTAATTCATCACGTGTGATTGTGTGTTGTGATTTATAGTAACGTACTGTAAAACCGTTATTATCCAATTCTTTACGAAGTTTAGAAAGCTTAGAATTAGAGCGTTTCAACATTTCTGGTCTTGTTAAAGGATATTGGTCTGTGTAGATAATAACTCTAGACGGGTCAATATTTTCATCCAGAGCATTTTTCATTGCTAGTTTAATTGCTAGAATTTCACTATCTGTTGATGATACACCCTTAACATTTGAGCGTGCAGAAACCTCTGGTTTTTTGCTTTTTTGTTGTTTTACATATGCCCAAGCTCCTTTATTATCTTTAGCTTTAATGCCACCATCCACATAATACCGTACAATTTCAGACGATTTAAACTTTCTAGTTGAATCTTTATCTTTATCAACGCTTATTTTTTTCATAGATATTCTTCTTTCTTTTGTTTTTTATTTACAACTTAATTATAGAAAAGTAACGTATTTTATATAATTAAGTTGTAAAATAAATATATTAAAGAAGAAAGTAGGATATTTAATTATGTCTATCATCAAAAAATCACTCGTTGCAACAATCGCACTCTTTTCACTATTTGCACTTACTGCTTGTTCAGGTTCTACAATTGAAAACACATCAGCTGACGAATCAACAATTCAAAATGTTTCCATTGACGGCAAAACAAAATACCCTCTTGCTTGGACAGATTCTAATAGTTTTGTAAACGACAAATCAGCAGCATCTAGTGATGACGCGTCTGGCTCGTCTATTGTTATTTCTATCATTAATAACAATAAAGAACAGTTGATTACACTTCCATTGAATTCTAAAGATGGTTATATTTCAGGAGACATTGCATATAAAGAAGTAATTCTAACTAATATTGATACAGAACCATATGTTGTTTTCTCTAAAAGTAAAGATATTACAATTGTGAATGTTTATCGTCAACCATACGTACGTTACAACCAAGCACCTATCTCTGGTAAAGTAGTTGATAAATAATTAGAAATGAGGTAGATTTATATGTCTATTAAAAAATTAGTTTTCGGACTATTTTCTGTTATATGTGGTATGTGTTTAATTACAACACCTGTATATGCAAAAGGCAGTGGTGGTCACGGTGGTGGTCACTCATCATCTCATAGCAGCGGTCACGGAAGTGGTCACTCAAGTCACAGTAGCTCACATAGCTCATATGTTCATAGCGAAGGTCATTCTTCTAGTATTTCTAGAGGTGGTAAGGTTGCACGTGCACGTTCTGGAATGGAGTCGTCTCGTTCTATCCATAATTATGGAAGTAGTAGAAGTTCTAGATTAAATAAAGGAGAAAGTAAACAAAAATCTTCTTTTAGTCAATACGAAACAAACTATAATCCATATAGAAGTGGAGGCTCATTTCACCCGTTCTACTATCCTAGATATTACTATTATGGTGGACACGGAATTTATCACAATTCTAAATCTAATACAGACGTAGATAATGACGATGAAGTTTCTAAATTAGTAGGTCAAGATTCACATCTTATAACTATTAAAGATAACTTCAATGATGAGCATAAGGTTGTTTTAACTAAATCACAATATGACAAAATTAACGTTAACGATGAAATTTCCATTTCTGGTAAAACACTATTAGTAAACGGAAATCCAATTAATTAAATTAAGCAAACTGTGTTTGCTTTTTTAATTTTCTTTCTATAATTAAGTTGTAAAATAAAATTAAATAAAAGAAAGAAGAAGCACAATGATTAAAACAGAAGAACAAAAAAGCTCCCTACCAAAATTTAATGACATTAAGTCTAAAGTGACGGATAAATCGCTTGAAGATATTTTAGAATACGTATACATTCGATTACTTGGAGATGATAAAACCGCACACCATTCACTTTTGTCTTTATATTCTGAAGTATACCATTTAGAAAACAATGGATTTGTTAGCACAGGAAGTGATGGAAAAGAATATGTTTCCTCTTACAATAAGCATTTCCAAAAAAATCACTTCTCAGCTATCATATATTATGATACAAGGCTCAATACATTTTTGGCAGGTAGTGAAGGCAATATGGGATTCAACTCATTGTTTACAATTCCTTTGTTATTCAACAAACCAAAATACAAGAAGGTTATTGAAGATATTTTTGAAATTACAGCGTACAATATTACCAATAAAGTTTTATTATGTGCAGATAAAATGGAAGATTTGGAAAATGTTAAACCATATTTGAAATTTAAAATGGTAAGTTTAGATGAGTTCAAAAAAGCAATTTTGCCTGTATTTAAAAAAGATTTTTCATTATTATTGAAAAATAGATATTCAAAACTTGTTAAAAATATGCTAGATACATCTCAAGCTACTAACGTTAGACTAATTGAAATTATAAACAATAATTACACTGAAACAGAGTTTCAGGAATTAACGATTAACGAAAAATGTGATTCAATTTTAGAAATGTTAATACAAACCAAATCATACACCTTTGAGTCTTTTATGACATATGACGAATTGAATTATATGATTAACCATTTAATTGGTGATGATTACTCTCTTATTCTGAATACGCTTGCCAATGACCAATCAGACCGGTTTTCTTCTATCAAATATGCAACTGAAACCCTGATTGCTGAAATCCTTTGTCAGAAAGAGACTTTGACAGACTTAGATAAAGATACAATCTTAAATAGCTATTTAGGTAAGTTATCTTTAGATTCCCTTGTTAAGGATATTAATGATAATGTCATATTCAGAGGTATGTTTACCCCAACACAGAGACATAATAAATTGTATTTCTTACAATTAAAAATACTTGGTGTTGATAAGTTCATAACTTTGATTGATGATGAGTGCAAGACACGTGTACTTGATAATCCAAATCCAATTACTAGTAAATTAAATTATATTGTTAGTTTAATTATTGGTATTAATTCTTCTTGGTCAGCACACAAAAACAACTTAAATTTTGATTTTGATATGTCAGAACAACATTTATATAAATACGTGTTCTCAATTTTAGAAAAAAATAAGTAAATAAGAAAAACGAGTAATTAACAACTACTCGTTTTTTATTTATAAATCTTCAATAAAATTAGAAATCTCATCTAATTTATCACTAATATTTACAGCATTTACAACACGTAACACGTCGATACCATCACCTTCTAATTTATCTAAAAATTCAGAATATTTTTCTTTGATGTTTTCGTGATAAGCAAGAGGCTTTTCATCAAAGAAATTCACCTCACGGTCATCTCCTACTATACGTTTCAAAGCAATGCTTGGTGCTAAATCAAGGAAAATAACACCGTCTGGTTTAAGCAATGTTCCCATTTCTTTATTTTTAGCAGTAATATAATCAGAGTCAATCTTATCAGATGATTGATAAACAACAGATGAAATCCAAGAGCGGTCTGATATTACAGTTTTACCTTCTTTTAATGAAGGAATTACAACCTCATCAAATAATGACTTACGTGCTTCAATAAAAAGCTCAATTCGTTTCTCATCACTATATTCTGGGTGTTCCATAATTTCTTTACGTACAGACTGAGCCTTTTCAGTTGTTCCAGGTTCTGAAACAAAAACAGCATTGGGAACTGTCTCCTTTAATAATCGGATAAGAGTACCTTTACCCGTAGCCTCTCCACCTTCAATTACAATATATGTCATATATATTTACCTTCTTTCGTTTTCTTTAATTTTTTTTTACAATCTAATTATATAAAAAAATAATTAGAAAAATAGAGAATAATTCACTCTCTATTTTTGTTAGTTATATTTAGACTCTATATCTTTTATTTTTTGCAGCATAAACATCATCCTCAACCACAATTACAACAGAATCCCCTGATGTCATAAAATCTAACAAATCCTTAAAGAATGACATATCTTTTAAATGTTCATAATGCTTATACAATTTATCTAGCGTTAACGTCTCTTTCTTAATATAAGAAAGATTAAATCCTGACCATTCCAGGAACGTTATAATATCGCCAATGTGCCCAGCTTTTACAGCATCCACTTTTATTCTTAACCATATTTTAGCATAAATTTGAAAAATAAAGAAGAATGTGCTATAATTAAGTTGTAAAAAAAAATAATAATTGAAAGTTGGAAAAAAAAATATGGAAAAACAAGAACTTATCAAACAAATCCTTGAAGCTTTGCGGGCAAGTGGATTTGAAGGAAATATCGTTGTTTCAGATGATGCTGGAGATACAACCGTCTCTGTGACTCCACAAGAACCTATTCAAGAAGTCACTGACTTTGATTTATCTTCTGTTTTAGCTCCGCTTTTTGAAGCTGCTCAAGCTGCTCAGATTCAAGGTCAAGCTTTACTTAAAGCTCAACTTGAAGAAGAGTTAAACGAATTACGTGGTATTGATGAGGTTGTTTCTAGAGCTATTCTTGAAAAAGAAAAAATCGTTGCTGACAATCAAATTATGTTAAGCATTCTTGCTCGTGATAAAGAAGCATATTATGCTCGTGCAAACGAAATCATCGAGCAACTAGCTTATCTTTAATTAAGTTAGATAAAAAAAACACCAAATTAATGGTGTTTTTTTATTTGTTCTTTTTTAAATTTAGAACCAGTTTGAATAAGACTTTTCAACCATATCAATATATGCTTGTTTATTTAAAGAGGCAGGTAATGATTCTGGGAATTCATTGTTAATTAAAATGAACTTGCTTTCTGGAATACCAGACCAGGCTTCACCTTTATCTTTAATTACTGAGTAGTTGATTACAGAATCACCTTCAGTTGATAAAAGTACACGGTTAACACGTTGTGCGATTTTAAGATTAATTGCAGTCTTGTGATTTTTAGTTGCTTTCAATGTTGTAGCGAATAAATCAACCCGACCTTCGTTGATATATTTATCAATAATATCTTCAAATGATGAAGATTCATCTTTTAATTTATCAATAACGGCATAGTCTACAATCTTAGGTAAATTTCCACGTTTAAATGGATTAACATCAGTGTGTGAAATATCACCAGATGCTTCTTCGATTTCACCATTCTCATCTAAAATTAAACGAGAGTTGTCATCTTTACCAATATAAGTTCCAACCTCTTCAAAGTCCAATGACAGACCCCATTTCTCTGCCCAAGCATCAAAAATCGGAGCTAGAACTGTCTCATCACCGTCGTAGAAAAGACCATCTGTATTTACAGAATATACTTCATTTTCTTCTGAATTTGAAAGTACATCTTTAATTGCTAAATACAATAAAATCTGTAATGTGAAACGGTTTTCAACAACAGCAATAGGATTGTATAGGAACGAACCAGGTTCGTCAGATTTACCAGTAGGTGAATTGGTTGCAAGTTTGGTTGATGCAACTTCATTCAAAACTAATGATGAAATAGCTTCATAATCCCAAGTATTGAAATTCAAATTGAATTCTTTATTTAAGATAGAAACATCTTTGGTCGTTTTATCTAATTCAGCAACAAGTGCTTTCATATGTTTAGCTTCAAACTTATCAACTACGAATGATTTATAACGTTCTGTAACTTCACCAAATTGGTTTGTTAAGATTGCTAATGCTCCATAAGCACCCTGAATATCACGGTGTTTAATGTTAGTTGCTCGTGACGTTACACGGACACCTTCATCATTAACAAAGCTACTATGTGCACCACCCATAGATGGACGGAACTCTAAGTGCTTACCAACACGAATTGGTTCAATTACAGGTCCAGGAACTCGTTTTAAAATAGTATTCCCAGCTTCACGCTCACTCATACCTCCAGCAACTGCTTTTTTAAATGCAGCAAATGCTTCTTCATATCGGTCAGAATAAGATTTAAGCTCATTTGACCAATTTTCTGGAATTAATGATAGTAAATTCTCCCCTGATAAACTCCAAGTGAATTTTTCTTTTTTCGTGATAAACTTACGTGAACCACCAGTTAAAGCTCGTTCTGCTAATGCAGCAGGAGTTTGAGAGATAGCCCAGTCATCACCTTTGAGATATTTATCAATCATAGCCTTGTTTTGACGATAGCTACCTTGAATCTTATCATCAGCAAAGAGTTTGTCAATGATTACAATTGAATTAAGCAAGTGTTCTTTAATTTCTGAAGGAGTTTTGTGTGATAATTGTTCATCATTAAAACTTTCAACCTTCAATCCATAAATTGATGCTAATTCATCTAAATCACCACCATTGTTTTTAGTAAACGCACCTTTAATATCATAAGTACCATATAGTGATTTAGGCTTGACTTCCCACTTAAACGTAGGAATGTCAGATGTAATGAGTTTGTTATACAATTCATATACATCAGAAACACTAGAGTTATATAAGATAGCGTGTAATAAAAAGTCATCTACACGGCGATTACCAAATCCAACCATTTGATGGTTATTTACAAATGTACGTGCATTTGCACCAGACAATTGTTTTCCCTTTACTTTAAGTGATGAGATGAAATAAATATCATCAGAGTCTACTGGTTTAATTACAGCGATATAATATTCTGGCATTGCGATAACCTTAAATACACACTTTGGTCTATTGTAGACAGGTTCTTGTTTGTTTGTTGTTTTCATAATTTTGTTCTTCTTTCTTTTAATAAATAGTTTTTTACAAACTAATTATAGTAAAGTGATAAAATTAATGTAAATTAAAAAGGCATAATATAGTTGAACTATGCCTTTTTGTTGTTAAGATTTACTAGAATTCATTAAAATATTTGTCATATAAATTATCAATTACGAAAAGTAATGTCCATAAAATAGCGTAATAGATGAACCAAATAATTGTTAATGAGAAAACAACGGACGAGAATCGTCCAGTTAAACTCTTGGAAATAACTTTATACTAATCTAACATATTTAGACCTACCAATAATAATGCTGTTGATGAAGCAGTTGATTTAATTGTTACGTTATCAATACCATCACCAAGCCAAAAATTAAGACTATTGACTATAAATATTGATAGGAATAAATAAGCTACGGTAATAGTAAACATTTTACCATTGTAGTGGTCAATCTTAGCTAATAATGTAAAAGCATAAAAGATTGCAGTGAAAATTAATGACTCGAATGTTGATAAAACTAGATACTTTTTCAATTTGATGACTCTTTCTTTTTTTTAATTTTACATTCTAATCTAATTATAGACATTGTGAATAAAAAAAAGAGAGTGTATCTCTTTTTCATTGGTTTATTTTCGTTAAGAGCTTTTCTCGCTCTAATTCAAATTGCATTTTTAAATCTTCAATCATAAAAGAAATGTCATCAGTTTCTTTATTAACAACAATGCCAAATAAGCTCTTGACTACGGCAGCTGAATATTGTGCTGGCTTAATATTTGATAGAATGAGTTGTGTTGCAATCCACGGTGTAATCGCACCTGATATAATCAAACCTTTTTGGTATGACTTAGATGAGATAATCCCTAGACGTTCACTTGATGTCAAAAACATTTCTTCAATTTTATTATTGCACCCAACCCAGAAAGCCAGTGCTTCATCGACACCATTTTCTTTTTTTGACTTTTGTAATTCTAGAAAATTAACAGCTAATGTACCAGAAGAAATTAACTTTACATATGGTTCATAATCTTTATTTTTGTAATGGACTTCTCCATATTTGCTTACTGCAAATGCAGAAGCTAACAAACTAATTGCTTCGCCTTTTATATCATCAGTTTCAATATGTAAATATATTGTTTGATTAGGCTTCTTAACTTTAACAAGTAAAGAACCTGATTCATTAGTTGTAAATGAATGACGCCAATATTTACTAAGCAACTCTTTTGATGGAAATGCTGTGTTTAGTTCTCTTAAAACATTAAAAGAAGTAACAGTCTTATCAGAAAACATTGTTATTTTCATCTCGTTATTCCACTCACCACCAGTAGTGTTACGTTCAATTGAAAAATCAATACTTTTGTCGGCACGTTTTTCCATTAATAAAGAACGGAACTGTCCATTTTCATTTTTAGTGGATTTTTTTGCCATTTTTAAAGTCCTTCTTTCTATTTAATCATTTATTACAATTTAATTATATAACAGTTTAAAATAAAATAAAAACGAATGAAATTCACTTTATATTACATTATTCTTCAAACTCATAGACCAATTTTGCCTTTGCAAAAATAAGATTTAATATATCTTTGTCCGTTGAATTATTGATGAATTTAACTGGAGGATAGCTACAATATTCATCATAAGACAACCCCTCAAATGGCAAATAACATCCCCTATGAGTTAAGTGCTTACGAGCACCTAGAAATTTAGAAATTGGGATTGAACCAGAATACTTATCATTTAAGTCTAACATATCACTATATTTGATATAGTAATATTCACCTAAAAATGCGTTGTGAATAACTATAATTTCTCCATTATATTTAGCAACGTTATTTTCAATCATAACACTAACCTCTTTCTTATTTAAAGTTTGTTATATATTAATTTAGTTTATTAAATCTGTTTCTAAGCAATTTATTCAGGATAGTTTCATTGTTCTTAAATTAATATAGATTTCATAATTACGCTCAATATCTTCTCTTGCTGTTCGCCAGAAAATATTTGGGTCTTTGATTGATGAATAATCAATATTATTGTTATAGCAAAACAATATTAATTTTATATGATTTGCACTATAACTTCTATAGTTTTCTATTTCTTTATCTAAGTTGTGGTACAAAAATTCACCAGCAATATCTGGGTTAATAAATTCTCTGTGAGAGTCTATCCATCCAACAAGCTTTTTTAATGAAACATCCCTCTTAACCCACATAAAGATACCTCCAAACTGGTTAAAGTAAAAATAACCAGTGGACGGATTAGATGTTATCTTTCTAGAATTCAATATTGGACTTATATCTTCACCCATTAAAATTAAATATAACAGTTTTTCGTATATTTGTTTTGTGCATTCTCCATCATCACTAAGCATAAAATCACCAACACTCCCTATTCGTATAGTAATATTATATCATATATTTGAAATTAATGCTATATTATGATATAATAAAATCAAAGATAAGCAAAAAGAAAACTCAGGAGAATTGGTTATGGTAAACAATATGGTATGTTTCTTTGGTGAAAATAATAAAAATGGATATTTGTCTAATTTTTATCCAGTTGAATTTAAAATGGACGGCAAGACGTTCACTTCATCAGAACAAGCATTTATGTTCAAAAAGGCTATTTATTTTAAAGACAATCACAATGCCTCTTTAATTTTAAAAGCACGTACACCTAAAGAAGCTAAAGCATTAGGGCGGAAAGTTAGAAACTTTAATCAAGATGAGTGGAGTCGTGTGTCATCTGATATTATGGAAGAGGTTCTCATCTGTAAATTCTCTCAGAACAATGATATTAAAAAGAAGCTGGTTGATACGGGTGATTCTGAATTAGTAGAAGCATCACCTTATGATAGAATTTGGGGTGTTGGTGTGGGAATTACTGACGCACTTGATAAAAGAATGTGGAAAGGTCAGAATAAACTCGGAAAAGCTCTGACTAATGTAAGAGAACTAATTAAAGAGTGAGGTAATGATATGTTTAAATTGTTCCGTAGAAACAAAAAAGTAAAAAAGGATAATCCTGTGAATAAAACAGAAAATCTTGTGAATAAACCAAACACAGACGTGGATTCATCTGATGATAATAAAGAAATTATTATTGTAAATAAAATTGTCACCAACACAACAGAATATCCAATGTATTTTATTAAAGTTTTAATTAATTCTAGGGGTGTTTCCACATTGGGATTGGATTTTGAGTTCAAAGAATATTATAATATTAAAACATTAAATGAACCATTTGTTTCTGATAGTGATAATTCTCTATCAGAAGAAGAAGTGGACTTATTGTTTGTGAAAGCGAAAAATGAATTAATTGATTTTATTGTGGAGAAAGATTTAGTGGAGTCTGAGACTCTCCTTTATGAATACTTGGTTTATGACTTTAATAAACCAGATGGTGAACGTGCATATCTACAAAAAACAAAAATCACAACACTTTGATAAAACAAAAAAGAGCAATTGTGTGATTGCTCTTTTTTGTTTTATATTAAAATTTTCATTCTTCACATTCATCAGTGACGTCAACAAACTCTATTAAATCTAAATTTATGCCTTTTTCTTTTAGCGAATTAATAAAATCATCTAAAAGTATCTCAAAATCTTCTTTTGGTATAGCCATAATTCCCTCCACATATCTTTGTTGTTATATCTATTATAACACAAGTCAATTAAGTAGTCTAGTTAATTATTATGAACGTGAATATTTCCAATCTTAATATTATTCAGTTGGGAAAGTCAACGTCTTGTCTGCAATGAGATTTCTATGTGCAACTTTGGAAATCTTCTTGATATTCTTTAAATAAAGCAGACGTTCTTCATCTGTTTTTGCACGTAGGTAAACTTCCTTAATCATTCCCTCATATTCTTCTTTTGAAAACAATCGTTTTGGGAGCATATTCCAGGCTGTTTTTGTTAAGCAGTTAACCAACTGTCCCTTAAATAGAGGTATTCTAATGTTATCATCTTGAATATTAGATGCACCACGACCACAACAGCGATTCTTAATCATAAGTGGTATCATATCTGGTGTGATTTTATATGTCATTTTCTCAGAACGTAACGTATTAGATAGATATTCTACAATCGCTGTGTTTTTGACTTCACAAGAAGAAGCTGTATGCATATCCAATAACCCGACACCCGCAAACGGACCACTTGCCTGGACTTCTAACACATCACGGCTTGTTTTTGCAACTTCTTCCCAGAATTTATTAAGTAGCATAATCATACTAGGTGCTTTTCCAAGACCAGCCATATTTACAAATGAAAACACATATCCTAAATCACTTATATTTTTGATTTTCCATATCTCATCATCTAAATATGTGTTGTACGGGAACGGGTATGCAGAAAAGCGGTTCTCTGCATAATTCCAAGCCAAAATGAATTTATGACTAGTACAGTCTGTGTTTTTCATTTCTTGAAGAGATTCAAGGAATACATCTTCTCCATATTCATTAACTGCTGCAATAGCATCCAGATGATATGATGACGTTTCCTGCTCATTATTATATTTTTCTTCTGTTTTAATCATAGTAAACTCCTTTTGTATTAACTATATTAGTTATAGCATAAACACAAAAAAAGTGAACTATGTAATTAGCTCACTTTTCTTTTTATTAATTAGACTAGTAGACCAATTTTATCATTTCGTGTATTAGCAATTATAACAGATTTAACTTTCTTTCTTGCGGCTTTTTCGCCATCTTCGTAAGTGATTTCAAGAATATCAGCACCAGCAATATATTTTCCATCTTTTATAATGGCATCATCAAGGTCAAATTTGATAATTACTACATCTCCAACCTCTTCGAGATATGTATCGAGATATACTTCCTTTTCAAGAGATAAATCATATTTAATCATTTGAGAACTTCCATCGTCATATACGAATGTTACGTCACGTTTTACTGTTTCGCGTGTGATATTTAAATCTTCCAAAGCAGATTGAAGTGTCTCACCTTGGTTAAGTTCAAATACAATAGCGTTTAGACAATCAAAGTTCAATGGTTGTCGAACAGATAGAGAGATTACAGATTTAATAACATTTTCATCAAATTCTAATAATTTATCTGTCATATATTCTGTAATTTCCTCTGGATTTGGATAAGTAAATCTAATGTGAAAATGGAATCGACCAGGACGATTGATGAAAAACTCATTTACTCGATATAGATGATTGACTGTAATAGCAAAGATATGCTTTTGAGTTCCAGTACCATCAAATAGACCTAATAATTTAGACTGTGGTTCACGGTCTGTTTGTTCTTCATTATTAGGAAATACCTTTTCAAATTCATCAAAGATAATTAGAGTTTCTTGCTTTAATTTGCTAAGGAAAGAAGAGATTCCTATATATGAATCAGATACAAGAATAACAGGGATTCCCAGTTCTAGAGCTTTATCAGAAAGTTGTCGAACAAACAACGTCTTTCCAATACCTTTTTCTCCACTAAGCATAATACCTAAACTTGTAGTTAATGATTTGTAACGTTTAAATACTTTTTCTACTTTTTGAGTAGAATTACCGTAAACCTTCTCATCTTTGTCAAAAACTAAGTCATCTGTGCTTTCTAAAGAGAAGCCAGTTTGCTTGTTAAAAACAACACGATAGGTTTGTACTGGTAATTTTTCCAGAATATCGACGTTATCACCGTCAAATAGGTTGTAAGTTTTGTCAAAATTAATAATTCGCATTATATAATTCCTTCTTTCTTTTGTTTGGTTTTTTGTTTTACAAATTAATTATATAAAATTAAAACTAAAACAAAAAGAGAGATATAAATCTCTCTTTAATTATTACAGAACAACGTAATCTTCAAACAATTCATCAGAGAATAGTTTCAACACTGATGTATCTGAAGTGCCATCTGCATTGTTGAATAAATCTAACAGATATGCCCATTCACCTACTAATAATTCAGAAAATTCTTTTTCATTAGAAGTGAATTCGCTTGTGTTAACGTAGAATTTTTCAATTGCAATGTTAATCTTGTTAGTGTATTCTTCTTGTTTTTGTTCATCAAATTCAACAAACAGATTATCATCAAAGAAATCTTCAACAATCCAATAGACGGTTTCGACAACTAGGTCGTAATATTTTTTATCTAACTTTAATAATTCAAGAGGAATCTCTCCTTTATTATAATTAGTTTCAGATTTCCCCAATAAATGGAGTTGTACGTTTAGTGAATCTTTTAGTTTTTGATATGCGTTCATTTTTGTTCTTCTTTCTTTTATTTAAGTTTTTATTTACATATTAATTATATAAAATAAAAGTGATTTGTTAATATATTTAATATTCTGACTATTTAGCTTTATTAAATTAAGTTAAGAAAATAAAAAACACGGTAATCAATTACTGTGCCTTTATTTTAAAAAGTGTTAGTGGTCATTGAACACGTTAATGTAAGAATACGAGATAACTCTATATTTATTACAGTATTTCAATTACATAACAGTTAATTACTAAGTGGTCTATACATCTATTTAGATTAACAACACGAGATAACTCTATATTATTATTAGATATAAATACATTAATAATTTTATCCAGTAAAACTGGTAAGTTTTTGTTTTTATTTACATATTAATTATAGTAATCATTATTAATTTTCAAAAAAATCAATAAAAATTACTTAAACTTCTACAAAAACAGTCTCAAACATTTTAACGTTATGTTCTTTAATGAATGATTTTGCATCTTCAATAGAATCAAATTCTGTTGCACCTTTGAAGTACCCATATCCATAACCGTCACTTAATTGACCTTCAGTTTCAGGAGTTCTGTCAAATTTATGCTCTTCAACTGCAGTCTGACAGATACGTAACCAGTTGTTTGATGTTCTTACTTTTACTTTCATATTTCACCTCTTGTATTTTCTATATTGTATATATATCATAAAAACTGTCTAATTACAATTGGAAATCAATTTCAATAATGAAACCCCAATTGCAAATCTAGCAAATGAACTTGTTTGAATAAGATTTACTACTGCGTTGCAATCAAAAATAAACCAGATAATCCAGACAGCAAAAAATAATTCCGAGATGATTGAAACGATAAAAATAATATGTGATAAGAATTTTTTCATATTGCTCTTCTTTCTTTTGTTTTTTGTTTTACAACTTAATTATATAAAATTATATAAAAAAGATAATCTAGTAAAATCAATTATTGTATGATATAATTAAACTATAAATAAATTACTAATAGAAAGAGGAATTAAAATGATGAAAACGGAGAAAATAGAGCCTTCTGGATATATTTCAGGTATATTAATAAGTTCTTATGAAAAATCAAGTCAAAGTCGTAAAGACACAATAGCTACTCGATATGGACGGGATAATATATTAGCATTTGATATGGACAATAAAGAGTTCACGATTGTTTATGATAATAATTTCTTTTCTAAAATAAGAAAAGAAACAATTACTTTTTTGGATATTTGCAATCTAAAAAACATAAATAACAAGGATGAGCTATTTAACAGTTTTTATGAATTAGAGGCTCAATTTAATATAGATGAACTATCTATGGATAATCATTCTATGTTAAAATCCATTAATAATTCTACGTCACCTTTTTATTTGTTGAATCTGCACCAAATCAATGAGTTTATTAATCGCAACAAGTTACTATCTGGTGATTTTATAATTAATAACAGAAATAACGTTCTTTATGATGACATATTTCGTTTACCAACAAAAAACACACAGATGTATGCACCAGTATTTAGTTATGTCTCAACTATAAGAAAGTTAATAGAATTAGTTGAAAACAAAATTAGAAAGTCAGATACATCTTGTTATGATAAAGAAGAATTGAATAAACTAATGTTCAAACTTAAAACGTCACGTGCTTTATTATATATAGAAAGAGAATCGGTTGTAAACGGAGAGTATGGTTTTTGGTTAGGTAAAAAGCCAAAATGGACAGTTTCCTTTGATTATGCTCTGGAATACTTCTCTACTCTTGGAAAAGTTAATGCCTCTAGCTTTTATTATTTTTTCAGTGCAACAATTGGAAGTTTATTCGACAATGCAATTAAATCTGGAAATATAGTAGATGTCCCACACAACTATTCTGAATTCTATCAAAAACTACCACTTAATATATATAGTAATATATACGTTATGAATATATACGCTATGAAGGTGGAAGACTGAATATTTAATGTGAATGGAAGTTTAAATATACTTAGGAAATCTAAAATTTGGGTTGATTCAAT
>ERZ650307.1062-NODE-1062-length-15662-cov-11.049145_pt1 | contig 15662 bp, 15 predicted proteins | sample MGYA00376243_ERZ650307 | MGnify/ENA primary metagenome ERZ650307 (study PRJEB26733, sample SAMN07839242) | wastewater metagenome | biome: urban; feature: artificial channel; material: waste water | place: USA: North Carolina | collected 2016-03-31 ... | reverse complement strand
AACTTAGGAGGATTTTCAAATGAAGAAATTTAGTAAAGGTATCATTACTGGTGTTATCGGAACTCTCGCTGCAACTGCTGCTGGCGTTTTCGCTGTCAAGAAAACAATTATTGACCCTGAACTCAAAAAAGAAGAATTCATTAACGAAAATCGTCGTAATGCTGCACGTAAACGTGTGTCACATTAATTTATATTAACTTGACTAGCTTCTAAGTTAGTTAGGGTGATACGTCTCGACTGCATTAAACTAACCGATTAAAAAAAGGGCTGCCAAAACCATTTGACAGTCCTTTTTTCTTAGCTTATTTTAGTCAGCCAGTTCGTCAGAAACTTTTTCTGCAGCTTCACCAACCTGAGTTGCTGTCTTAGAAACTAACTTGTCTGCTTTGGCAGAAATTTCATCTGCTTTTTTGACCAAGTCTTCTTGCTCTAATTCCAGTTCAAACTCGTCTTCTACTTCTTCTGTTTGTTCAGCAACTGTAGCTGAAAGTTCACTAACTTTATCACCAATCTTTTCTTTTGTCAGTGCTAAGAAATCTAGAACTTTTTCTTTTGATAATTCACCTGAGTCGATTTTGGCTTTAATATCATCTTTTTTTGCGACTAAAAAGTCTTTTGCTTTTTCAGCTGAAATGTCGCCATTATCGAATTTTTCTCTGATGTCATTATATTTCTCAGTTGAAAAGTCAACCAATTGACCAGATTTTTCATCATAAAAATTAGATGCTGTATCTTTGACTTCGTCAAACTTAGCTTTAGGGTCTTCTTTATAATCTTGATAAAAATCTTTAACATCTTGACGTAATTTTTTACCTTCTTTTGGTGCTGTCGCCAATGCTGCTGCTGCACCTGCCAAAGCCCCTAAGATTGCGCCTACTAAAAAACCTGTTTTCTTAGCCATTATTTTTCTCCTTTTTGCGATTTTACTTTGTAAAATCTTAAAACTTGACCTTCTCAAACTCTTTAAGATCTAGACTTCGAGTTAACCTAACGTTATGCTCTGCTTTTTTTTCGATTAAAGAATTTACCTGCACCACGTCCCAAGGTAACGATAGCCGTTGCTTTACCTGCATTGGCTGCCTTTCCTTTAAAACGGGTTGCAAAGTCATTACCAGAGCGATTCATTTTTGAAACACTTTCAGATAAATCTGCAACAGCCGTAAAAAGTGGGTCGATTGTGACGATTTTACTATTCACATCGTCAAGCAGGGTATTGGTCTTAGCCATTAACGTATCTGCTTGTTTCAATAGAATGTCTGTATCTTGTGTAACAACTGCAATCGTCCGATTCATTTCATCAACCGTTTTCATAACCTTGACAATTAAAACTACCAAAAATATCACTAAGACTGCTACGGCAACAGCGATGATAATCAATGCTATTTCTCCCATACCTACCTCTTTTCTATATGTGTTACTTTCGTTTTTCTCGATACTCATAACAGCTTAGTCTCGCTAAGCCACTACCATTACCCAGAATGACGATACCTCTATTTGAATTATAGCAAATTACTGCTTATTAAGGAAATATTTGCTCATTTTGTGATTGACTAAAACTAGGATGATGCCGGCTGCGATATCTCCTGATTTTAGTCCTTTAAGTCGATGGCATAGGCTCATGACGAGAATGAATCCGATGAGATTCCATTAAGATTCATAGAGGAATGAATGGTGTGAATTGTTAGTATTAATCAGCTCAATTCATATATTTTGATGGTAAAATTCACACCATTCAGTTGAAACTAATTGAAATCAGTGGAAATGATTAACATTGAAAACTCAAGAGAAGCATGATATTAAAGCGCTTTGAAATTTATATAACCGAGTATTTTTGAAAGATAGATTTACAATCAGTAGTATATTCTTAATAGAATACCAAACTAGGATATATTTTTAGTATAAAATAAAGCCTCACCACATTCTTGTTGATAGACTTTATTTTTTTATTCAATTTAATGATTTTATATTGATTATTTTTGCCCTAAATTGCCCAGAATTTATATTTCATTTCAAAAAGCTCGTATATATAAAGGAATTATACTGTATACAAGAATTGAAAGGAAAATCTACTCACATTTTATTGTTACAAAAAAAATACCAGTTTCCGATATCTGGTATTTTTTATATTATACAATCTCTATAAAATTAATTGATTATTATAATTTATCTTTTTCTTTTCTTTGAATAATTGATAGACCACCCCACAAAACCTAACAAGGTAATTATTAAAGTAAGTCCAACGAATCTTAAACCTGTTTGTGATTTTTCACCTGTGCTTGGTAATAAATTATCTGAATTCTTAATTTGTTCACCACCAACAGAGTTATTACCAGGTAACGATGTGGCAACTCCCGTATCCTGTGTATAAACATAAATAACAGTTATAACTCCATCTTGATAACGTCCTGTTTGATTATCAGATACAGATTTGAAACTATATCCAGGAATCGTTTTCTTATTTGTTGTATAATCTGTACCTACTTCACCGTTTGATACATCTCGACTAGATATTTCATTACCAGCTTCATCTACATATTTTACTACAACTGTTCCTTTTATCTTTTCACCAGACGTGATGACCTTGGAATAAATATAAGTAACTGTTGTCAATCCGTCTGAATAGATACCTGTCTTATTATCAGGTATCGTTTTGAGTGTATATCCAGAAATGCTTTTTTGTACCGTATCATAATTGGTACCAACTGTTCCAGTTGTCTGATTTTGAGCAGAAATTTCTTTTCCAGTCTCATCAATATATTTTGTTACAACTATCCCCTCTATAATTGGGTTAGGTATATCATTTAGTTTATAGACATATACAACATTTTGAATGCCATCCGTATAAACTCCTGTTTTATTGTTTGGTACTGTCTTAATGGTATACCCAGGAATAGTTTTTTGTATCGTATCATAATTGGTACCAACTGTACCTGTTAAATGATTTTGAGCAGAAATTTCATCACCAGCTTCATCTACATATTTTGTGATAACCGTTCCTTCAATTATAGATGGGACTTCACCATTTAAACTATAAATATATGTTACAGTTTGAACACCATTAGCATAAGTACCAATATGATTTGTAGGTACTGTTTTTATAGTATATCCAGGGATTATTTTTTCAATCGTTGAATAGTCCGTTCCGACTGTACCAGTAGTCTGATTCTGTCCAGAGATTTCTACACCATCTTCATTAACGTACTTAGTAATTATAGCTCCTTCTATAACTGGTTCGGGTATGTTATTTTTTGTGTAGACATACGTAACTTCTCTAATACCTTCTTCATAATTACCAGTTGAATTACTTGGTGTGACAGTTAAAGTATATCCAGGAATTGTTTTAGCAACCGTCGTATATTCTTTCCCCACAACTCCTGTTGTAGTGTTACGTTCGGCTATTTCCTTACCAGTAGTATCTGTATATTTTGTAATTACAGTACCCTCTATTCTTGGTTCTAGAATTAATGTACGAATATAAGGTACAGCATAAGCGCCAGTATTATCTAAAATTTCATTTGGTAATTTACCAACATTACTTTCATCAGCATCTGTCGCAGAATAAGTATATGCTAGTGTTATTTTTTCAGAATCAAACGTTTTGTCTTCCAATGCTTTCTTTAAATCAGAAAGGCTATAAATTGATTCTGTGTATGTTTTACCTTCATCAAGACTGACTCTAACTTTGATGTTATCTTTATCAATTGTAATAGTCTCACCATTTGGTGAGATCCCTTTATCAGTAACTGTTATACTATTACTGCCTAAAATATTGTCAAAATCTGCTAATGCTGTTTTTTCTTGGATTGGTTGCACTTCCGTACTGGAAACTGTAAAATATGGTCTTGTCGTTTCAAGCTTAAATTGTGACACATTTGGAGAATAGAGGTGTTGTCCATTTGGTGCCAAAGGAGTTGTAACAGTCTGATTTGTATTACCCGAAGTATACATATAATAATTTACGTTTATGATATGACTAGAATCAGATAACCTATTAGCATTGTCCGAAGTGTATTGATTATCTATTAGTGACTCTCTATAAAAACCAGTCAACTGAATCTGCCCACCATTACCTGAAACAATATCATTAACCCTGCTATTGCTTTGGATACTTTTCATACCATCGTTCATTTTTTGAGAAAACTGATCTATCCCAACTTTTTGAAGTGTCTTACTTGCATTACTATATACCGAATTAGAAATAATTTTTGAATATGTTCCCAATTGATCATAACCTTGTGGTGTAAGAAAAACGTTCGTATTAGTATCAATATAAGACTTGGGATTATCTACTGAACCAACCACAGCTCCTTGGATAGAGTCAGCACTCAGATATGCTTGTGCACCTTGTATCCCAGCACCAAAATAAGCACGACTTCTCATTGTAAGATACACATCATTTCTGACAACATTGAAACGAGTTGGAATAATAAAATTATTTTTATCGTTTAACATGTAGTCATTTACTGTACCACTTTCACCATAACCTATTTGTGTAGGAAAGAGTTGAGTTCCTCCTGGGAAAACTGTCAGTAATGGGTTATCGACTTTAGGTAAATTACCTACTGTTAAACGAGAAAAAAGCACGGGATCTTCTAACTCTTTATCTCCCCAGTATGCACCTCTATCATCAGTAGGACCAACATAGGTAACATAATCCACCAAATTGCCGCTTGAATCTTTGGCCCCTTTAGTGTTAGGATTTGCATTTAGATAGGCACCCGAGGAAAGTTTTACTAACTGATTTGTCAGATTTGGGTAAACAATAAAATTATCTTCTGGAGAAATATTATTAGCCAAATAATATTGGTTAAAAGTCATCCCTGATTCATAAGTAACTAAATTCCTTGAGACTGCTATTTGAAACTTATTCCAAATGTCTGTACCCAAAACTGTCTCTGAAATTTGCTGATCTAAAAAACCTCGATCAATCCCTGTTGAACGATAATAATTTTCATTTGTTTTTAAATAAGTATCAGCTGATACAGAATTAGCAAAACAAACCATCGAAGCTGAACTAAATCCTAAAATTAGCCCTATTATAACTTGTGCTCTTTTCATTGTTTCTCCCCTCAATTCAATACAATACAATTGATGATCAAAATATTTACAATAACATTATAACATATATAGTCCCAAATAAGTTATCTATCCTCTTAAATATAGGGTAAATTTTATTTAATAATAATGAATCTATCAAATTTATGAATAACACTCTTTGAATATAAAATAAAGCCCACCAGTTTTTTTCTTGCTGATGGACTTTATTTTTTATTCAACTAATGATTTTATTGATTGCTTGGTTAGTTTTTTGGTTAGTTTTGCAATTTCAATTAAATTTCATAGCTACAAACCCTGTTACAATAGTTTATTCTAAAAAACAAACAAAATTAGTACTATTTTAACACTTTTTGGAGATAAGAAAAAGGCTTGCGCCTTAATTAGGTGATTCTTTTGGGAAATGGTTTTGGGTTTCTGGTTTGAATTTTTTCATATTATTAGGCATCCTTTCTCATCACTAATCTTATATGGTGATTCATCACACAAAAACATAGCATCGTGAATAAAACAAGTGCACTAATTAAATCAAGCATCAATTTGCTGCCATAGCTTTGGTGAATAAAGCCTAAAAATAGGTAGAAAAAACTACTGGATAAAGAAGTGATTAACGATAATATCGAGAGAATCGTTGCACGATAATCAGAAGTGATACTTTCTTGAATGGTATTGTCCACAAGAATATAGAGCATCTCAGGAAAAAAACAAACCAACACCGAGATAAGTAAAACAAGCAACCGATTTGTTGTCAAAGGCAGCATCAAAAACAAACCCGACATCAAAATAAGTGTCATCGTCATAATCTTTTTAGTCGTCAGATACCGATGCAATACATCGGCTAACTGATAAGATAACGCTGAAATAAAATATAGTGCGGAAAAGAAGATACCAATCCAAGCATTCTCTATCTTAAAATCTTCCAGTATGATCTGATTTAAATTAAAGTATGTCGCAAATAAACCATCCAACATACAAAAACCGATGATCGAAATAAAAAAGTAATATAAATGTTTGACTTTAAAACTACCGATAATATTTTTAAAATTAAACTTTTTGATTGCTACACCATCGGTAGATAAACTATTTTTCTTTATAACACCTTTGTCTTTTTCCCTCAAAAAGAGTAGTGCGACACAACTCGTCAAACTCGTCAAAATTGTTAACAAATAAACACCCTGCCAAGAATAATTAGACACGATACCACCAATTAAAATCGCACCGCCCAAAATAATAGATGACAGCGACAGTAACCTAGCATTAATTGATAAATAACGCTCCTTGTTATCCTCATTTTCTAAAATTTCAAATAGTAATGCACTATCGCTACCAGAAATAAAAGTATATGCCAGAGCTTGCAAAGCAGCACAGCCAAAAAAAAGCAATACATTACCAGATAAGTTGTCCTTGAACCACCATAAACATACCAGATTTCATACCGAGTACTTGGAACAGATGCGACTTGAGCAGCTGACGCAACATTTTTCGCACCCAAACCAAACAAAGTTGCAACAATCGCAACCAATAGAGCATTTTTCTTCATTTTTTTAATCATGACATTTCTCCTTTCCAACAAGAATTTAAATGTCATTCTTGTTCAAATTCTTGTAAATCGTTCGAACTAAACTTACAAAGTAATTGTATCAAACTAAATACACCTCTGCGCAAAGTTTCTAACTAGAAACAGTTATTGATAAAAAGTGTTGCTAGTTAGAAACTCTCTGTTTCGCCCCTTATAAATTTGGTAAAATAAATCTATCAAATTAGGAGGTAGACTTATGTTAGATTTTCTTCGTGGACTTTTAAATCCTTGAAATATTTAAAATAAATCAGAGGATGACATGATAGAATTTGCCTTAGGTCAGCCTCTGGTTTTATTCATAATTAATCAAAAAAATTTCAATCATTTTTGCCAACCCTTGAGCCCCAAAATCTTTTAAAGCCTGAATATCTCTGTCAATTTCTGCTAAAAGATTTGGGGCTTTTCCCTGCCTATATTTCGAAACTTTCTTAAAAATATGGACGACAATCCTTTCTTCAGTATCGCTAACTCTTAGCAATAATTCCAGTTTTTTTTCAAATATATCAGCATATGCAAACCGTCCATGGAGAATCATATGAACATATAAATTCACAACTGTTTTTTTAACCACTTGAGCATTGTAAGGTAAATCTTTGTAAAAGTTATCTTTCTCTGCAAGTTGCAAACCCAGTTGATAAACTAATTCAGTATTTAAGGCTTCTAGGCACATACCAAAAATATTGACGTCAAATATCGTCCAATCCTCAATATCTGTCAGGTGTTTATCAATAAACTGACACTCCTCGTCTGTCAATAAATCTTGACCTGATAACTCACGAATCGCACATTTAACCAAAACATTGAAAATTTTCTTCTCTTTTGTTCGTGGATTCAGCACAATCATGGTTTTAAGACCATCTATATCATGTATATCAATGTGGTCTTTCAATTTTTCGCCAAACTTGTGTAAATTTCCCGCCTCGAAATTCCCAACAGCTAAGAAAAATTCGCTCATGGTCATATTAAGACCTGCTACGGCATGCATAAAACCATCTAGCAAGAGCATCGAGTTACCATTTTCAAACTTCGATATTTGACTTTTATTCAAATAATCGCTTGTGACATCACTAATACTATAGCCACGTGACTGACGTACTTTTTTATAAAGCGCCCCTAGTTCTCTAAAATTCATAATTACAACTCCCTATTAATCAATCCCCCAAACAATAAACTAATTTTCTTAACTTAAATCATATCATGATGTGTATGCGTTTTCAAATATTTATGAAATTAAAAACACATTTAGAATAGCAGATACTATCCTAAATGTGTTTATTTCATTAATTCCGTATAAAAAGAAATAGCAGACAAGACATACATAGGCGCTGTCTCTGCTCGCATAATCCGTGGTCCAAGGCCGATTTTAACGGCGCCAAGTTGCGTGAAGACATCGATTTCCTCTGGTGATAGCCCACCTTCTGGACCGAAAATGACAAGCAGGTTTTGACCTGCCTTCAACTGTGATAATCTGTCAACAAAGGCCGCTGTTTCACCTGCTTTGGCTGACTCTTCATAAGCAATCAGAACTTGATCATATTGCTCAAACTGGTCAGTCAAGGCTTTGAGATTGCTCAAAATCTCTGTCTTAGGAATCATCAAGCGTTTAGACTGCTCTGCTGCACCTTTGGCTATTTTTTGCAGACGCTCTTGTTTTTTAATGGCTTTCTTGGCATCAAGTTTGGTCACCGACCATTGAGCTGGATAGGCCAAGATAGCTTGTGCCCCGAGTTCAGTCGTTTTCTGCGTGATAAACTCTAATTTATCGCTCTTAGGAAGTCCCACAGCAATCGTCACGCCTAAGGGTAGCTCTACTGTTCTTGCTAAAGTTTCGAGCAGGGTCAAAGTCGCCTGATCACCATTAACCTCGGCCAAGGTGAGGGTTTGATCGGAAAAGACGACCTGAACTTTTTCTTCCGCCTGGGCTCGCATGACGGTGAAAAGATGATGACTATCTGCTTTCTCAAGACTAAACGTGGCGCCAATCTCCGGACAGTTTTGGTTCAAAAAATACTGTTGCATCTGCGCTTACCCTCCAACAACACTCGCGTCGTCATCTGCCTTCTGCAAAATGACACAGTGCCACTCGCCCTGCTGCATCCGCGTCACAAGGGCGAAACCAGCCTCATGACATTTATCCAGAATCATCTGTGATTTGCTATCAATGATGCCGCTCATAATCAGAAATCCACCGTCATACAGGAGGTTATAGGCATCGTCAATGACGTTCATGAGAATGTCGGCTAGGATATTAGCAACGATGACATGCGCTTTAATCGTCACGTTTTGGAGTAAGTCTCCTGGTTTGACGATGATGTTCGTCATATCAGGATTGAGCTGAATATTTTCTTCAGCAACTTTCACTGCAACATCATCTAGATCGAAAGCATGGATGTTTTGAGCCCCTAGGAGATGCGCAGCGATAGACAAAACACCTGAGCCAGTGCCAACATCTACCAGTGTCTCACCACCCCGCAAGGTCTGCTCCAAGGCAAACAAAGAGAGTTTAGTCGTTGGGTGCGTCCCTGTCCCAAAAGCCATGCCTGGATCCAAGCGGATAATTTTTTCATCGGCAGATGCTGGCGCATAATCTGTCCAAGACGGAACAATGGTTAAGCCGTGGGAAATCCTAGTCGGTAAGAAGTACTGTTTCCAACTATCTGACCAGTCATTTTCAGCTAGACTTTGTGTGGTGACAGTAAAGTCCCCAGGATTTAAATCAAATGCAAGAAGACCTGAAATTTGTGCTTTGACACTTTCCGCAATCTCAATAATTGAAAGGTTTTCTGGATAGTAGGCTTTGATGATAACCGTCTCTAGCTGCTCAATCTCAGGTAAAATCTCACCAAATTTGTCCAGATTATCTAGATAATCCTGCGTGTCTTCAATGGCAACGCCTTGTGCGCCTGCATCAATTAAAATATTGCTGATAGCATCTTCGGTTTCACGTGAAACCTTGACCGATAATTCATTCCAGTTATTCATTGTTTTTACTCATTTCTTCAAGTCGTTTAAGTGATATTTTTTATTAATTGATTAGTCAGTATTGATTGACACAAAAAAGCGATAACTCGCTCTTTAATTTAAGGCACCAAAACCTTGTGCTACCATATAAGCACCAAATTCTTGACCTGCGGCCTGTGCTTCTAAGATGTACTTATTAATATCGGCATTTGAAAAATTACCATCGTTGATATTAAGCTCACGCAAAGTTTGTCTTGCCTCTGCAACAGTCATCACTTTGGCAGCCTCACTAGACTGCTGAGACCACTGACTTTCTTCAGCTTCTCCATGTAAATGTTCTTGGACTGATTCTGATGTAGACGCTGAAATATCACTATTAGTCGTTGCTGAAGAAGACTGACTTGATTTTGAAACAGTCTTGCTTACCTTACTTTTGGATGTGCTTGACGTTTTTTTAGTATCCGTCTTTTTACCACCACAAGCAGTAATCGTGAGAATCGCTAGCAACAAAATAGCCAATAAACCTATTATTTTTTTCATGGATTATGTCCTCCTAATTAATACCGGGGATAGGCAAAAAACGTTGTTTCTGTTAGGGATGCCAGACCTTTTTCAAAGGCTTCCAAGTTAAATGTCCCTGCAAATTCTGCTTCGTCAGAATTCAAAAAGTCTGTCAGCGCATCTAATTCATTATCCGCTGTTTCTTGTAAGAAAGCCACGAAATAGGTGATAAATTCTTGTGATAAACCTTTTTTAGGCTCATAGGGAAAGCTAGCCAGATAATCCTCAACAGCGATTTTTGATTTTGTAGGATTATAAAAGACAACGGCATCTTCAAATGAAATATTCTCACTTGAAGCTTCAGTATCATCTTCCGTATCTGTAACAGCCACTCCTGGATTTTCAACATCAAGTAGATAAAAAATCTCTACCGCATGATTTTTCTTATCCCAGTTAATTTCATAATCATATGTAAAATCTTTTGCTAAAGCCTTGTCTAAGGCATCTAAAAAACCGTATTTTGACATGTTTCTCCTTTATGATCGGGATGTTTTTATAGTGCTAAACTCCCCAAGTTGCTTTCAATTTTTTAAAAATGTTATCATCTCATTATAACATACATCTTGACGTGGCAATACGTCTGTGTCTACCCAAAACACTATCTACTTAAATAGCAAACAAAATGACCAGATTCCTCTAGCCATTCCTATTTCAGTAAAAAGTCTGTGTCTCATAAGCTCAAAATGGCAATTCGGATGACTGATTATATCGTATTAGAAAGAAGTCACAATAAAATCAATGCCAGAAGATAAGAAGTAGAAACCGACTAGAAGACTCAGCGTTAAAGCAGAGACAATGGGATTAAACAGCATCATGATACCCAAAACGAGCCCTAAAATATTCAGGATGATTTTAAACCAATAATAACCTGTGTTAATTGACTTGAAAATATCCGAAACAATCAGTTCGCCTATCGAGTCAATAATGAACCAAACTGAAAAAATGTAAGGTAACGCGAGTAAACCGACAGTCATATTAAATAAAAGAAATAACCCAATCAGAATATCTAAAATCCCTAATACTAAAACTGAATTTGCTTTATAACCAGTATACTCATGTAAACGACTTCGGAATACAAGTTGAATAATCCCTTCAAAAATCGCAGAAATTGCAAAAACAACAACGATTGCGACTAAACTACTCAAGGGATTAAAAATTGAGACTACCCCTGTAACAAACAACACTAACCCTAAAATAAAATGTACTAAATTAAACCTTTTTTTTGACGTCAACATACAGATACCTCTTTCTTTATTTTTTAGAGAAACGACCTCTATAACTCTAGTGTAATCCTCTATTTAATAAATTGCAAACTTTAACAAATAAAAATAAGGTGTCCCAATTTCTAAACTGAGACACCTTATTATTTAGTCCATTAATCATTTTTCTAGCGCGAAAATCCCCTCTTTATAAAGGCTAAATACCAATAAAATGCTATAATATACTTATCATATATTGACTAGGAGCCTAAAAGATGCAAGCAAATTTGGCGCGACGTTTGAGACCGCGAACGATAGATGAAATTATCGGCCAGCGCCATCTTGTAGGCGAAGGCAAAATTATCCGACGAATGGTTGAAACTAAGCTACTCAGTTCAATGATCCTCTACGGTCCTCCAGGGATTGGAAAGACCTCGATTGCCTCCGCCATTGCAGGGACTGCAGATATGGCCTTTCGAACTTTTAATGCCACCTCTGACAAAAAAACAAAGTTGCAAGAAATTGCAGCAGAAGCCCAGTTTTCCGGGCAACTCGTCCTCCTTTTGGATGAAATCCATCGTCTCGATAAACCCAAGCAAGATTTTTTACTGCCCTTACTCGAAAATGGTGAAATTATCTTGATCGGGGCGACGACCGAGAATCCTTATTTCAGTGTGGTGCCAGCCATTCGGAGCCGAGTTCAAATTTTTGAGCTGAAGCCTCTAATGCCTGAGGATATTGCACTCGCAGTTGATCGTGCCATCGCTGATCCTGACCGTGGGTTTGATTTTGATGTCACACTAGATGACGATGCCAAACAGTTTTTGATTCATTCTACAAATGGTGATGTTAGATCCGCTTTGAATTCGCTAGAGCTTGCTGTTTTATCAAGTTCTGAACACCATGTTACTTTAGATGATATGGCAAACTCCCTACAAAAATCTGCTGCGACCTTTGATAAAGATGGTGATGCCCACTATGACCTCTTATCTGCGCTTCAAAAATCAATTCGCGGATCAGATGTCAATGCGAGCCTGCATTATGCGGCACGTTTGATTGAAGGCGGCGACTTGCAGAGTCTCTCCAGACGGCTCATGGTTATCGCCTACGAGGATATCGGTCTAGCTAACCCGGATGCGGGCGCTCGTACCGTGACAGCTGTTACGGCAGCTGAACGACTTGGGTTTCCAGAAGCCCGGATTCCACTGGCTAATGTCGTGGTTGATCTAGCCTTATCCCCTAAATCCAACGCAGCCTACACAGCTATGGATTCAGCCATCGCTGATCTACATAAATACAGTGCGCTACCGATTCCACCTCATCTACAAGATGGCCATTATGCTGGCGCTAAAAAGCTTGGACGGGCTGAACATTACCAGTATCCCCATAATTTTCCAAGCCATTGGGTCGATCAACAGTATCTACCCGACAAGTTAAAACATGCTGACTATTTCCATTCTGATGGTTTAGGCAAATACGAGCGCGCCTTACAACTGAGGCAGGAAGAAATTAATCGACACAAAAGCAAGTAAGTAAATGATGTCACTTTTTATCAAGGTACATCTACCACTACCATCAATCAACAGATAAAGGAGGCAAATGACTGATCTACTTTTACAAGCCAAAGACCGACTCCTAGCAGCAGAACTTGCCTATCAAGAAGCTGATTCATCACTTAATCTGGCGATGACTCAGCTAGAAGTAGCTCAAAAAGATCGGTCTGAAGCCCAAAGGAATTTTGAAATCAAAACCTTGAATTACTCTCTTGCCATTCAAAATGCCAGTAATTTAGAAGTACAACCCTATTTATCAGAAAAATCGCTCACTGCAGCCAATCACGACCTTGATGTCACAAAGAAAGAATATGATGCTGCACAAGGTATCAAGCATGAACAGGAGTCAATCAGTCAGGCTGCATTTTATACTGTTGTTCAAGCGCAAGCTGTTTACGATGCGACTAAACTTGAATTTGATAATGCAAATTACGATTATGCGCGCATCTTACGTGAGAGAAAAATACCTTTACTTGGTGAACTCGAGCCAGCTAATCAAACTGAGATACCTCCAGAGAACATTGATTTTCTGATGCAGTTCCTCAATCACCCCTTGCCTGATTATGAAGGAATGGATAATTTATCCGATGATCAGCAGGTAACTAATGCCGATTATGATACTAGCTTGCCATTCGAAAAACGACCTGCAATCGAAAAGCCTCCATTTATTATGGAGTTACAACCCACGATGGATAAATCAAATATTGGTCATATCACTTGGCATTTTGACTCCCCCATCCCGCCTAAGAACGAAAATAAAATGGAGAACTAAACTGATGACTAGAGAAGAATTAGAACAACGCATCCGAACAGAACTAAACTTACCACATTTTAAAGCACAAATCGATGAGAATCGCGACTATAGCGAAGATGATTACCAAGAATTCAAAAGTAGCTTGGTCAATTATTACAAAGCATACGTACAAGATATTGACACTGATTTTCAAGGTGGTCTTGACTAATTAAACTAATAAACATGCCTTAAAAGTTAGATGTTTCCAACTTTTAAGGCATGTTTTTATTAACTATAAGATTTAAGCTGAAGCAAAAACAATACGTCTTGTCGTCTCATCAATACAAGTTTGCAAAACAATTCTCTCGCCACCACCTGTTGAGGTAATTTCCCCATACATTGAGGCACCTGTGTTAACATCATTACCATAGGTATCAACCACAATAATTTTGTAAATACTGTAGTTAAAAGCCTGGCCATTTGCATCAAAGACTGTCACTGTCCCACCATTGCTTAGGCTCATCACTGGATCAAAGGCACCCCAGTGGTGACCAATGAAGTGTGTATTAAGACCATCTGTACCCGAGTACGGTGTCGCACCACCCCAAGTCGATGACATCCCATTTGGATTGGCATCAATAATGGCCTGGCCACTACCCATACCACCATTTTGAAAAGGAATACTGTTACCTATCATAGATAGAACATCTGCCGTTACTGGTGCGGGTGCAGGGGCTGGAGCAGGGGTGGGCTCGGGTGTTGGAGCAGGTGTTGGAGCAGGAGCAGGGGCTGCTTGCATTGCAGGCTCTACCAGTTTTGGTACAGTGGCTTCATTTGTTTCTACCTTAACAGGATTTTTTTCATCTGTGAATCGTTGATTGAAACGCAAATCAATGTCAACTTTCCTAGTTTCCTTATCGTTTTTAGGATCACCTTTTTCTCTTGCTAAAGTCTGCGTCGAAACGACAAAACTAGCCCAAAACGTAAGGGAGAGCGTTATTATCTTTAACATTTTTTTATTCTTCATATCATTACCACAAGCTTTCATCAATTATCCTTTTATTTTTTCGCAACACCTTCTACCACTTTAAATGACTTATCTAATAGCTCAAATTCCCCTGGAATATGTTCAGAGATATGCACTTCTTTACTTTTGGTAACAAATACAGCATCTATTTCATCGTGATCATTCACAAACTTCATGCCTTTTTCTAACCCCATATTCATCAGTACATTACTATATGCATCATCATAGGTAGGATTATCCCCAACCATGGTAACGCTTAATAGATCAGTCTCCATCGGATAACCAGTTTTTGTGTCAAATAAATGGGAATAAATTTTATCTCCAGCCTTTAAGTATCGTCCATAATAATTTGTTGTATCAAAACTCGTGTGTCTGCTCGTCAGGACGCCGACTAACGGGCTATCTTGATTCTCACCTAATTGTGGATTGGCAATACCCACTTCCCATTTACCATTTTTATGATTTGGATTTTTACCCATGGTATAGGCATGACCACCTAGGTTGACAACTGCGGTTGTCACACCCTGATCTTTAAGTGTTTTCAATAATCTTTCCGCAATAAAACCTTTGCCAATGCCATCGGCTTCAATCATCATCCCTTTTTTCTTGAGAAAAACAGTTTGATCTTTGGCATTTAGAACAATATCGTCAATATTCACTTTATCTAAAGTTGCTTTGACCAACTCATCTGATGGCACTTGTCCACTTGAAAAGCCAATATGCCAGAGTTGTGTCATGACACCAACAGCTGGATTATAATAACCATCAGAACTTTTGCCATACTTTTGCAAAGCTTCTGCTAGCTCAAAAGTAACTTTTGAAACTTTAACCGGCTTAATCCCTGCTTGTGCATTAATTCTATCAAATTCACTCTCACCTTGCTCGTAAACCTCAAATTTCGCTGCTAATTCATTGAGCTGATTTTTGACAACGTCAAAATCCGCATCTCCATGTCCTTTATCATAAATTAAGACTTGAGCATAAGTACCTGCTG
>ERZ650307.1061-NODE-1061-length-15684-cov-7.645403_pt1 | contig 15684 bp, 12 predicted proteins | sample MGYA00376243_ERZ650307 | MGnify/ENA primary metagenome ERZ650307 (study PRJEB26733, sample SAMN07839242) | wastewater metagenome | biome: urban; feature: artificial channel; material: waste water | place: USA: North Carolina | collected 2016-03-31 ... | reverse complement strand
GGCTTGATCACTTGCACGAAGCGGCCGCGTTTTTCGGCTTCGCTGTATGCTTCTTGCGAGTATTCGGGTTTGCCGCCAAATTTGTTCGGCTCAATCCAAATTTGCAAGAAGTGGGTGGTTTGGCCTTCGGCATGGTTGAATTCGCTGTGCACCACGCCGCTGCCTGCTGACATGCGTTGTACCTCACCTGGAGGAATGCCTTTGACGTTGCCCATGCTGTCTTTGTGGGCCAAGTCGCCTTCGAGCACGTAAGAGATGATTTCCATGTCGCGGTGGGCATGTTCACCAAAACCCATGCCAGGCTTGATGCGGTCTTCATTGATGACACGCAAATTGCTGTAACCCATCCAATCAGGGTCATAATAATTGGCAAATGAGAAAGTGTGGTGGCTGTCTAACCAACCGTGATTGGCATGACCGCGTTCATTGCTGCGACGAATGTTCATGATGGGTTCTCTTTCTGTATGGGTTTGGTCTGCCTTTAGAGCAGCGCTTTGATGTTTCACAGTGTATGTTTTATTGAGTTTAAAATAAATACACAAAACAGCAATAATGCCTTCCAGTTACGAAACAAACCATCAAACCCAACCCCTGCGACAACCACCCTCAATCTGCTGCGTAAGGGTTTTCCAAACTGTCCATCAACACGCGCAAATAGTCTTTGACCTGTGCTTCGGTGCAACCCATCAATACCGCATCTTCCAAAGCCTCTTGCGCCATCTCGTGCAATTCTTGCAGGTTTTGCTGCATGACTTTGATTTTTTCGGTACAGGAAACAGGCTCGCCTTCGGCATCAAACCATTTGGGCATAGGAGGCATGACTGACATCATCAACTCCTAACGCACAAACGAAGCGGCTTTGCCCGCACCACTGACACGACGCGCACCTGCATACGTCTTGCTCCAGTATTTGCTGGTGATGCTGGTGATTTCGATGTTTTTACCTGTGCGCGGTGCATGGATAAAGCGGTCGCCGCCTATGTACATGCCCACGTGTGAAATGCGGCTGGGGCCTGCGGTGCGGAAAAACACCATATCGCCCGGCTGAAGATCGCTGCGGCTCACCGGCTCGCCCATGCGCGCCTGCTCGGCCGAGGTGCGCGGCAGGTTGATTTGCATGCTGCGGCGGAAAATATGCTGCATAAAGCCGCTGCAGTCGAAGCCGGTGTTGGCCGAAGTGCCGCCGTAGCGGTAGGCCACGCCGAGCAGGCCCATGGCGCTGCCGATTAGGTTGTCGGCCTCGTTGCGGCTGATGTCGCGGCTGTCGGTGCGCCCGGCGGCTTGCAGATTAATCAGGGTTTCCAGCTCGTCGGCATGGGTAGCGGCCGGCATCAACAGGCAGATGGCGGCCAGCGTGGTGATAAAAAATTGCTTCCATGAGTTCATGCACATGCATTCCGTGTGTTTCACGGCCGTCTGAATGCATTCAGACGGCCTTTGCCAATCTTTGTTTTCCGCAACTCGGCCGCATTCGCCGCCGTGGGTTTGTGTGCTATGCTGTCAATCATTCTTGTATAGGCGCACACAATACAGCAAAAGCCATGATGATTCCAACTTTACTTGCCATGCGCGATTTCTCGCGTATGCGCGAAATCATGACGATTTTGTCGAAGCACGGGCTGGGCGAATTTGTCCAGCGCATCAAGCTTTCGCACAAAGGCGTGCGCGGTGCCGATGATGAAGCGGCATCGAATCAGCGCTATATGAGCACGCCCAGGCGCTTTCGGCTGGCGTTTGAAGAGCTGGGGCCTACGTTTGTGAAGCTGGGGCAAGTGCTCTCCACGCGCGTGGATATTTTTGATGCAGAGTGGATTGAAGAATTCGAGCAGCTGCAAAGCGATGTGGCGCCCATTGCCACCGCCGATATCCGCGTGTTGATCGAAACGCATCTGGGGCGGCCTTATCACGAAGTGTTCAAACACATCGACCCGCATCCCATCGGCAGCGCATCGATTGCGCAAGTGCACCGCGCCCAATTGGTGGGCGGCGATATTGTGGCGGTGAAAATCAAGCGCCCCGACATCGAGCCGACCATACAGGCCGACTTGCGTATTTTAAATCATTTGGCGCATCTTATCGAATCGGAAATTCCCGAAAGCCGCCGCTACCAGCCGGTGCAGATGGTGCAGTATTTCGCCCGCAGCCTGGCCAAAGAAACCGATTTATCGGTGGAATTGCGCTATATGCAGCGCTTTGAGGCCACATTTGCCGGCCATCCGTTTGTGCACATTCCCAAGATTTATGCCGAATATTCCAACCGCTATCTTTTGGTGCAGGAATACATCGGCGACAAATTATTGAAAAACGTGCCGTCTGAAAGCTTGGCTGCCGACACCCGCCGCATGTTGGCCAACCGCATCACCGACACCTTGTTTACCATGATTTTGCAGCAAGGCTTTTTTCATGCCGACCCGCATCCGGGCAATATCTTTATCAACGAAGAGGGCGGCATCACGCTGATCGATTTCGGCTTGGTCGGCCATTTGAGCAGCACCCGCCGCCGCGAAATCATTGATTTGATCAATGCGCTCACCCACCGCGACCAATTCACCATGCAATATGTGCTGAGCAATTGGGCGCAGGGCGAATTGCCCGATGAAAACCTGCTCGGCGCCGATGTGCTCGAAATGCTGCTCAATTATGAGCACACACCCATGCGCGATCTGCGCATCAGCCAAGTGATTAACGACATCACCCAAATCATGCGCCAACACGGCCTCACGCTGCCGGGCGATTTGGTGATGCTGTTTAAAACCCTGATCACGCTCGAGGGCGTGGTGAAAAAGCTCGACGGCAGCGCCGAGATGCTGGAGCAGGCCAAGCCGATTGTGGCCGAAGTGTTTAAAGCGCGCGCCTCGCCCGAGCATATTCTGCGCAAAAGCAAGATGCACGCGCAAACGCTGCTGCAATCGCTTGATGAATTGCCGCAAAATCTCTTCCGCTTGAGCCGGCGCATTCAAAAAGGCCAGTTTGTGGTCAACCTCGATTTCAAGCGCACCGAGCAATTTATCCACCAAATCGACAAAGCCACCAACCGCCTCACCATGGGCATTGTGACCGCCGCGCTGATTATCGGCTCGTCGATTGTGATGAGCATCGAAACCGGCCCCAAGTTTATCGGCTTTCTCGGCTATTTATTGGCCTTTACCAACAGCTTGTGGATTATTTGGTCGATTTGGCGCTCGGGCAAACATTAATTCCCGAATTCTTGAGCTTGTATAAAATCAGGCCGTCTGAAAGCTTTCAGACGGCCTGATTTTTCATCAATGCGTCATCAAAACACGTTATACTAAAGTGTTTGAAAAAGCCATATTCAGGGATTGTTATGTCGGATCAAAACCGCCTGCTTTGCCGCGAGCTGAGCCTGCTCGCTTTCAACCGCCGCGTGCTTGCGCAAGCGCAAGATGCGCGTGTGCCGCTTTTGGAGCGGCTGCGTTTTTTGTGCATTGTGTCGTCGAATCTGGATGAATTTTTCGAAGTGCGCATGGCCTGGCTCAAGCGCGAGCATAAGCTGCGCCCCAGCAGCCGCCTCGACAACGGCAAAACTCCCGCCGAAACCATCGCCGCCGTGTCGGCCGAAGCGCATGCCATTATTCAAGAGCAATACGCGCTTTTCAACGATGAGCTGCAACCCGCGCTCAGCCGCGAAGGCATTCATTTTTACCGCCGCCGCAACTGGACGCCGGCGCAGCGCGCCTGGATTGAGCGCTATTTCGATTGCGAGCTTTTGCCCATACTCACGCCCATCGGGCTTGACCCTTCCCACCCGTTTCCGCGTCCTTTGAATAAATCGCTCAATTTCGCGGTGGAATTGGAGGGCAAAGATGCATTCGGCCGCGCTTCGGGCATGGCGATTGTGCAGGCACCGCGCATTTTGCCGCGCGTGTTGCAACTGCCGCCGGAAATCTGCGACGGCGACAACGGCTTTGTGTTTTTATCATCGATTTTGCACGAATACGTTTACCGCCTTTTCACCGGTATGGAAGTGAAAGGCTGCCACCAATTCCGCCTCACCCGCGACAGCGACCTGATTGTGGATGAGGAAGACTTGAAAAACCTGCGCACCGCCATTCAAAGCGAATTGCACGACCGCGAATACGGCGACGGTGTGCGCCTGGAAGTGGCCGACACCTGCCCCGAGCATATCCGCAACTTTCTGCTCAGCCACTTCAAACTGGGGCAAAGCGAGCTTTATCAGGTGCAAGGCCCGGTAAACCTGGTGCGCCTGATGGCCGTGCCCGATATGGTGGCGCGCCCCGATTTGAAATTCAAGCCCTACACCGCCGGCGTGCCCAAACGTTTGCGTAAAGGCAATTCGATACTCGATGCGGCGCGCGATAAAGATATTTTGCTGCACCATCCTTACCAATCGTTTGAGCCGGTGGTGCAGTTTATCCGCGAAGCCTCGGTCGATCCGGATGTGGTGGCCATCAAAATGACCATCTATCGCACCGGCAGCCATTCCGATTTGGTGCGCGCGCTGATGACTGCCGCGCTGGCCGGCAAGCAGGTAACTGTGGTGGTGGAATTGATGGCGCGCTTTGACGAAGCGGCCAATGTGAATTGGGCACAGCAGCTGGAAAACGCCGGTGCGCACGTGGTGTATGGCGTGTTCGGCTATAAAGTGCACGCCAAAATGGCGCTGGTGTTGCGCCGCGAAGAGGGCAGGCTCAAGCGCTATGCCCACTTGGGCACCGGCAACTACCACCAAGGCACGTCGCGCATCTACACCGATTTCGGCCTGATTACCGCCGACAAGCAAATCACGATGGATGTGAACACTTTATTTTTGGAAATCACAGGCTTGGGGCAACCCATTCATCTGAAAAAAGTGTATCAAAGCCCGTTTACGCTGCACAAAATGATTATCGACAGCATCGCGCGCGAAGCGGCGCATGCCAAGGCCGGCAAAAGCGCGCGCATTATCGCCAAAATGAATTCGCTGATCGAGCCCAGCGTGATTGAAGCGCTTTATGCCGCCAGCGATGCCGGCGTGGAAATTGATTTGATTGTGCGCGGCATGTGCGCGCTGCGGCCGCAAGTGCCCGGTTTGTCGGACAATATCCGCGTGCGCTCGATTATCGGCCGCCAGCTCGAACATTCGCGCATTTTCTATTTCTACAACGGCGGCGAAGAAAATACCTATATTGCCAGCGCCGACTGGATGGGGCGCAATTTCTTCCGCCGCATCGAAACCTGCACGCCGGTGGAGCAGGGCGAGCTCAAAGCGCGCGTAATCCGCGAAGGCCTCACGCTGGCGCTGGAAGACAATCAGCAAGCCTGGCTGATGCAGCCCGACGGCAGCTACATCCGCGCACCCTTCGCCGAGGGTGATGTGCCGGTGAATCTGCAAAACGATTTGTGGCAGGAATTCGGCAGCTGAGCCTGCCGGCTGCAAGCAAGAAAGGAAATGCGGGTTAATTGAATAGCGGATTGCCGCAATTGAAAAAGGCCGTCTGAAATAATGTTTCAGACGGCCTTGATGTCGGCACAACGGCTTACACCACAATATTCACCAAACGCCCCGGCACCACAATCACTTTCTTGGCCGGTTTGCCTTCCATAAATTTCACCGCGCCTTCGGTGGCCAGCGCGGCGGCTTCAAGTGCATCTTTGGGCGCATCGGCGGCCACGGTGATTTTGCCGCGCAGTTTGCCGTTTACCTGCACCATGATCTCGATTTCCGATTTCACCAGCGCGGCTTCGTCTACTTGCGGCCAGGCGGCATCCCACAGCGCGGTGCCGGGGCGCAGCTCTTGCCACAGGGCTTCGCTGATGTGCGGCACAATCGGCCACAACAGGCGCACGGCGGCTTCGAGCACTTCTTGCGCCACGGCGCGGCCTTCGGCGCTGCTGCAATCGCCGTTGCGCACACAGGCGTCGTATTGGTTGAGCAGCTCCATCACGGCGGCGATGGCGGTGTTGAATTGCAGGCGGCGGCCGTAATCGTCGCCCACTTTGGCGATGGTGCTGTGCAGCTTGAAGCGCAATTCTTTCAGCGCTTTGCTCAAACCTTCTTGGCTGCCTGAAAAGGCGGCTGTGATGTCGCCGCTGCTGCGGTAGTCGTAGACGGTGCGCCACAGGCGGCGCAAGAAGCGGAACGCGCCTTCCACGCCGCTGTCGCTCCATTCCAGCGATTGCTCGGGCGGCGAGGCAAACATCATAAACAGGCGCGCAGTGTCGGCGCCGTAGGCTTCAATCAGCGCTTGCGGGTCGACACCGTTGTTTTTCGATTTCGACATTTTTTCGGTGCCGCCAATCACCACCGGCAGGCCGTCGGCTTTGAGCACGGCGGAAACAGGGCGGCCTTTGTCGTCAAACGTCAAATCTACATCGGCGGGATTAATCCAATCTTTGCTGCCGTTGGCCGCTTCGCGGTAATAGGTGTCGCACACCACCATGCCTTGAGTAAGCAGGCGCTCAAACGGCTCGTCTACATTGACCAAGCCTTCATCGCGCATCAGTTTGGTGAAGAAGCGTGCATATAAAAGGTGCAAAATGGCGTGTTCGATGCCGCCGATGTATTGATCCACCGCACCCCAATATTGCGCGGCCTGCGGCTCGACCATGCCTTGATCGAATTGGGGCGACATATAGCGGAACGGATACCAGCTCGATTCCATAAAGGTATCCATGGTGTCGGTTTCGCGCTTGGCCGCGCCGCCGCATTTGGGGCAGGTGGTTTCGTAAAATTCGGGCATTTTCGCCAAGGGCGAGCCGCTGCCATCGGGTACCACATCTTCGGGCAACACCACCGGCAATTGCTCGGCAGGCACGGGCACATCGCCGCAAGTGCTGCAATGCACAATCGGAATCGGGCAGCCCCAATAGCGTTGGCGCGAAATGCCCCAATCGCGCAGGCGGTATTGGGTTTTCGGCGTGCCTTGATTGGCTGCCTGCAAATCGGCGGCCATGGTGTCGTAGGCCGTCTGAAAGCTTAAGCCGTTGTATTTGCCGCTGTTCACCAGCGTGCCGCTTTCTTTGTCGCCATACCATTCCTGCCATTGCCCGGCATCAAAGGCGTTGTCGCCCACGGCAATCACTTGCTTGATGGGCAGGCGGTATTTGTGGGCGAACTCGAAATCGCGCTCGTCGTGCGCGGGCACGGCCATCACCGCGCCATCGCCATAGCCCCACAACACATAGTTGGCAATCCACACTTCCAGCTTGTCGCCATTGAGCGGATTCACCACAAAGCGGCCGGTGGGCACGCCTTTTTTCTCCATGGTGGCCATATCGGCTTCGGCCACGCTGCCGGCCTTGCATTCGGCGATAAAGGCTTGCAGCTCGGGGTTGTCTTGCGCGGCAGCGGCGGCCAGCGGATGCTCGGCGGCCACGGCCATATAGGTGGCGCCCATCAAGGTGTCGGGGCGGGTGGTGTAGACTTGCAGATAATCGGCATAGTCGCCCGCCAAGCCTTGCTTGCTTTCAGGGGCTACCTGAAAACGCACCTGCATGCCGCGCGATTTGCCGATCCAGTTGCGCTGCATGGTTTTGACCTGCTCGGGCCAATGCTCGAGTTTGTCGAGGTCGGCCAGCAGCTCTTCGGCATAATCGGTGATTTTGAAGTAATACATCGGGATTTCGCGCTTTTCAATCAGCGCGCCCGAGCGCCAGCCGCGCCCGTCGATTACCTGCTCGTTGGCGAGCACGGTTTGATCCACCGGATCCCAGTTTACGGTGCCGTTTTTGCGGTAAACGATGCCTTTTTCAAACAGGCGGGTAAACAGCCACTGCTCCCAGCGGTAATACTCCGGCGTGCAGGTGGTGACTTCGCGCTCCCAATCAATGGCAAAGCCCAAGCTTTTAAGCTGGCTGCGCATATAATCGATGTTTTCATACGTCCATTTGGCCGGGGCGACATGGTTTTTCATCGCCGCGTTTTCGGCCGGCATGCCAAACGCATCCCAACCCATGGGCTGCATCACATTAAAGCCGTTTAACAGCTTGAAGCGGGAAAGCACATCGCCGATGGTGTAGTTGCGCACATGCCCCATATGCAGCTTGCCGCTGGGATAGGGAAACATAGACAAGCAATAATATTTGGGTTTGCTGGTGTCTTCAGATACGTTAAACAAACGGGCGTGTTGCCATTTTTCTTGGGCGGCAGGCTCGATGGCCGAGGGTTGGTAGTGTTCTTGCATGGTTTGGCTTTGATGTGAAATTGCGGCAGGCGCAAACAGAATAAAAATAAAGCGGAATTATAGCAGCTTCGCGCAAGGGTTTTGGAAATAATGGCTCAGGCCGTCTGAAACATTTGCGGACATAATGTTTCAGACGGCCTGATGGGTTTACGATGTTTGCTTGTATAAAGTACGCAGCGTTTCAGACGGCCTCATCCATTTTATTCAAATCTTTGAGCAGTTTGTCGGTTTTTTCCGGGTCTTCGTTGCGCATGAGTCTGGCGCTTTCTTCTTCGAGCCGGCCGGTGTGGCTGCGCAAAACGATGTCTTTGATGGTGAGCAGGTTGCTCGGGTTCATCGAGAAGCGGCGCAGGCCCATGCCGAGCAAAAGGCGGGTGTAGGTGGAATCGCCGGCCATTTCGCCGCACACCGACACCGATTTGCCCATGCGGTTGGCGGTGCGGATGATGTGCTGCAAGAGCTTGAGCACGGCGGGGTGGCCGGGCTGATAGAGGTGGCTCACGCTGTCGTCGCCGCGGTCGACCGATAAGGTGTATTGAATCAAATCGTTGGTGCCGATAGAGATAAAATCCACCAGCTTGAGCAGGCTGCCGACGGTGAGCGCGGCGGAGGGGATTTCAATCATGCAGCCGAGCGACACCTCGCCATATTCTTCGCCGCGCTCGGCCAGCTGGCGCTTGGCGGTTTCGAAATGCACCATGCATTGTTTCAATTCGGTGAGCGAGGCGATCATGGGCCACATCATGTTGACTTTGCCTTGGGCGGATGCGCGCAAAATGGCGCGCATCTGGGTGCGGAACATCACCGGCTCGGCCAGGCACAGGCGGATGCCGGTGAGGCCGAGGGCGGGGTTGAGGCTGCCGTTGGGGGTGGCGTTTTGGCCGAACCAGCGCGGGTTTTTGTCTACGCCCAAATCAACGGTGCGGATGGTGAGCTGCTTGCCTTTGAGCTTTTTAATCAGCGTGCTGTAAACTTCGTATTGCTCGTCTTCGGTGGGCAGGGTGTCGCGGTTGAGATAAAGGTATTCGCTGCGGAACAAGCCCACGCCGTCGGCGCCGGCGCTGTGCAATTGTTTGATGTCTTCGGCCGATTCGATGTTGGCCAGCAATTCGATGTTGAGGCCGTCTTCGGTGGTGGCGGCGGTTTTCTTGAGTTTGTTGAGTGCGCGTTTGCGGTTTTTGTATTCGCGCATGTGGCCTCGGTATTCGGCCAACACGGTGTCGTCGGGGTTGATAATCAGCACGCCGTTGATGCCGTCTACAATCACCCATTCGTTTTCGCTGATTAAATCGCGCGCGTTGCGCAAGCCGATAACGGAGGGAATATCAAGGCTGCGGCCGAGAATGGCGGTGTGGCTGGTGGGGCCGCCGGCATCGGTAACGAAGCCGGCAATGCGCTGCTCTTTGAAATGCACGGTGTCGGCGGGCGATAAATCGTGCGCGATCAAAACGGTGTCTTCGAGCAGATTGGTTTCGAGGTTTAATTCGTTGCTTTGGCCGACCAAATTATTGTGGATGCGCTCCACCACTTGCAGCATGTCTTGCTTGCGTTCGCGCAAATAGGCGTCGTCGATTTCGTCGAATTGTTGTGAGAGTTTGTCGGTTTGCAGCTTGAGCGCCCATTCAGCGTTGATTTTCTGCTCTTGGATGATGTCGGCCGGCTCGCGCGAGAGGGTGGCATCGGTGAGCAGCATCAGGTGCAGCGAGATAAACGCGCCCAATTCGGTGGGGGCGTTTTCGGGAATGGCGCTTCTGAGCTGCTCGAGCTGGCGGCGGCTGGCCTTGATGGCGTTGTCGAACCGTGTTGTTTCGGCGGCCAATTCGTCGGCGATGATGTTGTATTGCGGCACTTCGGTCATGCCGCGCAAAATCAGGTGGGCGCGGCCGATGGCGATGCCCTTGCCGGCGGTGAAGCCGTGTAACACGATGCTCATGATTATTCGCCTTCGCCGAAATAGTCGTTGATAAGGTCTGCGAGCGCCTGCATGGCGGCGGCTTCGTCGGCACCCTCGGTTTCAAGCTCGATGGTGGAGCCTTGTGCTGCGGCCAGCATCATCAGCCCCATAATGCTTTTGCCGTTGACGCGCCGCTCTTTGCGCGTTACCCACACTTCGCTTGAAAATTGCGTGGCGGTTTGGGTGAATTTGCTGGAGGCGCGCGCATGCAGGCCGAGTTTGTTGATGATTTTGATTTCTTGCTTGAGCATGGTTCAGCAGCTTTCATCGGGCGGGGTGGTGATGTCGAGAATGCCGTTGATGGCGGCGGTTTTCACGCTTTGGGTGAATTTCACCAAATCATCGGCATGCGGCGAAGATTGGAGAGCCTTCACCATCATCGGCGCATTCAGGCCGGTGAGCATGGCCACTTTGCCTTCGAGCACAAGCTTGCGCGCGGCATTGCACGGGGTGGCGCCGAAAATATCGGTGATCACCAACACGCCGTGGCCGGTATCGATGCTGCTGATCAGTGTTTGGGTGTGGGCGATGATTTCTTCGTGTTGCTGCTCTTGGGTAACGCCGAGGATTTTAATATTGGCCGGCGGCTCGCCCGGGAAAAAATGCTGCGCCAGGCTGCGGTAGGCATCGCCGAGGGCTTCGTGGGTGATGATGAGTATGCCGATCATAAGTGGGTGTCCTGATGGCCCGCGCGGGCGGGGGTTGGTGTGTTGCGGCCGTTTCAGACGGCCTGTTGCTTTATATTAAAGATTAAAAAGGATTATATCAGGCCGGCGGCTTGAAAAGCGATAGGGTGGCCGAGTGCGGATAGGTGCAAAAAGAACAATCGAGAATAATATAGGGGCAATAAGGCCGTCTGAAAAGAGGGTTCAGACGGCCTTGCTGTAAACAGGCTCAGGCAGGGCTTAGTGCATACACGGCGCCGAGGTTGCGCCAGGCGCCGGCCGCATCCATGCCGTAGCCGAACACATAGCGGTTGGGCACATCAATGCCCACATAATCGGCCTGAATCGGCTTGGGCTTGCCGGTGAGCTTGTTGGCAAACACGGCCGTGGCGCACGATGCCGCGCCCATTTCGAGCAGCTTTTCTTTGATGGCCGACATGGTGTGGCCTTCGTCGAGAATATCGTCGAGCACCACCACATGGCGCCCGGCGATGTTTTGCGGCTCGGGCATGCGCAGCCAGTTGAAATTGCCGCCTTCGAGCTTGTCGCCGTAGCGCGACACGTGCACATAATCAAAATCAAGCGGAAAGCGCAAGAGCGGCAGCAATTGGCCGGTAAACACCACCGCGCCGCCCATCACCGGCAGCAAAAGCGGATATTTGCCGCCCAAATCGGCGCAGATTTCGCCGGCCAGGCGCTCGAGCGCGGCGCGGCATTCGGTTTCGCTGAACAATAATTCGGCCTGATCGAGCATGGCTTGGGTGTGGTGGCGTTTGGTGTCGATATCCATTTTGATTCGGTGCAGAAAATAAAAGCGCATTATATTACAGCTCGGGTTGGTATAATCGCTTTTTTGCTTTTCAGACGGCCTGATTGCCATGCAAGATCCTTACGCTTATCTGGAAGATTTGTCTTCCCCCGCCACTGCGCATTTTGCTGCCGGGGCGCACGCCGAAACGCTGGCGCGGTTTTGCGCCGATGAGGCGTTTGCCGCGCTGGCGGCCGACATCACCGCCCAGCTGCAAGACGAGCGCCAGATTCCGTTTTGCCAGGAGCACCGCGGGCGCATGTATCATTTTTATCAAAACGCACAATATCCGAAAGGCGTTTACCGCGTATGTTCGGCGGCGTCTTACCGCGCCGGCATGCCCGATTGGCAGGTGTTGTTTGCGGTGGCCGATTTTGATGAAGTGTTGGGCGACGATGTGTATCTCGACGGCGTGTCGCATTATGTGGAAGCCCCGCATCAGGCGCTGCTCACGCTCAGCAGCGCCGGTGCCGATGCGGCTTACACGGTGGAATTCGATTTAAACGCCGGTGCGATTGTGGCGGGTGGCTTTCATTTTCCGGCCGGCAAAAACCACATCGCCTGGCGTGATGAAAACAGCGTGTGGGTGTGCCCCGCGTGGGACGAGCACCAGCTCACGCGCTCGGGCTATCCGCGCCAAGTGTGGCTGATGCAGCGCGGCCAAAGTTTTGAAGAAGCGTTGCCGGTGCATCAAATGGATGCCGGGGGCGTGATGGTGAACGCATGGCGCTATCTCGATGCCCAAGGCGCGCCGATTGATTTGATTGAAGCGGCCGACGGCTTTTTCAGCAAAGATTATTTATATGTGTCGCCCGAAGGGGAAACAGGCCGTCTGAAGCTGCCGCGCGATTGCGAAGTGGCGGGCTATCTGGCCGGGCAATTGATGCTGCAACTGCGCAGCGATTGGGTGCGCGCCAATCAAAGCTATCCGGCAGGTTCGCTGGTGGCGGTGAAGCTCAACAAGGGCGAGCTTGGCGCGGCGCATTTATTGTTTGCACCCAACGACACGCAGGCGCTCGAAAGCGTGGAAACCACCAAGCGCTTTGTGGTGGCGAATATTTTGGATAACGTTTCCGGCCACCTGCTCGCTTGGCGTTTTTCAGACGGCCTGTGGCAGCAGCAAAGCCTGCCCGCGCTGCCGCAAGGCGCACTCGAATTAACCGATCAGCCCTGGGGCGGCGATGTGGTTTATGTGGCCGCCAGCGATTTCACCACGCCGCTCACCTTGTTTGCGCTCGATTTGAATGTGATGGAGCTCACCGTGTTGCGCCGCCAGCCCAAGCAGTTTGATGCAGGCGGCATCAAGGTGCAGCAGCTTCACGCGCAATCTTCAGACGGCGTGTCGATTCCTTATTACCATGTCGGCAAGCAAACCGCGCCCGACACGCCCACGCTGGTGTATGTGTATGGCGGCTTCGGCATGCCCGAATTGCCGCATTATCTGGGCACTATCGGGCGCCATTGGCTGGCGCAAGGCCATGCTTTCGTGCTCGCCAACGTGCGCGGCGGCGGCGAATTCGGTCCCGCCTGGCATCAGGCGGCACAAGGCGTAAACAAACACAAAAGTGTGGATGATTTGCTGGCGGTGGTGCACGATTTGGCCGCGCGCGGCCTGAGCGCACCGGCGCATATCGGCCTGCAAGGCGGCAGCAACGGCGGCTTGGTGGCGGCATCGGCTTTTGTGCGCGCGCCGCAAAGCATGGGCGCGCTGGTGTGTGAAGTGCCGCTCACCGATATGCTTAATTATGCACAGCTCTCGGCCGGTGCGAGCTGGATAGAAGAATACGGCGACCCTGAAAACCCCGCCGAGCGCGAAAGCCTGGCTGCTTTGTCGCCTTATCACCGGCTTTCAGACGGCCAAAAATACCCGCCCGCGCTCATCACCACCAGCTTCTCCGACGACCGCGTGCACCCGGCGCACGCGCTCAAGTTTTACGCCAAATTGCGCCGAATCAGCCCGCAAAGCTGGCTTTATGCGCCCGCAGAAGGCGGCCACAGCGGCAACGGCACGCAAGCGCAAACCGCCGCCGAATTGGCCTGCGTGTTGCAGTTTTTAAACGGATTTTTGCGCTGAAGCGCTTCAAACGGCCGTCTGAAGCGCCGCAAGCAGCTTGGCTGATTTAAAGAATTGATATGTTTAAGAAAACGAAAAGCCGCTTGTGATACAAAATAAGCCTATGATAATATGCGCTGAAACTAAGCCTGCCTGCACACCGAGCAGCTTGCTTTTTTAGATGGAAAACTCTAAACTAATTCGGTACAATGCGCCGAAGCAAACTTTCGTAACCCGCCTGTGTGATTTTTAAACAAGGCATATAAGGACTGACCGACATGTCAAACATTGAACAACAAGTTAAAAAAATTGTTGCCGAACAACTGGGCGTAAATGAAGCCGAAGTGAAAAACGAATCTTCATTCCAAGACGATTTGGGCGCCGACTCTCTGGATACCGTTGAGCTGGTAATGGCTCTGGAAGAAGCGTTCGGTTGCGAAATTCCCGATGAAGAAGCTGAAAAAATCACCACCGTTCAGCTGGCTATCGATTACATCACAGCCCACAACGGTTAAACCGCGCCCACGCGCACCGATTCCGGCCTCTGCTGCGGGTTTGCCTGCCGACAGAGGCTTTTTCCCATCAGCGGCGACATTTTTCGCCGTCTGAATACACATGAGGGCGTTCAGACGGCCTGTAAAGCAAAGCCGTTTGCGCCCGTAAAGCGAGACAGTTATGAGTCAGAGAAGAGTGGTTATCACCGGCTTGGGCCAAGTGTCGCCCGTCGGTAACGATATCGACAGCGCATGGCGCAACCTGCTGGCCGGCCAAGGCGGCATCGGCACCATCACCCGTTTCGACGCCTCTGATCTGGCCTGCCAAATCGCAGGCGAAGTAAAAGATTTCGACATCGGCACCTACATCAGCCCCAAAGAAGCCCGCCGCATGGATGTGTTCATCCACTACGGTATCGCCGCCGCGCTGCAAGCCGTGGCCGATGCCGGGCTGGATGATGTGGAAGGCCTCGATAAAGACCGCGTGGGTGTGAACATCGGCTCCGGCATCGGCGGCCTGCCCAGCATCGAAGCCACCGGCGTGACCGTGCAAGAAGGCGGCCCGCGCAAAATCAACCCGTTTTTCATTCCCGGCTCGCTGATTAATCTGATTTCCGGCCATGTAACCATTCTCAAAGGTTATCGCGGCCCCAGCTACGGCATGGTTTCCGCCTGCACCACCGGCGCGCACGCCATCGGCGATTCTGCCCGCCTGATTAAATACGGCGATGCCGATGTGATGGTGGCCGGCGGTGCCGAAGGCGCGGTGTGCACCTTGGGCATGGGCGGTTTTGCCGCCATGAAAGCACTTTCCACCCGCAACGACGACCCCGCTACCGCCTCACGCCCGTGGGACAAGGGCCGCGACGGTTTTGTGATGGGCGAGGGTGCCGGCGTGGTGGTGCTGGAAGAATTGGAACACGCCAAAAAACGCGGTGCGAAAATCTACGCCGAGCTGGTGGGTTTCGGCATGAGCTCCGATGCCTACCACATCACCGCCCCCAATGTGGACGGCCCCGCCTTGGCCGTTACCCGTGCGCTGAAAGATGCCGGCCTGAACGCTGCCGATGTGGATTATGTCAACGCGCACGGCACTTCCACCCCGCTGGGCGATGCCAACGAAACCAATGCGCTGAAGCTGGCGCTGGGCGAAGAGCATGCCCGCAAAGTGGTGGTGAATTCCACCAAATCGATGACCGGCCATCTGCTCGGCGCCGCCGGCGGCGTGGAAGCGGTATACAGCATTTTGGCCGTACACCATCAAAAATCACCGCCCACCATCAATATTTTCGAGCAAGATATCGAGGGCGGCTGCGATTTGGATTATTGCGCCAACGAAGCGCGAGATGTGGCCATTGATGTGGCGATTTCCAATTCGTTCGGCTTTGGCGGCACCAACGGCACACTGGTGTTTAAGAAGTTTGAAGGCTGAGCCTGAAGCGGCAATAATCAAACAGGCCGTCTGAAACATTTTTCAGACGGCCTGTTTGATTGGGTGATGTCGATTTCTTATACCCATTCAAAAAAATAATATACAAACAGGCAGCCTGTAGGTCGGATTCTCGA
>ERZ650307.1059-NODE-1059-length-15689-cov-12.921837_pt1 | contig 15689 bp, 10 predicted proteins | sample MGYA00376243_ERZ650307 | MGnify/ENA primary metagenome ERZ650307 (study PRJEB26733, sample SAMN07839242) | wastewater metagenome | biome: urban; feature: artificial channel; material: waste water | place: USA: North Carolina | collected 2016-03-31 ... | reverse complement strand
TCACAAGCTCTACAACTCAATGTGTCCCGCGAGTCAGCTTTGATATAATATCATCCCGGCACACATATGTCAACGGATTTACTGCAATTAATTAAAGTAGTAAAACTATCTTAAAAAACACAAATTTTCTAAATTGTCTGTTTATTATATACAATTCTCACAATTACTATCTGACAGCCTCTATCGCTTCCTTGATATTTGCCACACCGACAATCTCAATTCCACTAATATGCGACACTCCTGCAAGACACACTTTGGGAACAATACACTTTTTAAAGCCAAGCTTCTTTGCCTCAGCCACACGCTGCTCGGACATGGTAACTCCGCGTACCTCTCCGCTTAAGCCCACCTCTCCAAAGCATATGGTATCCTCACGCACTATAATATCCTTTTTGCTTGATGCGATTGCAAGCACTATCCCAAGGTCTATCGCCGGTTCGTTCATCCTTATACCGCCTGCTATATTCACATAAGCGTCACAGTCTGACAGTGACAGGTTGGCTCTTTTTTCAAGGACCGCCATGAGTAGATTTACTTTATTATAATCTGTACCATTTGCTGTACGCCTTGGATTATTAAAAAAACTGTGACATACAAGAGCCTGTATCTCGAGAAGTATCGGGCGGCTTCCCTCTATGGAACATGTGACAATTGATCCTGATGCTCCCTCGGGCTTACCGCTAAGCATATACTCCGACGGATTTTCCACCTCAACAAGTCCCTCCGCCTTCATTTCAAATACGCCTATCTCATTGGTCGAACCAAATCTGTTCTTAACGCCTCTAAGTATCCTGTACGACTCATACCTGTCACCCTCAAAATAAAGCACAGTATCAACCATATGCTCTAACGTCCTCGGCCCCGCAACCGCACCATCCTTTGTCACATGTCCTACTATAAAAACAGAAATACCCAGAGTCTTTGCAAGCTGCATAAGCACTCCGGTTGTCTCCCTGACCTGTGAGACACTGCCCGGTGCCGACGCTATCTCCTCATTGTACATAGTCTGGATGGAATCTATTACAACAACCTCCGGTTTTTTTCGTTGAATCACGTCCTTTGCTATATCAAGACTTGTCTCACATAAAAGCTCCAGTGAATCCGTAAAATCGCCAAGTCTGTCGGCACGCATCTTTATCTGATGCAGGGATTCCTCACCTGACACATAAAGTAATGGCACCTTTTTTTGTGAAAGTTCCCTGCATACCTGAAGTAGAAGCGTGGATTTTCCTATACCCGGATCTCCTCCCACAAGCACAAGTGACCCCCTCACAATTCCTCCACCAAGCACTCTGTCAAACTCGGCTATACCTGTCACTATACGCTCCTCTTTCTCGCTTTTTACTGCCGAAAGAGGCAGAACCTGTGCCGCCTTTGATTCTTTTTTTACTTTTCCCGACGAGCTTATCGACTTTTTATCTACGGTTTCCTCTACAAATGTATTCCATTCCTTACAGGCCGGGCACTGTCCCATCCATTTTGCCGATTCATAACCACATTCCTGGCAGAAAAATACAGAGGTCTTTCCTTTTGCCATATTGTTCTCCTTTATAAAATACAAAAAGCCCGGCTTTCACCGGGCTAAAAATATGCTCTATTTTCTTGATACTTTGATATCGACTGAATCAACACCCTCAAGCTCTACGCTTAAGCTGAGCTTGCCGCCGAGATTTGTCTTCATAGTACCTGCAACAGCTCCAGCTATATCAATTTCGTACTCTGTCTCCTCTTCAAGGCCAAGAGTAATCTGAGCATCCTCAGGTCCCTCCACAGTAAATGTCACTGTATCAGCAGTCTCCTCGAAATCCATAACCGCTGTTCCCGGAACAGACTCGTATACAAAGAGTCCGTTTCTTTCGAGCTTTGTAATCTCCTTAAAGGTCTTTACCTTGTAGATATCTCCATCCTTCTCAAAATTGTCAAGCTTTGCCTTTGCAGCCAATGTATAATCTCCGAAGCTGAGCTTTCCGTTTTCCTCAGTACGGATTAATTCACTTATTACAGCCATTTTTATCCTCCCGTAGCTATATTGATATATTAATTATAAATCCAATTCTACTCAACAGTCAATGAAATTTGTTTGTTTTTCGTAGAAATTATTACCTTATTGCCGCGCTTAATTTTGCCGGTAATAATATCCTCTGACATACGGTCTTCAATCTCCTCCTGAAGTTTTCGTTTAAGAGGTCTTGCGCCATATTTTCTGTCATAGGCTTTGTCCACGATAAAGGATTTTGCACTGTCGCGCACTGTGAGCTCTATATCAAGCTGTTCTTTACAGCGTTTCTTAAGCTCCTTTACAAGAAGTGTCACTATATGCTTCATGTCATCCTTGTTGAGAGCTCTAAATACAATAGTCTCGTCGATTCGGTTCAAAAACTCAGGTTTAAATATACGGCGGACCTCCTCCATGACACTGTTCTTCATACGCTCGTGATCCTGCTTTTCATCCTCACCAGCGCCAAAGCCAAGGCGCTTTGGTTCTATAATAGAAGAAGCTCCTGCATTTGATGTCATGATGATTATTGTATTCTTGAAATCAACCGTGCGCCCCTGTGAATCAGTGATTCTACCATCATCAAGCACCTGTAAAAGTATATTGAACACATCAGGATGTGCTTTTTCTATCTCATCAAACAGTATAACAGAAAAAGGATTGCGTCTGACCTTCTCTGAGAGCTGTCCGCCCTCCTCATGGCCCACATATCCCGGTGGTGAACCAATCATCTTTGAAACACTATGCTTTTCCATGTACTCTGACATGTCAACACGTATCATGGCATCTTCTTTGCCAAAGACAGCCTCAGCAAGCGCCTTTGACACCTCCGTCTTACCTACTCCTGTCGGTCCCAAAAACAGGAATGAGCCAATCGGCTTCTTAGGATCCTTTAAACCAACACGGCCTCGTCTGACTGCCTTTGCGACAGCAGAAACAGCCTCCTCCTGTCCTATTACACGCTTGTGAAGTATCTGTTCAAGCTTTGCAAGTCGTCCTGCCTCTGACTCTGTAAGCTTATTTACAGGTATTTTGGTCCATCCCGATACTACATCCGCTATCTCATTTTCGCCGACTACAGGCTGATTTTTGGCTCCTGTGCGACGGTTCTTTCTGATAAGCTTCTGCTGTTTATTTTCAAGCACTTCCTTTTCTGACATAAGCGCGCCGGCAGCTGCGAGATCTCCTTTCGACAAAGCATTTTCCAACTGGTTCTGCTTATCTGTTATCTCTTTTTTCAGAGCAAGCAGCTCGTCAGATGATGTCAGATTCTTAAGCCTTATCCTGGCTGCCGCTTCATCCATCAGGTCTATCGCCTTATCAGGTAAAAATCTGTCATTTATATATCGTGCAGAAAGGTTTACTGCTGCTTTCACACCCTCATCTGTTATGATGACACCATGATGCTTTTCATAGAGTCCCTTTAATCCTGTGAGTATCTCTATTGTCTCATCCACACCCGGCTCCTCAACCATCACCGGCTGGAAACGGCGCTCAAGCGCAGCATCCTTTTCCACGTATTTGCGGTACTCTTCTATGGTAGTGGCGCCGATTACCTGTACCTCGCCTCTGGCAAGCGCAGGCTTTAATATGTTAGATGCATCTAACGAGCCTTCTGCTCCTCCTGCACCTATTATAGTGTGAAGCTCATCAATGAAAAGCAGTACATTTTTGGCATTTGAAACCTCGCTTATCACCTTCTTGATACGCTCCTCAAACTCACCACGATACTTTGATTTGGCTACAAGCCCGGACATATCAAGGGAAACCAGTCTCTTTCCCAAAAGAATATCCGGAACATTGCCACTGACTATATCCTGCGCAAGTCCTTCTACTATAGCGGTCTTGCCCACTCCCGGCTCTCCAATCAGACATGGATTGTTTTTGCCACGGCGGCAAAGTATCTGGATAACGCGCTCCATCTCCTTTTTTCTGCCTATAACAGGGTCAAGAAGCCCTGCCTCTGCCATATCTGTCAAATCTCTGGAATACTGATCTAATACAGGAGTCGCAGAATTGTATGATGTACCGTAGCTTTTCATCAGATCCCTGTATGCAGACGGATCCTCACCCATCGCACCAAGAATATCTATAAACATCTTCTGACTGTTAACACCCATGGTGTTTAAAAGTCTTGCAGCTGCACAGTCTCCCTGCAGTACTATAGCCATCAGCAAGTGTTCTGTACCTATCTCATTGCACTCAAATCTATCGGCTTCCTCCGATGCACGCTCCAATACTCTCTGTGTCCTTGGTGAATAGCCATCCCTGTCCATCACTTCGATGTTATCCCCCGGTGAAATCAGGTCTTCAATCATCGAAATAAGCTTATCATATTCCACATTGCAGGCTGTTAGAACCTCAGCTGCCACACCGGTGCCCTCTTTTATAAGGCCAGCCAGTATGTGCTCTGTTCCAACATAGCTGTAATTCATTTTCTTTGATATACGTGCAGCCAAATCTATTGCTTTTTTAGCCTTACTTGTATATGGTTTCAAGTCATATCCTCCAGTCATATTCACTAATTTAAGTCGATGAACTGCAAATCATCATCCTCGCTGTCATCTTCATTGTCATCCTTTGCACTGCTGTCTATAGTCTCAGACGGCTTATTTCCCTCATTGACAAAGCCATCAAGTGCCATTTGAAGCTGATTCTTTAAAGCATCCTCATCAGCATCGTTTTCTGTGTCAGAAACGTTTTCCTGCCTTGAATCGTCTTTTAAATCAAACTCAGAGTTTTCATTCTCAACAGCTTTCTTAGAATCAGGTGTAATTTCTACGGTTCTTCCGACATAGGATGCATTTGATATATTTTCATCCGTAGCCATCTTTTGCTCATCTGCAGCACCTTCCGCTGTTTCTTCTGCGACTTCATCTGCCGGCTCTTCTACAGCTTCATCTGCTGTTTCTTCTGCAGCTTCTTCTGCCACTTCATCTAACGGCTCTTCTGTAACCTCTTCTTCCAGCTCATCTGCTATCTCGTCCGCAGTTTCATCAGTTGTTTCTTCCAAAGCTTCATTTGATACATCTTCTGCTGCATCATCTACATCATCATCGTCATCATGATAGTCCATTGCCTTATATTTTCTGTTTTTCACAGCTGATACAATAAGCAACAGTAACAGAATAATGATAATAAGAACCAGTATTGCAGCTAAAACAAGATATTTATTGGCAATTCCCGGGACAAGCTCACTCTTTGTTGTATCGTTTTCCTCCTGTGCCACTGTAGGTGTACTGAGCTCAGTTCTCATATATGTGCCATCTACGCTATCATATGTGTACCAGCCACTCTCACCATTGTCATTCATAGCGTATACGAGGTAAAAATCCTTTGTCTGATCATCGGTTTTTTCGGCTTTGGTCTGGTAGGCTGTTGCCACACCCTTGCCCTCTATGGAGAGCGATATCTCATTATATCCCTCAGGCACATCATCCACCTTAGGCAGTAAAACCACTATAAAATGCGACTCTGAATTGATACGGACAAACTCATATGCTGCATTCTGTGCTGCATCATATACAAAAAGCCCATTGCCGCTTTCCGACTGTAAATACACAAGCGTGATATCACCAAAGGTGCCATGAAGGGTATTGTATTCAAGTCCGTCAATCACTGTCTTTGAGTGCTCAAAGCCTTCAGGAACAACATCCTCCGGAATGTCATTTACCATAGTCCACTCTGTGCCATTTATATCGAACTTCTTCCAGTTATCCTGCTTATCTGCATTCTCCGGATCATCCTCGGCTCTTCTGGTAACAACTATATTGTATGTGCTTGTGCTGCCGTCCTCTGCTGTCACAACAACGCTGACCGTATTCTCTCCAACCTCAAGTGAATCATTGCCTGTGACGGATGTCACACTCGCCTTGGAATCAGCCGGATTTGCTGTAACCGCAAGGCTTGAACAGCTGTAATCTACTGTAGCTGTGTAATCCTTTGTCGCAGCAGAAAACTCAGGGGAAAGCGTACCTGCTGAGATAACAAGCGAACCAAGAGATGCGTTTGAGGATTTCTTTTCCTCTTTGTTTTCATTATCTTTATTTGCATTGTTGTCATTGCCGGTATTGCTGCCGGAATTGTCCTTGTTATCCTTGTTGCTGTTTGAATCGTTGTTTGATGAAGCACTTGTTACCGTCACCTTCGTGCTGGCACCGGTAATTGTACCTCCGGCATCGTTGCCCTCTGCATCTCCTACAACTGTACAATATGCCTTTATAGTGCAGCTTCCTGCAGCCTTCGCCGTAAATGAAAATGACTGCGATGTGGGATATCCTGCGGCGTCACCAATATTGGCCACACCATCTCCTCCGTTACTCAGTACTCCCTCGTCAGAGCTTGAGATAACTACAGTACCAAAATATCCGGACGGCATGGAAACAGTCACCTTAACTGTTTTTCCAACAGCTACAGAGCTTGAGCTGACACTGAGACCAAGTCCCTGCGCATATACATGCTCGGCAGGTGTGAAAACAAGCATCACCGCCACAACAAGTGATAATATACATCCAAATAATTTCTTCATATCTTTCCTCACATTTCTAATTCTGCGATATCTTTGATTTGCCCAGTATGTGTCTGTTCATGATTATCATATCAAGGGCATTTCCACCATCACCCTTTCTGTTAGCATCAGCTGCCTCCAGATAAGCACCTGTGAGTGTTCCCTTTCCTAAAATATGTCTGTTGAGCTTAATCATATCAAGGGCATTTACAGCACCGTCACCATTGATATCTCCATATACAACAATATCATATGTCTTTTTCAGGTTACCCGAAGCATCATAAACAGCCACTTTATTGCCTGTTGCAACCTTTCCGCTGTTTTCTGAGCCTGAGCTTGTCAGAAGCTTTACAGTACCTGATGCTGATACTGCTATATTCTTCACAAAATCAGCTGCACCGGTTCCAGGCTCAATGCCTGTAATATAAGTACCTATACTGTATTTACCTGATGTTATGTTTACATCTGTATTATTTTGGTTATTATTGTTCTGATTATTATTGCCACCTGCATTATTTGCAGATGCCGCCTGCCTGTTTATATTGATAGTGTATGTTCTTGTATCACCGCTTTGCGACTTGCATTTTACCTTAATTGTATTATTTCCGACAGCAAGCGAATAGCTTCCTGTGCCTGAAACACCACTGTTTCCTGAAACTGCATCTGCCGAAACAGTCACTGAGCTTATAGCATTTGAAACAACTGCTGAATAGCTTGTTGTCGCTCCATTGAAGGCCGGTGTGAGTGTTACACCACTTATCGCAAGCGACTGCAGATAGTTATTGGTATCGCCAGCTTTATCGAAGCCCACTGCTGACGATGGCATATTGTTGTATACAGGTATTTTAAATACAAAAGCCTGATTCTTGTCTGAATATCCTTTAGCCAGACTCTGTCCCTCAGTAAGAGCCGCTGTGGCATTGCCCATGTACTGATGGAAATACAGCGAGCTTGTATTTACTACATTAAACTTCTCAAAATACAGTGTATTTTGACCCTTATTTATATAATTGCTGCCCACCTTTACAGCTCCGCCGCTTATGGACTTTACTCTTGTATTCCAGCCCTGCTTCTTGGCAAAAGACAGACCATTTTTATAAATCTTATCCTTCGTGTTTCCGGTTGCACTAAAATTAAAATAATTATAATATCCTTCGTATCCGGAATATGTACCCGAAATAAGAGGGCTCGTTCCCTTTTGTCCCTGCTCCTGCTTTATACGCGATGCTATATGGTATGCACTTACTCCACTGCTCTTTGCCACATCCATGAATGTGCTTGCATAATTGATTTTCTCACCATTGTTGGAATAGGTCTTTGTTCCCTCCATAAATGTGCCTTTTACTATGGACTTGACACCTTCAAGTGCCTCATTCGGACTGTATGCCAGACTCTGAAACTGAAAAATATTGGTCTCATCAAGAAAATTCCTTGGATCCATGAGATAAGCAATATAGGCACTGCTTGCTGACACCCATCCCGGTTCGTACTCAACCCACGTATTTGTTGACCAGTTATATGCTCCGGCAGCTGTGGATTTCTTGGCATTGTCTGCTGATTTGGATACCAGATTAAGTCCGTTTACACTTTCATTTTCAATCACCGTATCCCAATTCAAACCTGTATTTACAGCCTCAAATGTCCAGCTTGGATACTTATTGTGAAGAGCTGTAAGGTTTGGAATATAGCTGTCAGGAAAGCCTGCATTCTTCATAGCCGTGACAAAATCAGTATTGTCTCCGCTATTATTGTATGTCACCTTTATGTATGTACTGATAGTCCAGCCCGTAAATGCCTTGCCGTTTAAAGTACCCTTGACATTATACCAGACCACACCGTTTACCCTGGTCTCTCCAATTATGTCAACCTGATGGTTCCAGTTGAGTGAGACAACCTTGGTAGTGCCGGATGTGCCTGCTGCATTGCGGACATACACATTGCCACCTGTAATCGTACCTGTAGCATATGCTCCCGATGCGGTTGCAAGGGCAAGCTGCTCCTCATTATTCTGCTGTATGGCATCCGCATTGCCGGTGTCTGCCGAAGCATCCCCTGTCTGCGCATTGTCTGATGCAGCTGTGCCGGTACCTGCTGATACAAAATCAGACCTGATATAGCTGACACACTCCTCGTTATTTGCTGCCAGATTGTACTTTGCCTTGTACCACACCTTGCCGTCTGCACCTGTGGTCTGCTCAAGAATAGTAATATCCTTGCCGTTTGAAAGCTTGTGCTCCAGCTCATACTCTGTGCCCGGTCCGCTTCTCGCCGCTACCCAGTATCTCTCATCACACACAACCTTAGCCGCCTGATCCGCATAGACTGCTATGCTGCTGTATGGTGCCAGGTCACATGCAGCTAATGACAATGTTACGACAGAGGCTGCCAGAAATTTATTTATCTTTATCATCAAATCCCATCTTTCTTATGTGCATTGTTTACATTAATCCATTATCCATTTAATTATAATAGAATATGACCTTTGTATCAATGTATTCGGCAGAAATTTATTATTTTTTTATTAATTAAAAAAACTCCCTTCAACGTGCAGCTCATGCTTACGTTTCAGGGAGTTGCCTGATTCATATTCTGCTTATTCTTACTGTCTCCTGTAGCTTTTCTAGCTGAACAGGGATTTTATCTTATCCCATAAATCCATGAAAAAGTTACCAATCTTTTCCCAGAAGCCCGGGTCATTTATCTTATCGCCAAGCTTTGATGCCCAGTCCTGTGCCTGGTTGATGACTGAATCCCAGTCGATATTGGCATCCTTAAGCTTCATAAGAAGCGATGTCAGCTTTGCAATATCATCATCAGAAAGCTTCAGGTCGTAATCCTTTGCAGCCTCCTTTATCGCATCCTTTATCTGGCTCTCATCCTTGAGCCTTCCATCGGCAAGCTGCTTCTTTAGGTCTGCAATCATTGCCTCGATATCCTGCGAATCGCCGTCAATGCTCTTGTTGAGCTCTCCTGTTGTGACAAGCTCATCCATCGCTGCGTCTGTCACCTTGTCGTCAAGCTTCTTGCCTGTCATCTCCTCGTATGCCTTTAGTGTGCCTACAAGTGCTGCCGTTCCGGAAATAGGGAAAGGTCCTGCGACTATGATTTTAGCATCAGCTATGCCTGCTGTGGCAAGCGCATTCTTGTACATTCCTACCGTACAGTAATTGATATTGTGTGTGGAAACACTAAGACCCGCACCCTTTTTATCCTCTGTAATGAGTACTGAGGAAAGTGACCTTGTGCCAATCTCGCTCTTGCTGATGTATGAATCGAGGTACTTGTGCTCCTCATCATTATTTACATAGACCACATCGTAATTGTCCAGATCAGTGAGCTCGATTCCCATAAATCCAAGCACTGTCGCTCTCTGATCCGGTGTGAGGTCTGCTCCAAGACTTAAGTATGGCTTATCATTTTTGCTGATGGTCACCTTGTCGTTTGCCTCACTGCCGGCTGTCGTTGTGCTGTCTGCAGTACTGTCTGTGTTACTCTTATCAGCTGCGTCACTGCTGTCACTGCCTGATACATCAACGCTTGAAACTGTATCAGTCTGCGTAGCTGTCTCTGTTGCAAATACAGCCGGATTCATTGTAAACAGTGTCACCGCAGCAAGCACGCTACATACAATACTCTTTGCTTTTTTCTTTATTAATCTAATCATTTTTCCTCCAATCTACTGCTCTATATCATACGAAATTGTAAAGTTGCTTCCGTCGAAGCTGACATCTGCCATGCTTCCGCATACCACAGGCATCATCGGCGACATATGACCTATATCCAGATCCATGATGATTGGCACATTAAACTCTCTAAGCAGTGATGAAAGCGCCTGTCTGTGGTCTATGCCAAACATTTCCTCTCCGAAGTGCGCCGGGCGTCCGATAAGAAAGCCCTTTACATTTGAAAACCATCCTGCATTTTTCATCTGCCACATAGCCCTTCTCATGCCCATCACATTAAGGTCACAAGCCTCAAGGAACCATATGATACCATCATCACTGTAGCGCTCATTAAATTCCCTTACATGGTCAAACGATGTACCAAGCAGATTGATAAGACAATCCATGCAGCCACCAAGCAGCCTGCCTCTCATGGTAAGCCTGCTTTCCTTTGCCACCGCAGGAATAGAGCTGATGCACGACTTTTCAGTCAGGTTGTAGCCCACAAACGGAGCATTCTCATCCTTTATCGATTCCTTCTCCCACATAGGGTAATTGGTAAATGAAAGCTTCCTGCCACAAAGCAGATTAAATGCATCGGTAAGTGACTCATGCCACACCTCCATGCCAAAGCTGCCCGCACACGGCCCGTAAATACCTGCTGTATCTGCAATAGTAGCCTCCAAAAATGTGAAATTCGTGTTGTCGGAATAGCCCATGTACCATTTCGGCTTTGACTGCTTCACGCGCTCAAAATCAATATAAGGCACTACCTCGCACATCAGCTCGCCACCACCACAGGATATAAGCACATCACTATCAGCAGAAGCATAGCTCTCGTTCAGCTCTTCTGCGCACTTCTTAGGTGTATTGCTGATACCTATGCCACTGTCGCACCTGCAGTTAGGTCCCTCTATCGTCTTATAACCCATGCTGTGAAACCTTTTAATGGCATTGTCAAAGGCACTCCTGTACGGCTCTGTTGTACAGCCCATCGAAGGCGCCACAAAGCCTATTGTTCCTCTATCCTTTAGAAATTCAGGGTATCTCATGTTTCTATCATCCTATCACTATTATTTACATATCTAAGCTTCTGTCTGAAGTAAAATATGTAGGATTTTATCATTTCTGTCAAGGTCATTTTACTGTCATAATTAAATGTCGTCGTGTACTGCACATGCTGTCTGTTGCACCAGTTGTATATATCATGCAGACTTATCGAATCAACATTCTTCATATTGTTCATAAACACCTTAACCTTTGAAAGCTCATCCTCACTGTCAATGTATAGATGAAAGATAGTATTCGGACATTCAATTATTATCTGCTGTTCTTCTATATTTTTCATCACTGTATCCTCTATTGAATGATGTATCCTGTGTGATTAAAAACATTATCGTCTGTCACACCGGGATGTGAGTAATAACAAAATATCGTAACTGTTCAGTACCTTCACAGTTAAAAAATATCACATAACCATAGTACTACACCGGCGTCACAAAATCCAGTCATTTTTGCCTGCCAATTCTTACTATTTTATTAAGAAAAACGGTAAATATTATACTCCCTCACAGTCAAATGCCGGAATGAAGCTGTCCTTTGCCACGTCACCCTCCTGTATAAATGCATTCGTGATTCCTATTTCGAGGGCATAGTCAACAAGCCTTTCATACTCTCTCCTTGTCACTGTGCGGTTTATCTCAGGATAATCCTTTAGTGCAATCGGCGTAAACTGGCTCATCATGCTTATATATACGTGATCATGATATGTATCATACAGGTACTTAAGTACAGCCTTTGCATCATTCACATGTCCCGGCAGTAGAAGCTGTCGCACAATAACTCCCTTTTGTATGAGTCCTGTCGCATCGTCAATCACGACATCCGGCTGCTGCCTGACCATCTCTGAAAGCGCCTGCTTTGCGACAGACGGATAATCTTTTGCCCTTGAATACCTTGCCGAAAGCGTACTGTCCATATATTTAAAATCCGGAAGATACACATCCACTATGCCCTCAAGCAGCTTTAGCTCTGTCACATTTTCATATCCGCTCGTATTGTATATAATAGGAAGCTTCATGCCGCGGCTTTTTGCATCGTTTACCGCCCACACTATATCAGGGATATACTGCCCCGGTGTGACCAGATTGATATTATTTGCGCCTTTGTCAGCAAGTTCCATAAAGATATCACTCAGCCGCTCTTTACTGATTACCTTTCCCTCTTTTCCGTCAGAAATCTCCCTGTTCTGGCAGAACACGCAGTGCAGGCTGCAGCCTGAGAAAAAAACTGCCCCACTTCCTCTTTTTCCTGATATGCACGGCTCCTCCCAATAATGAAGTGCTGCTCGCGCCACCTTTATTTCAGATGAAACGCCACATACGCCTGTTTGTCCGGTGCTTCTGTTTATGCCACATTTTCTGGGACACAATAAGCAATTTTCGTATTTATTCATATTTTTCATTTTAACCCTTGCTAAAAATAATGTTTGATACTACAATCTATATGATTATGCGGTGCATATGCCATGCGCCTTCAGTAGTCATTTTCAAATTATATCATAACTATTCTTACAGAAGAGAATAGTTAAAATACACAATAAGGAGATTACAATGAATCAGTCAAACTGTATCGTCGCCCAGTCAGGCGGCCCAACTGTTGCAATCAACGCAAGCCTTGCAGGAGTCATCGCAGGAGTAAAAAGCTCTGAGAAATACGATATCTGCTATGGCGCCGTAAACGGAATACTCGGCATATTAAATGAGAATTATCTCAATCTGTCAGATATTTTTGCAGATGATGCTAATCTTGAAAAGCTTAAGACCACACCTGCCATGTATCTTGGCTCATGCCGCCACAAGCTCCCTGATTACAAGGATGATGATTCACCATATGTATACATCTTCCACCAGTTCGATAAGCTTTCTATAAAAGCTTTCTTTTACATCGGTGGAAATGATTCGATGGATACCGTATTAAAGTTATCCGATTATGCAAAAAAAATCAACAGTGATGTGAAAATTATAGGGATTCCAAAAACCATCGACAATGATCTGTGCATGACAGACCATACTCCGGGATTTGGCTCTGCAGCCAAATATATCGCATCAAGCATGCTTGAGATAGCCCATGATACCTTTATCTATGCTGTTAAGAGTGTGACAATCGTTGAAATCATGGGACGTGACGCAGGATGGCTCACTGCCGCTTCCGCTCTCGCACGTAATGAGTACAATACAGCGCCTCAGTTCATCTATCTGCCTGAGGTGGATTTCGACAAGGACAAATTTGTTGCCGATATAAAAGAAGCCCTTGCGCACACTAACAATGTAATAGTTGCCGTATCCGAAGGAATACATGACGCAGACGGCTCATACATTACATCATCAAAGGCCGCATGTGACCAGTTCGGACACCAGCAGCTAAGCGGTGCCGGAAAAGCTCTTGAGTTCATCGTAAAGGAAAACATCGGTGTCAAGGTGCGCTCTGTAGAGGTAAATGTGCTCCAGCGCTGTGCCTCACATCTTGCATCATTAACCGATATCGAGGAATCTTTTGCTCAGGGTAAAAAGGGTGTCACTATTGCAGCAGAGGGTGTGACCGCATCAATGGTATGCTTAAAGCGCATCTCAAATAATCCTTATCAGGTGGAATACACATATTCTGCTATCAAGGATATCGCAAACGAGGCCAAGTCTGTGCCAAGAGAGTGGATCAATGATGCTGGCAATGATGTGAAGCCTGAGCTTATCGAATACTTAAAGCCACTTATTCAGGGAGAAACCGCTGTAGCCTACAAGAATGGTCTGCCTGACTATATGGATGTGTCACATCTTCACAAATGTAACTGATTTTAGCTGCCGCCTACACCCCGGTGTGGGCAGCAACAGCATATCTCCAAGGAGGTCGATTTACATGAAGAAAAAAGTGCTTATAACCTGCGCCGTTGTGCTTGGTGTGCTTTTGGCTGTTTATCTTGGCTTTGCCTTTTATTTTAGCAGCCACTATCTGTTCAACACAAAGATTAACTCTGTAAAATACGCAGGGAAAACTGCAAAAGAGGCATTAGAAAAAAATACAGCCCTAAGCCGCGACTATCTGCTCACAATCACTGATAGAAAAGGCAACAGCTTTTCACTTAAGGGACCTGATTTTTCCTATGAATATGTCTCAAACGGTGACGAGGAGCAAATCCTAAAAAGCCAGAATGCTTTTACATGGCCTGTCAGTCTCTTCAAAGCTCAAAACTATACTCTAAAGGGTTCGTCCAAATATGACGATGCCGCTTTGGCGGAAAAGCTCAAGGCTCTTGATATTTTCAGTGATGACTACATTGAAAATCCGGAGGATGCCCACATCGAGATAAAAGACGGCAAATACGATGTGATTGAAGAGAAAAAAGGCTGCAAGCCGATATATGACAGCATCCTTGCCGAGGTAAAGGACGCCCTGGACAACGAGCTTCCAAAGCTTAGCTTAAGTGATGACTGTTATGAAGCTCCAAAAATCACAAAGGAAAGCGATACAATCAAAAATGAAAAAGAAGCCCTCGACAAATACACTGCTTCAACCGTCACTTACAAAATTGAAGGTGCCGACGAGAAGCTTGACTCAGCCAAAATCCTTGATATGCTAAGCATCTCAGATGACGGCAGCGTGAGCATAGATGATGCCAAGGTCACTAAATATGTCCAGCAGCTTGCTTCCAAGTACAATACCTTCGGCCGCAAACGCTCATTCAAGACATCGTCCGGTGACACTATTGAAATAGGTGGTGGAGACTACGGATGGGTAGTCAGCAAGAAAAATGAGAAAGCCCAGCTCCTTTCAGATTTAGAGGGAGGCAAGCCAGTGGAAAGAGAGCCTGTTTACGAGCAGACAGCACTCTACCGAGGCGCTGACGACATAGGTAATACATACATAGAGATTGACTACACAAAGCAGCACATGTGGTATTACAAGGATGGTGCTCTCCAGATGGAGTCTGATTTCGTATCAGGTAATCTCGCCCGTCAGAATGGTTCCGTAGATGGTGTATACAAGATTGTTTACAAGCAGAGAAATGCTACTCTTGTCGGCGAGGGATACTCTTCTCCTGTCAGCTATTTCATGCCGTTTGCCTACAATATAGGTATCCATGATGCCAGCTGGCGTGATACCTTCGGAGGAACAATTTACAAAACCTCCGGCTCACACGGATGTATCAATGTGCCGCCTGCTTTTGCAGAGCAGCTGTTCAACGCTGTGGATAAGGGCACTCCTGTTGTTGCCTACTACAGAGAGGCTGTCACTCTGACAAACAATGCTGCAAAGATGTCCAATGCATACTCGTATGTGGCTCCTGATGCTGCGCAATAGATGTGGATTGCTTGGTATTTTTCAATAATACGGGAAGACGACCGGCGCACGGGGAATTTGCCCCCGGCAGAGGTGCTCCCGACGAGCTAACGCTACGCAGCTAAGATACTGTACGAATTATGCTTTTTAGATTTTCTAGGCTTGACGAAACCGTCGAAACGCGCCG
>ERZ650307.1053-NODE-1053-length-15725-cov-11.045692_pt1 | contig 15725 bp, 9 predicted proteins | sample MGYA00376243_ERZ650307 | MGnify/ENA primary metagenome ERZ650307 (study PRJEB26733, sample SAMN07839242) | wastewater metagenome | biome: urban; feature: artificial channel; material: waste water | place: USA: North Carolina | collected 2016-03-31 ... | reverse complement strand
ATTCAGGAGGACAATTATTATGAAAAAATTAGTGGCAGCAGTTTTAACAGGAGTACTGGTAGCAGGAACATTAAGCACAGGTGTTTATGCAAAGGATGATGACAAGACCATCACAGTTGCAGCATCTGCAACACCTCACGCAGAGATCCTTGAGGAGGCAAAACCACTTCTTGAGAAAGAAGGATATGACCTTGAGGTTACTGTATTTGATGATTATGTAAGACCAAACGAGGTAGTTGAGAGTGGAGAGTTTGATGCAAACTACTTCCAGCATATCCCATATCTGGATCAGTTTAATGAGGAGAAGGGCACACACCTTGTAAATGCAGGCGGTATTCACTATGAGCCATTCGGAATCTATCCTGGAACAAAAGACAGCCTGGATGATCTGGAAGACGGAGATTCCATTGCAGTACCAAATGATACCACAAACGAAGCAAGAGCACTTCTTCTTCTCCAGGATAACGGAATCATCACTCTGAAAGATGGTGCAGGATTAAATGCAACTGTTAAGGATATTGCAGAGAATCCTCACAATGTAAAGATCGTAGAGCTGGAAGCAGCACAGGTAGCACGTGTTACAGGTGAGACAGCTTACGTAGTATTAAACGGAAACTATGCTCTGGAAGCAGGCTTCTCAGTTGGAAAAGATGCACTTGCATATGAGAAATCTGATTCTGAAGCAGCAAAGACATATGTAAACGTAATCGCAGTAAAAGAAGGCAATGAAGACAGCGAAAAGATTCAGGCACTTGTAGATGTACTGAAATCTGATGAGATTAAAGATTTTATCAATGAGAAATATGATGGTGCAGTAATTCCTTTTGAAGAAAGCTCAGATGCAGAAGAAATAGATACAGAAGATGCAGATGATGCAGACAGCAAAGACGCAGACAATGCAGATGACACAGCAGAAGAAAATGCAGATACAACTGACACAGCAGAAGACGCTGAATAAGTAAAGATAACAGGAGATTCCTTTTTCAGGTAAAACTGGAGAGGGAATCTTTTTTTGTGCAAAAACATATAGGATTTCCATAAGTTTTCTGATACAATCTATAGTAATTCTATAAAAAGCGACAGACAATCCGATTTATCGGGAAACTGATATAAAATTATCATGGTGATGCGAAAAAATGTGACCAATTTTTGATTGTCGGCGGTCGGTTATACCAAAGCAGGAGAGATTGTATGAAAGAGAACAAGATATGGAACGATTATTTGCCAGAAGACATGCAAGAACACTGGACTGTATATGAATGTCTGAAGGAAAGCGAAGATTCATCCACTTTCCTGGTGAAAGAGACAGCTACCGGAATCCTGTGCGTGCTTAAATGGGGGCGTAACAGGCAGGCGGAGTTTCTGCGCAATGAAATGGAAATCATGGAAAAAATGGCGGACAGGAAATTGTCCGGGATTCCAAAGGCATACAGGATATTTGAAGAAAATGGCGAAGTGTATCTGGTAAGGGAATATATAGAGGGAATGTCTCTGGCTCAGATGGTTCTGCAAAAAGGTGGCATATCAGAAGCGGAAATCTGCAGGATCAGCAGGAAGATATGCCAGACAGCAGAGCAGTTTCAGAATCCGGATGAGCCTATGATACACCGGGATATAAAACCGGAGAATATAGTGGTCACACCTGGTGGTGAGGTGGTATTCATTGATTTCGGTACTATGCGCAGTTATAAAAAAGATGGGTCGCGTGATACTTTTGTGGTGGGTACCAGAGGAACTGCGGCGCCAGAGCAGTATGGCTATACACAGACAGACCAGCGTACAGATGTGTATGCAATCGGGCAGACAATGCTGTATATGGTTTCAGAGAGCTATGAAATGAATCAGCTTTCTGAGTGTGCAGTGAGCCGGAGAATGAAAAAGATAATAGAGAAGGCCTGCTCTTTTGAGCCTGATAAAAGATATGGGGATGCTGCGCAATTAAGGAGAGCAGTTGAGAAATGTCAGGCGAACAATAGAAAAAAGGTTTATAAAAAAGCAGGCGCAGTCTTTGGACTGATTGCAGCAGGTTATATACTGGCAATTTTTTCCCCGGATGGCACAGTGATTGAAAACAAAAGGATTGAAACGGCAGAACAGAGTGCGGCAGAAGAACAGATACAGGCAGAGATAACCTTCAGAGAAGAACTGATAGAAGAAGCCGTGCGCAAGGAACTGGGGCTTTCAAAGACAGACAAAATAACTGCCTCTATGCTGGAGGATGTAAGGAAACTCCGCATTGTCGGAAAAGAAATTCTTGATGATGAGGACACATTCTGGGGTGAAGGCCACCATGTGGATGGAAAGGACAGCAGCTTCGGATCTGTGCGCGGAAATATTACAGATCTTTCGGATCTGGCACAAATGGTAAATCTGGAGGAACTTGCGCTGTGTAACCAGAAAATCGAAGATATTTCCGGGTTAAAAGAGCTGCCTTTGAAAAAACTTTATCTGAGCAAGAATATGATCACAGATTTCTCTGTGCTTTTGAATCTGATAGATCTGGATACCCTCTGTATTATGGAGAATCCGGCAGAGAATCTGTCAGTGATTGGAGAATGCACAGGCATTTTAAGATTAAATATACAGGGGATGAATCTGACAGATATAGACTTTCTGAAAAATCTGAGCCTGGATTACCTGGATATGAGTAATGTGGAAGTAGAAAACAATATATTTGAGCCATTGACAGAGATGAAGAAACTGGATACTCTGTGCATGTGTGATGTAAATGAGGCGGCTGCCGAAACTCTTTCGCAGATGAGTACCTTAAAGGCGCTGTTCATGTGGGGGGATAGTACCATACTGGAGAATCTGAAACCATTGAAAGGGATGACACAGCTGGAGACACTTGCATTCACAACACAGATTTCCTCGTTGGAAGGAATCGAACAGTTTCCTTCATTAAATTTCCTGTCAGTGAGTTTCAGTCTGGTGAAAGATCTGTCTCCTGTCACAGGAGCAAAGAATCTGCAGGTAATAGATATTTCCAATGCAGATATTGAAAATTTTGAACCGCTGTTTGGACATTCGGGACTAACAGAGGTACACTGTACAGAGGGACAAAAAGAAAAAATCATGAAGATAGATTCTTCCCCTGATTTTGAAATTTATACATAAAAAGGGACAAAATTGTCCCGCTCTAAAATGGGCAGATATGGTACACTTAACAGTATCATATCTGCTTTTTAATTATGGATCAGTCATCAGATAACGGATAGTGGTAAAGATCAAAAAAAACAACCTCGGGTTTTGACAGAAGGGAGATATGAACAGGAAAGAGGTGTGAGAAGAAATGAAAGAAACAGAAGAAATCATGGGAATGATAAAAGAGGAAGGCGCCGCATATTTTGCAAGGGAACGAGGAAACAAGGTAGAGGTAGGGCTTTATCTTGAGCATATAATCGAAGAGCGTGGAATGAAAAAGAAAGACATTGTGCGAAAGCTGAATCTGGAAGAATCCTATGCACGAAAACTGTTTGGCGGTCAGCGAATCCCCACAAGGAAAATACTACTGCAGTGTGCGTTTCTCCTTTCTCTTGATCTGTCGGATACACAAAGGCTTCTGGATATCGGTCAGAAGCCGAGACTTTATCCGCGCGTACGTTACGATGCAGCAATTATTTATGGACTGGAAGAGAAGATGACACTAGAAGAGATGAACAGCTTCCTGGATGAAATAGGGGAAGAGATTTTACTGTAAAATATTTTTGAAAGATATCCCTGAAGGGATTCTGAACGCTGTCAAAAATGAAGATGGCAGTGTATAAAATTACAGAGGTACTAAAAAAATCATTCTCGCAAATTGTGCAAGCTGCGATTACATCTTGCAGGGTGCTTTTTTTAATACACTCAAATCCAGAAAAAGGAGGGTTTTACGTATGAAGAAAAAACAAGTCGCATTATTGTTGGCAGCACTTATGTGCATAACACCTGTGGCAGAAAGCGCAGCTGTTATGGGTGCAGAATTTTCTTCGGGGGAAGAAACTGTAGAGATGCAGGGCACGGAGGAAGAAGCCGAAGCAGAGGATACGGCAGAAATCTGGACATCCGGGGAAGAAGTATCAGATTTTGATACGGACGAAGCGCCGGAAGTGGACGGATTTACATCAGAAGAATCAGAGGCATCGACAGACGCAGCAGGTGCTAAACAGGTAAAAGGATCTTTTGAAGTGGCATATATAACAGAGGAACAGTACAATAATGCCCTGCAGAATGAAGAACGTCCGGAAGTGGACATGAAAACAGTAGAAGACACTACTTTTTCAAATGCGTTAAACAGTATCGAAGGAGAAAATACAGGATACTGTTTTGTAAGCGTCCAGGATCTGGAAGATGCAGCAGACTTTGTGGCTCCTGAAGGGATGATAGTACTGGTGGAGAATGCAAGAGCCAGAAGTATTACACCGAACGGAAACATCGTATTCTGGGGGATGATAGATCCGCCAGAGACGATTGAAATCAAAGAAGGAAAAGGAACGACAACTTTCTTCTGTCAGGATATGAGAAGCGTATTAAAAGGAACTGGTTCCGATGATAAAGTGATCTTTTGTGGGCAGAATAATGCGATAGGTGGTATTTCCGGAGTAGAAAATATATATCTGAGAAATAACAGCCATGATCTGCAGGTATTTGGTTCCAGTGAATTTTTTAATATTTACAATGAAACGGATAATATCAAAAACAATCCACAGGATGAAAATGCTTTTTTTATACACATTGTAAACAGTAAGACTGCTCCGGTATTCCATAAAACATTTGACTGGGGTACTGGCGAGTTTGAAAATGAAAATGGAGAGAAGTGGAGCAGTCCTTACGGAATTGGAATTATATATAATACATCAGATGAGAAAAGTGAATGGGAAGATATTCCTGTTCCGGCTGGTACACAGGCAGTGAAGTATGATATGTCTGACGAAGATATTGTGGAAATGCTTTCCAGAATTTGGGTCTATTCAGAAGATGGTACGACTCAGGATATGAATGGAAAAATCTGGAATCCGGATAAAGATAATGCGGTTGATCTTCAGGAATTCCGGGATTGTGAAGGAATGTCAGCAAAGGAGATTTTCGAGGCACACGGAAGGGCAGAATTCCCTGATGGAGGATGTGTGTGGATTAATGTCGCACCGACAGCACAGGCGGAAAGATATATAAATGCATATCAGAAGAAGAACAATGCCAGTGGCTATTATCTGATGAATATGAAAGCTAACACCAAGATCAGTGGAACGCTTACTGTTCCAAGTGCTGCGAAAGCACTGAAGATAGAGGGACAGAATAATTATGACGAAAGCACAGATACAGATAATTTTGTTCCGGCTTCAATTTCTTCTGTAAATGTTCCGGCAGGCAAGAAACTGTCACTGTCCAGGATTCTTGTAAAGGCGAATACTTTAACCTTTACAGGCTCTGGAGAAGTGGAACTTATGAATGCCAGATTAAATGCAAATGTAACAGCAGATAAAATTAAGATTGCGGATGCTGTAGTGAAGAGCCTGAACTGTAAAGAACTGACATCAGAAGAGGGTGTATGTCTGGTTGTATCTGAATATCTGAATTTTGAGAAAGCAGTGATTAATCCGGAAATAACCATTTATGGACAGCCGGGAGCTTATCTGAAATTTGGTGAAATTGACAGTGCAGAATACTCTCAGACAGCAATTCCGCAGATTTATCTTGGAACAAACGGAAAACAGACAGCGCAGCTGTATATAGGTGGAGCATTGAAACTTGGTACATATGAAACGGAAGGTGAGACATATTCAAGAAATCTGATCGTTCGACAGTTTGATACAAAAGAAGCGCAGGCAGCAGGCGTTCCTGTATCGAAAGACTGTTTTGATCCAACATATAGGTATGCATGGGATGAGACAGAGGATAATGACTGGTTTTACTTTACAAAAATATACAAGAATGAAGAAATAAATCTTGTTACGGTCAATGCTAGTCTGGATGAAGAATATTCTACAAACAGACTTCTGGCGCAGTTTAGATTTGATGTAAATGGTGAGAAAAAATATGGAGTAGTACTTCCTCGATACATTCATCTGGATGAATTCGAAGGTTTAACAGCCGGAATTGATGGAAATAAACATCGTTTATTTTATGTAGACTGGTGGACAAATGAAGAGAAAATAAAAGCTGTTGAGATTCCTGCATACTATGAGTTCTCAGGTCAATCTCTGAACAGCATCGCATCTGCACAAATTTCTACAATCAAGACTCAACTTTATGCAGGTAAGGCGCTTAAACCGTCAGTAACAGTAACCTTAAACGGCAAGAAACTGAAAGCCGGAACAGACTACACCGTTTCCTATGCAAATAACACAAAAGCCGGCTCCACAGCATCTGTGATCATTACAGGTAAAGGCAATTATGTTGGCACAGCGATCCAGAATTTCGAAATTGCGGCGATTCCGGCAAAAGGAAAGGTATACACATCCGGAAACCTGAAATACAAGGTAACTAAATCCGCATACAAGAATGGAACAGTAAGCGTTTATGCTCCGGCAGAGAAAACTCTTACAAGTGCATCTGTTCCTGCAACAGTAAAAATTAATGGTTATACATTTAATGTAACAGCAATTGGTGATAAAGCATTTAATGGCTGCACAAAACTGAAAAAAGTCACGATAGGATCCAAAGTAACCACAATTGGAAAACAGGCGTTTAACGGATGTAAAGCGCTGACTTCCATTACAGTTAATTCTAAAGTGCTCAAAACAGTAGGAGCATCTGCATTAAAGGGAATTTCTGCTAAGGCAGTAATCAAAGTTCCGGCAGCAAAATTAAGTGCATACCAGAAGCTTTTCAAGGGCAAAGGACAGAAAAATTCTGTAAAGATTACAAAATAAGAAATAGAAACAAAGATTATATAGCTAAAACCATACAGTTAAAATTATATAGAGGCAGAATCAGTAAAAATTTCTGCTACACATAAAAAGATAGTTCTTGAAGAAGAAGCCCGGAATTAGTGTACCGACAAGATTGTTTCAAGAATCAACTTGTCGGTACATCAGAGTTGTTGTCATGAGCAATTCTGTTTCCGGGTTTCATTTACCTGTATTTCTTTGGAAAATTCAGGTGATAAGATGGATTTAAAATGTATGAACAATTAGAAAAATAAAAAAAATTAAAAAAGTTTCAAAAAAGGTGTTGACATCCGACAAAATCCATTATATAATAGCAAAGCAAGTTACGGAGCGGACAACAAATAAGCCGCCTGAAACAAGCACAATATGGAATCTTAGCTCAGCTGGGAGAGCATCTGCCTTACAAGCAGAGGGTCATAGGTTCGAGCCCTATAGGTTCCATATCTTAAAAGAAAATGGCGAGATAGCTCAGTTGGCTAGAGCACACGGTTCATACCCGTGGTGTCGAGGGTTCGAATCCCCCTCTCGCTACTTGACAGAGAAATCTGTCACCAACAAATATGGAATCTTAGCTCAGCTGGGAGAGCATCTGCCTTACAAGCAGAGGGTCATAGGTTCGAGCCCTATAGGTTCCATATCTTAAAAGAAAATGGCGAGATAGCTCAGTTGGCTAGAGCACACGGTTCATACCCGTGGTGTCGAGGGTTCGAATCCCCCTCTCGCTACTACACGAAAGATGAGTCTGTAAATCGAGTGAAAGGTTTACAGGCTTTTTTATGTTGCCGGCATATTCATACAAAAATATACAAAATTTCTTTTTACTATTGCCATAATCCCCAAAATCCTTTATAATGCAAAAAGGTGAAAGCAAAAGTTCATTGTAATGACAGTAGTATGAAATGATAACAGGGTGGTTATTCAAAAAAGGATAACTGCCTTGTTTTTGATTATAGGAAAAATCGCTATTGTAAAACCTTTTGCCGAATCACATCAACATTCACGAAAGAGAGGGAAAGGAATGGAGAAACAAGAGAAAAACACAGTAACACCCTACGACCTTGATGGAAGGCCGCCACTGAAGCTGGCGATTCCTCTTGGTTTGCAGCATGTGCTGGCTATGTTCGTAGGTAATCTTACACCGCTTCTGATCATCACAGCAGCCTGTGGAATCGAAGCCGGCGGAGAACTGCAGGTAGCACTTCTGCAGAATGCCATGCTGATTGCAGGTATTGTAACATTGGTTCAGGTATTTACCATAGGACCTGTGGGTGGTAAACTCCCCATCGTTATGGGAACCAGTTCCGGTTTCATTGGCGTATGCCAGAGTGTTGCAGGAGTCATGGGTAATGGAGTGGTTGCGTATGGTGCGATCATGGCGGCATCCTTTATCGGCGGTCTTTTTGAAACTGTACTGGGAAGCTTCCTGAAACCACTGAGAAAATTTTTTCCGTCAGTTGTAACAGGAACCGTTGTATTATCAATCGGTCTTTCACTGATCGCTGTTGGTATCAGTTCTTTTGGAGGCGGAAGTTCCGCTAAGGACTACGGTTCTCTGGAGAATCTGTTTGTAGGTTTTGTAGTTCTGGTTGTAATTGTCGTATTAAAACATGGAACAAAAGGATTTACAAGCTTTGCATCAATTCTGATCGGTATTATCGTAGGATATGTGCTGGTAAGTATTATGGCAGCAGTTCTTCCTACCACATTTACCTATGTGGATGATGCAGGTGCAACAGTAGAAGCTACCAAATCCTGGGTTCTTAACTGGGATAAAGTAGCAAGCGCATCCTGGTTTGCAGTGCCGAAGATCATGCCTGTCAAATGGGTATTTGATGCAAGGGCAATCGTTCCGATCTGCATCATGTTTATTGTAACAGCTGTAGAGACTGTAGGTGATATTTCCGGTATCACAGAGGGCGGTCTTGGAAGAGAAGCTACAGACAAAGAACTTTCTGGCGGCGTTATGTGCGATGGTCTTGGATCTTCACTGGCAGCAGTATTTGGCGTACTTCCGAATACTTCTTTTAGCCAGAACGTAGGTCTGGTTGCAATGAATAAGGTTGTAAATCGTTTCTCAATTGCAACAGGCGGTATTTTCCTTATCGCATGTGGTCTGTTTCCTAAGCTTGCAGCACTGATCTCCATCATGCCTCAGAGTGTACTGGGCGGTGCGGCAGTTATGATGTTCTCATCTATTGTTGTCAGCGGTATCCAGCTTATCACAAAATGGCCGGTAACTCCGAGAAACGTAACAATTGTCTCCGTTGCACTTGGTCTTGGCTATGGACTTGGGGCAAACTCAGCAGTCCTTGCACATATGCCGCAGGCAATCACATTGATCTTCGGCGGTTCAGGAATCGTACCTGCAGCACTGTTTGCTATCATTCTGAATATCGTGCTTCCACCGGATGAGAAATCCGAAGTTGAGATTGCAGAAGAGATTCTTGACATGAAGAAAAAAGAGGCACAGAAGAAATAGCAGCAGAATCAACTTGTTGGCACACTGGGATTGTTCGAAAGTGAATAAGTAAAACAATAAAAAGCGCGAAACTGGGAATATCTGGTTTTGCGCTTTTATTCAGATTATAGTGAATGATTATCTGGTGCAGATGTATGTGGCGAAAACAGACTGCAGATATCTGTAATGAATTTTGGCTATGTTACTGAGAACGGAGTGAACAACAACGTAATGATAAAAATATGTTATTGAAAATGAAATTCAGGGTTGACAAATATAGCTTCCGGTGGTAAATTAAGTGTAAATTTAACAGATTAAACCGATGAAGCGGAAGTCAAAGCAGTCATGCGCGCACAGAGAATCCGGGAAGGTGAGAGCCGGGTGGAAATGCAGTCTGCCAAATGGGCCGCTGAGGGCACAGTGAAAGGTTGAAGATTACAGAGCAGACTAAGTATCCTGTGACGTGAGGCATACGTCAGTTGCCGGGAATATGAAGGTATTTCGCAAAGAGTACGGTTCAAACCGTAAATCAAGGTGGCACCGCGGGTGAAGTATATACGCTCGTCCTTGACAGAAACGATAATTCTGTCAAGGGCGGGCTTTTTTATGTTCCTGGCAGAAACTGAATTAATCACAGGAGGTGTTTCCATGTATCCAACATTAGAAACCATCAGGCAGCTTGCACAGACAAAAGAATATCGTCGTATTCCTCTGTGCAGAGAACTTTATGCAGACAGATATACACCGGTAGAGGTAATGCGCATTTTGCGAAAAGCCAGCCGCCATTGTTACCTGCTGGAAAGTGCCAGCCAGACAGAAGTGTGGGGCAGGTATTCTTTTCTGGGGTATGAACCGTCCATGGAGATTACCTGTACAGACGGAACATTGAAGATCCGGACAACCGATGCTGAGGGAAAAACAGAGGAAACCGTAAGGCAGGTCACACATCCCGGTGATACTCTCAGAGAAATCATCCGGAAATATAAAACTCCGGTAATGGAAAAGATGCCTCCTTTTACAGGCGGTCTGGTAGGATATTTCTCCTACGATTATATCAAATACAGTGAACCAAAGCTGAAACTGGAGGACAGGGAACAGCAGGATTTCAGGGACATGGATTTAATGCTTTTTGATCAGGTGATCGTATTTGACCATTTCAGACAGAAAGTACTTCTGATCACAGGTGTGATGACAGATGATCTGGAAGCCTCCTACGAGAAAGCAGTAAAGAAATTGGAGGAAATGGCGCAGCTGATCCGAAACGGGGAGCATATGGAATTTGAACCGCTGAGACTTCAGTCAGAAATACAGCCGAAATTTCCGAAAGAAAAATATGCAGAGATGGTGGAGAAAGCCAAACATTACATCAGAGAAGGTGATATTTTCCAGGTAGTACTTTCCAATCCCATGCGTGCGAAAGCAACAGGAAGCCTGTTTGATACTTACCGGGTTCTTCGGGCATCTAATCCTTCTCCTTATATGTTTTATTTCTCCAGTGATGACATTGAACTGGCAGGTGCTTCCCCGGAAACCCTTGCGAAGCTGGAAAATGGCACCTTAAGTACCTTCCCTCTGGCAGGAACCAGACCAAGAGGAAAGACAAGAGAAGAGGATAAAGAACTTGAAGAGGGACTTCTGAAAGATGAGAAAGAGCTGGCAGAACACAATATGCTGGTAGACCTGGGAAGAAACGATATTGGAAAGATCAGCAAGATCGGAACTGTAAAAGTAGAAAAGTATCTCTGCGTAGAACGTTTTTCCCATGTAATGCATCTGGGCTCCACAGTAACAGGAATCATCCGGGATGATAAAGACGCTGTGGATGCAGTAGACGCAATCCTTCCGGCAGGAACCCTTTCCGGAGCACCCAAATTCAGAGCCTGCCAGATCATCGAGGAACTGGAACAGAGCAAACGAGGCATTTACGGAGGCGCCATCGGATATCTGGATTTTGCAGGAAATCTGGATACCTGTATTGCCATCCGCCTGGTTTATAAGAAAAACGGAGAAATCTGTATCCGTTCAGGTGCCGGAATCGTGGCAGACAGTGTACCGGAAAAGGAATTTCAGGAATGCTGCAACAAGGCAAGAGCTGTGGTACAGGCAATTGAACAGGCACAGGAGGGATTAGAATGATATTACTGATCGATAATTATGACAGCTTTTCCTATAACTTATATCAGCTCATCGGCGCAGTGGAACCGGACATCAAAGTAGTGAGAAACGATGAGTGTACACTGGAAGAAATCGCAGAGATGAAACCGGAAGCCATCATTTTATCCCCTGGTCCGGGAAGGCCGGAGGATGCAGGTATCTGTATTCCGGTGATTAAAGAATTTGCAGGAAAAATCCCCATCCTGGGTGTGTGCCTGGGACATCAGTCCATCTGCGAAGCCTTTGGAGGAACAGTTTCCTATGCAAAAGAGCTGATGCATGGAAAGAAAAAGCTGATGTATAAAACAGGAGAAAGCCGGCTTTTTAAGGACCTGCCGGATACCTTTGCAGCAGCCAGATATCATTCCCTGGCAGCGTTAAAGGATACCCTGCCTGCAGAACTTAAGGTGACAGCAGAGTCAGAGGACGGAGAGGTCATGGCAGTGGAACATACAAAATATCCTGTGTTCGGAGTACAGTTTCATCCTGAATCGGTAATGACACCGGACGGCAGAGTGATGATAGAGAACTTTATGGAGGTAGTGAGAAATGATTAAGGAAGCCATTATTAAATTATCAAAGAAACAGGATTTAGCTTATGCGGAAGCAGAAGCTGTAATGGACGAGATTATGAGCGGTCAGGCAACACCTGTACAGATGTCTGCTTATCTTACTGCATTAGCTTTAAAAGGAGAGACAATTGATGAGATCACAGCTTCCGCAGCAGGAATGAGAGCTCACTGTATCAAACTTCTCCACAACCTGGATGTGCTTGAAATCGTGGGTACCGGCGGAGACGGTTCTAATTCCTTCAATATTTCCACTACTTCTTCTCTGGTGATCGCAGCAGGCGGTGTTCCGGTTGCAAAACATGGAAACAGGGCAGCATCCTCCAAATCCGGTGCAGCAGATGTTCTGGAAGCACTGGGAGTGAAGATTACACTGACGCCGGAACGCAGTGCAGAGATCCTGAAAAAGATCAACATCTGCTTCCTGTTTGCGCAGAATTATCACATTGCAATGAAATATGTGGCACCGATCCGTAAAGAGCTAGGAATCCGTACTGTATTTAACATTCTTGGACCGTTAAGTAATCCGGCAGGTGCAAACATGGAACTGATGGGAGTTTACGATCAGTCACTGGTGGAGCCACTGGCACAGGTTATGGCAAATCTGGGCGTTAACAGAGGAATGGTTGTCTATGGACAGGACAGTCTGGATGAGATTTCCATGTGCGCACCTACTTCTGTATGTGAGATCAGGGATGGCAAATTTACTTCCTATGAGATCACACCGGAACAGTTTGGATATGAGAGATGTGAGAAGGGTGCCCTGACAGGTGGTACACCTGCAGAAAACGCAGAGATCACAAAAGCAATCCTGAAAGGTGAGGAAAAAGGTCCGAAGCGTCAGGCGGTATGTTTAAATGCAGGTGCAGCACTCTATATCGCAGGAAAAGCCGCTTCCATAGAAGAAGGAGTGAAGCTGGCAGAATCCCTCATCGACAGCGGTGCAGCACTGAAAAAACTGGAAGAATTTGTAGAAGAGACAAATAAATAAAAAGCAACCCCAAATTACTAATGTAAAGGAAATCTGTAACTGTCCGGTAATCTGCTGACTGTGGATATACAGAACAGTTACAGAAAAATCATAGAGATTATGAAGAATATATTAGAAGAAATAGCAGCCAGAACAAGAGAAAGAATTGCAAAAGAAAAGACCTGTATTTCTGTTTCAGAGCTGGAGAACCGGATTCAGGAAGTAAATAAAAATGCAAGGCAGAAAATCACATTTCTCCAGGCATTACAAAAAGATGGTATGTCCTATATCTGCGAGGTAAAGAAAGCCTCCCCCTCAAAGGGACTGATCGCACCGGATTTTCCATATCTGGCAATTGCAAAGGAATATGAACAGGCAGGTGCAAGTGCAATCTCCTGTCTCACAGAACCTTTTTATTTCCAGGGAGCAGACCAGTATCTGAGAGAAATCTCAGCCGCTGTACAGATACCTGTACTCCGCAAGGATTTTACAGTAGATGAATATATGATCTATCAGGCGAAATCCCTTGGTGCTTCCGCGGTATTGCTTATCTGCGCCATCCTGGATGACGGAGAATTAAGAGCATACAGACAGCTTGCAAAAGAGCTGGGACTGGATGCACTGGTAGAAGCACACGATGAGTACGAAGTGGACAGGGCCTTAAATCTCGGGGCAGAGATCGTGGGAGTCAATAACCGGGATCTGAGAACCTTTCAGGTAGATATGAACAACAGTATCCGCCTGAGAAAAATGGCACCGGACAATGTAGTTTTTGTTTCCGAGAGCGGAATCCGCACCCCGGAGGATATCCGGCTTCTTTATGAGAATAAAGTGGATGCGGTACTGATCGGGGAAACACTGATGCGAAGCCCGGACAAGAAAGCAGCACTGGAAAGCCTGAATGGCAGCCCGTTACGCTGAAAGATCGAATATTATCTGAGAGGATAGAATATGACCAGAGAACAACAGCAAAGAACCAAAATCAAAATCTGTGGTCTGAAACGCCCGGAAGACATTACCTATGTAAATGAAGCAAAACCTGATTACTGTGGATTTATCATAGAATTTCCGAAGAGCAGCAGAAATGTTACAGGTGCATTGGTGAGAGAACTTACTGCAAAACTTAATCCGGACATTATCCCTGTAGGTGTTTTTGTAAATGCAGCACCTGAGCGTGTGGAGGAACTGCTTCTTGACGGAACTATCCATATTGCACAGCTTCATGGACAGGAAGATGAGGCATATATACGGAGAATCCAAAAGAATACAGGGCATCAGGTTATAAAGGCCTTTTCCGTAAAAACAGCTCAGGATATTGAAAATGCCCTGAAAAGTCCGGCAGATTATATACTGCTTGATCAGGGTGGCGGTGGAACCGGACAGACCTTTGACTGGTCACTGATCCCGGAGATAGACAGACCGTTTTTCCTGGCAGGAGGACTGGGTGCAGATAATCTGGAAACAGCCGTCCGGACTATTCATCCCTATGCAGTAGATCTGAGCAGCAGTGTGGAGACGGATGGAATGAAAGACAGAGATAAGATTTTGAAGGCAGTTCAACTGGTGCATATAAAATAAGATAACCGAATCAAGTAAGTCACCTGCTTCAATTGCGAAAAGCAATAAGCAGTGGGTGGGGACTTGCTTGTATCAGGAGGAGTGCAAGCTCCTTCTGATAAACTGCGGAGCAGTTATTCGGTTATGAGCAAGTAGCGAAGCGGATTGCGAATATCCGCTTGACTAATTCAGAAAGAACATAGAATACTCTGACCGACCATCTGACAGGCCAGGGATTACATACATAAAAGGAGGACATATACAGATGTCAAAAGGAAGATTCGGCATCCATGGAGGACAGTACATTCCGGAAACACTGATGAATGCTGTCATCGAACTGGAAGAAGCCTACAACCACTATAAAGATGACCCGGAGTTTAACGCAGAGCTTACAGAGCTTCTGAACGAATATGCAGGAAGACCATCCCGTCTCTACTTTGCATCTCACATGACAGAAGATCTGGGTGGAGCAAAAGTATACTTAAAGAGAGAAGATTTAAACCATACAGGTGCTCACAAAATCAACAATGTACTTGGTCAGGTACTTCTTGCAAAAAAAATGGGCAAGACCCGTGTCATTGCAGAAACAGGCGCAGGTCAGCATGGTGTGGCAACAGCAACAGCAGCAGCTCTTATGGGTATGGAATGTGAAATCTTCATGGGAAAAGAAGACACAGAACGTCAGGCATTAAATGTATACAGAATGCGTCTTCTGGGTGCAAAGGTCAATGCAGTTACTTCCGGTACTGCAACACTGAAGGATGCTGTTTCCGAGACAATGAGAGAGTGGACAAACCGTATTTCCGATACACATTATGTACTTGGTTCTGTAATGGGACCTCATCCGTTCCCTACAATTGTTCGCGATTTTCAGGCAGTGATCTCCAAAGAAATCAAAGAGCAGATCCTTGAAAAAGAGGGCAGACTTCCGGATGCAGTTCTTGCATGTGTAGGTGGCGGATCCAATGCGATCGGAACATTCTACAATTTTATCAATGACAAAGATGTCCGTCTGATCGGATGTGAGGCAGCAGGACGTGGCGTAAATACGGCAGAGACAGCAGCTACCATTGCAACCGGCAAACTGGGAATCTTCCATGGAATGAAATCTTATTTCTGCCAGGATGAATATGGTCAGATCGCAC
>ERZ650307.1051-NODE-1051-length-15729-cov-4.897856_pt1 | contig 15729 bp, 12 predicted proteins | sample MGYA00376243_ERZ650307 | MGnify/ENA primary metagenome ERZ650307 (study PRJEB26733, sample SAMN07839242) | wastewater metagenome | biome: urban; feature: artificial channel; material: waste water | place: USA: North Carolina | collected 2016-03-31 ... | reverse complement strand
GCTCTTCCGATCTGAATACGGGGATGAAAACCACCGGACGCTCGACCGCCTCGCCCGGATAGGTGAAGCTGCGGAGAGCCGGCATCGCCTCCATGACCGGCGCATGGTTGATTCCCTTATCGGGATAAACCGTCGCAAAGCGTTCGGTATTGGCCCGGTAAAGCTCTTCGAGCGGCATTTTTTCGCCGTTGATCGTGAGCGATTCCTCCGCCTCGGTATGTCCCAGCAACTCGGCGGCCGGGAAATCGAGCGGCTCGGTGCTCTCCACCACGATCGAACCGTAAGAGTTGTCGAACAACGTCGCTTCATCCACCTCGACATCGGCACCGATGCCGTTGCCGAAAGACATCTTGGCCAGCGCTTCCGCCACACCGCCGAAGCCGACGGCATAGCCCGAAACGATCTTGCCGGACTCGATAGCCGAACTTACGAAATCGAAATTCCGCTTCAACGCCCCGGTATCGGGCATATGGTTTTCGAGCGGGGTATGACGCACTAGGTAAATCGAATGGCCCGCCTTCTTGAAATCGGTCGAGATGACGCGTCCGGCATCGACAGTCGTAATACCGAAGGCCATCAGCATAGGCGGGACGTTGATCTGCTCGAAGGTACCGCTCATCGAGTCCTTGCCGCCGATCGAGGGCAGTCCCAGCTCGACCTGCATCTTCAGGGCACCGAGCAGCGCCCCGAGCGGCTTGCCCCACGTACGGGGCGACTTGGTCATGCGCTCGAAATACTCCTGATAGGAATAGCGCATCTTATCGTAGCGGGCACCCGCCGCCACGACTTTGGCCGCAGCGTCCACGACGGCATAGGCCGCACCGTGGTAGGGACTCCACGACGCCAGGAAAGGGTTGTAGCCGAAGGCCATAATGCTGGCCGTATCGGTATATCCGTCCGTCGGCAACTTCTGCACCGACACTTGTGTTTCCGAACGTTGCGTACGACCGCCGAAAGGCAGCAGCACGGTCGAAGCGCCGATCGTAGAATCGAACATCTCGATCAGCCCCTTCTGCGAGAGGACATTGTCGTCCGCCAGGTTCGCAAGCATCTTTTCGCGCAGCGTACCGCCCTTCACCTCGCGGCGGAAAGGATCGCGTTCCTCGACCGCACCGATCGCGGCCTGGGCATAGTGCTTGGCCCCTGCGCTGTCGATGAACTCGCGCGAAAGATCGACCACTAATTTGCCCTTGTTGTACATCCGCATACGGCGCGAGTCCGTCACGTCCGCCACATGGGTCACTTCGATATTCTCCTCGGCGCAGTAGCGCTTGAACTCCTCTTCGGCACTCGCTTCGATCACAACGGCCATACGCTCCTGCGACTCGCTGATCGCCAGCTCCGTCGCATTCAGACCGCTGTACTTGGTCGGCACGCGATCGAGGTAAATATCCAGGCCGTCGGTCAGCTCGCCGATGGCTACGCTCACACCGCCCGCACCGAAGTCGTTCGACTTCTTGATCAGGCGCGTCACTTCCGGACGGCGGAACAACCGCTCCAGCTTGCGCTCTTCGGGGGCGTTGCCCTTCTGCACCTCACTGCCGCACATTTCGAGCGACTTGTCGGTATGCTCTTTCGACGAACCCGTCGCACCGCCGACACCGTCGCGGCCCGTGCGGCCGCCGAGCAGCAGGACCACATCGCCCGGCACGGGGGACTCCCGGCGCACGTTTTCGGCTTTCACGGCACCGACCACGGCACCGACCTCCAGGCGTTTGGCCACATAGTCGGGATGATACACCTCGCGGACGTGGGTCGTGGCCAGTCCGATCTGATTGCCGTAGCTCGAATAACCGGCAGCGGCCTTGAGGCTGATGACGCGCTGGGGCAATTTGCCGGGCAGCGTTTCGCTTACGGGTTGATAGATATTTCCCGCACCCGTCACACGCATCGCCTGATAGACGTAGCTGCGACCCGACAACGGATCGCGGATGGCACCGCCCAGGCAGGTCGAAGCTCCGCCGAAAGGTTCGATCTCGGTCGGGTGGTTATGGGTTTCGTTCTTGAATTGCAGGAGCCATTTCTCGGTCCGGTCATCGACGTCCACATCGACGAAAACGCTGCATGCGTTGTTCTCCTCGCTCACCTCCAGGTCGTCGAGCAGTCCCTTGCTGCGCAGGTAACGGGCACCGATCGTCGCCAGGTCCATCAGGCAGATGCTCTTGCCCTCGCGCCCCAGTTCGCGGCGGATTTTCAGGTAAAGCGCCAGCGTGCCTTCGATCTCGTCTTTCACGAACGACTCCTCGACCGTAATGTTCTCCAGCTCGGTCGTGAAGGTCGTATGACGGCAATGGTCGCTCCAGTACGTATCGAGAATCCGCAGCTCGGTTTCGAACGGATCGCGACCCTCTCTCCGGAAATATTCGACCACTTCGCGCAGGTCGTCGGCATTCATCGCCAGACCGTTCTTCTTGCAGTAGGCATCGAGTTCCGCATCTTCCATCTCCCGGAACCCGTCCAATACCGGCACCGGTTTCACGGGGGCGCTTTCCAAATCGTCCAGGACCCGCAAATCCTTCTCGCGCGACTCCACGGCATTGATATAATAGCGACGAATACGCTCCATCGTCTCCTTGGGAAGTTTCGAAGGGAAGATCAGCAGCTTCGAACTCTTGATCTTCACCTCGGCCGAAGGATCGATCAACCGCACGCAGTCCACGGCCGAAGCCGCTCGCTGGTCGAACTGTCCGGGCAGGCACTCCACAGCCAGAAAGCTGTTGCCGCCCAGATCGCACGAATCCGTCACGGCATCGGTAACCACCTCGCCGAAGACCCTGTAACGGCTCTTCTCCAGCAATTCGTCCGAAAAACCGAACAGGTCGTACACGTTCAGCAGCCGCAGGCCGTCGAGCGAAAGATTCAGGTTGGCATTCAGGTCGCGGAGCAGGCTCTCGGCCTCGACCCGGAATTCGGGGTATTTCTCAACGAAAATACGGTAACTCTTCATTATCTTATTTTTGACTTTATTTCACAAATCTGTCGGCCCACTTGGCGGCATACTCCTCGCCGGTCACACCGACGAAAGTCACGTGTCCCATCTTGCGCTTGGGCTTGGAAACGGTCTTGCCGTAAATATGGACATACACACCGGGGCGATTCTCCCGGGCAAGCGCCTCGGCCCGCTCCAGATCCTGTCCCAGGATGTTTTTCATCACGGTAGGGGCCTTCAGCTGCGGCTCTTCGAGGGGCATATCGAGCAGGTAACGGCACAGCTCCCGGAACTGATTGGTCGTCGAACCCTCGATGGTCCAGTGTCCGCTGTTGTGCGGGCGCGGCGCCATTTCGTTGAAATAGACCTCGTCTCCCTTCACGAAATATTCGATAGCCAGAATCCCCCGGTAACCGCAGTCGCGCATGAAACGCTTGCTCTGGGACACCATCCGCTCCCGCACCTGGTCCGGCATCTCCGCCGGCACGATGCACAGATCCAGAATACCGTCCTTGTGGATATTCCGCCCTACCGGGAAGCAGATCACGCGCTCTCCGTCCGACACCAGCACCACGCTGGCCTCGAAATCGAACGGGACGAACTCCTCCAGAATGCAGGGCACCGCGAGCAGTTCACGGGCTTTCGCAAGGTCGGCCTCGCCGCGAAGCACCGCCTGACCGTGTCCGTCGTAGCCCAGCGTACGGGTCTTGAGCACGCACGGATAACCGATTCGCGCAATGGCCCGATGCAGCGACTCCTCGTCATCGACAGCCATGAAAGCGGGCGTCTTCAATCCATGATCGCAGGCATTGCTCTTCTCCCGCAGGCGATCCTGCGAGTCGAACAGAGGCCTGAACCCTTGTTTGATATTGTATTTTTGCTCGAGAGCCACCAGCAGATCGCCCGGCACGTTCTCGAACTCGTAGGTCACCACGTCGCTGCGGCGGCAAAGCTCTTCGAGCGCCGCCGGATCGTCGAACCGGCCCACGATCCGCTCGTCGCTGATCTTAAACGCCGGAGCATCCTCCGCCGGATCGAGGCAGATCGTCCGCGCACCCAGCAGATGCGCCTGCTCGATGATCATCAGCCCCAACTGGCCGCCACCGATAATTCCGATCGTCTTCACCGCACTCATCGGTCTAAAGTTCCGCTTTAAGTACATCCTCAGTCTGTTTCGCACGGAACATCTCCAGACGGGCTGCCAGCGCCTCGTCCTTCAACGCCAGGATCGACACGGCGATCAGGGCCGCATTCTTCGCCCCGTTGATCGCTACGGTCGCAACCGGCACGCCGCCGGGCATCTGCACGATCGAAAGCAGGGAATCCAGCCCGTTCAAGGCTCGAGATTTGACCGGCACACCGATCACCGGAAGTGCGGTCATACTGGCCACCATGCCGGGCAGGTGCGCAGCGCCTCCGGCTCCGGCGATGATTACCTCCAGTCCGCGCGACTTGGCCGTTTTGGCATACTCCACCAGCAGTTCGGGGGTGCGGTGGGCGCTCACCACCCGCTTCTCGAACTCCACACCGAATTGCGCGAGCGTCGCCGCAGCGTCGGACATAACGTCCCAGTCGCTGGTCGAACCCATGATTACTCCAACTTTCATAGTAAGAAACGTACTAAATCAACCAAAAAAGAGCCGCTACGACAGAATTCGTCATAGCGGCAAGATTATATTGCTGCGGGAAGCCGATTCGTGCCCTCCTGCATAGTTCCGTCGATAAAATCCGATGCAGGAACGACACTGCACGCTCCGGCCGCACATCGAGCCGACAGCATCTGCTGTCGCTTTCGCCGGGTATGGTGCATCTGAATCCTTTCCATCGTTTCGGAAGCCGTAGCCGCCGACGGACCTGCGGCCCATCGTCTTTTACTTGCACAAAAGTACGAATAATTTCAACGACAACCTAACAATCCCGACAGTTTTATTTCGACATTGTATCGACAAAATCCGCTACCGGATTTTCGCCTCGCAATAAGCGCAGCGGCAGGTGTCTCCCGCTTTGACAAAAAGCGGATCGACATCCTCCGTAGCCGAAATACACCGGGAGTTGGGGCATTTCATACTCCGGTCTATGAACATCCCCTCGGCCAGGTCGGGGACTGCGGCGAGCTTCTCGCCTTCGGCCCATTTCAGCAACGTATAGATCAGAGCCATGCGCACGAACTTACCGTTCTCGACCTGCCGGAAATAGGCTGCCCGGGGATCGTTGTCCACCGCACGCGTGATTTCGTTCACGCGGGGCAGCGGATGCAGCACGATCATATCCGGCTTGGCCGTGCGGAGTTTCGACGGATCCAGCACGAAGCTGTCCTTCACGCGGTTGAACTCCTCCTCGTCGAGGAAACGCTCCTTCTGCACGCGGGTCATGTAGAGAATGTCCAACTCGGGCATCACCTCCTCCATCGTCGATACCTCGCGGAATTCCACCCCTTCGGTCTGGGTTTCGATCTCATGAAGCATATACTCGGGCAACCGCAGCTCGTCGGGGGCGATCAGCACCACCCGAATCCCTTCGTAGCGCGACATCGCCTTGATAAGCGAATGCACCGTGCGGCCGAATTTCAGGTCGCCGCAGAAGCCGATCGTCAGGTGATCCAGCCGCCCCTTCTCGCGCTTGATCGTCAGCAGGTCGGTGAGCGTCTGCGTCGGATGGCTGTGGCTACCGTCCCCGGCGTTGATGACCGGGATACCGGCATACTGCGAGCCGACCAGCGGCGCCCCCTCCTTGAAATGGCGCATGGCGATAATGTCGGCGAAGCAACGAATCACCCGGACCGTATCGGCGACCGTTTCGCCTTTCGACACCGACGACGAAGCGGCGTCCGAAAAACCGATGACGCTGCCGCCGAGCTCCAGCATGGCCGAAGTGAAACTCAGCCGCGTGCGGGTCGAAGGCTCGTAGAAGAGCGTCGCAAGTTTTTTGCCCTTGCAGGCTTCGCTGTATTTGGCCCGGTTGGCGATGATGTCTTCCGCCAGGGCGATGATCTGCCCGATCTCGGCGACCGACAGATCCGTAGGGTCGATTAAATGGCGCATAGCGGTTTATTTGTTGATCCAGCTTTCGTCCGAAGGATTGTCGCGGAAGGCGATCAGGCGCTGCCGATCCTCCGGCTTGATATACCCCTCCTCGGCCGCTACTTCGACCAGCGCATCGAGATTCGAAAGGCTATGGTTGATTACGTCGGCTGCAGCAAGCCGCACCAACCCTTTCTTCATACCGTACGTAAAAATGCTCACCACGCCCAGCACCTCGGCACCCGCCGCACGCAACGCCTCGACCACTTCGATGCACGATCCCGCCGTCGAAATCAAGTCTTCGATTACCACGACTTTCTGGCCCTTTTCGAGTTTGCCCTCGATCTGGTTTCCCCGACCGTGATCCTTCGAGCCGCTGCGGACATATCCCATCGGCAGGTCGAGGATCGTCGCGGCGATGGCCGCATGAGCGATGCCTGCCGTCGATGTTCCCATCAGCACCTCGCACGCGGGGAATTTCGCCTTCACCGTTTCCGCAATCGCGGCCTCGACCTTCTTCCGCACCTCGGGGGCGGTCAGAATCAACCGGTTGTCGCAATAAATCGGGCTTTTGATACCGCTCGCCCAGGTAAACGGCTGCTCGGGGCGCAGGAATACCGCACCGATCGAGAGCAGGCCTTTGGCAATTTCTCTTTCCATAACTATTTCTACATTCTTTAGATTGTCATTCCTTTTTCCGCAAAAACGGCTTTCCGCCTATCGCTCGTCGAGGGCCATACGGAGTACGGCCTCCACCTCGTCGGGCATAATACCGCCCTCGTGCACTTTCTTGTCCCCGACGTAAAATGTCGGTACGTAATAGTAGTCGTAACGGTCGGCCACTTCGGGTTCGGCCAGTTCGTCGATCATCCTGATTTCGATGCGGCTGTACGGTTCCTGCCGCTGCAGTTCCTCCAGATAACCCAGCGCCTTCTTGCAGAAGGGGCACCGGGGCTGATAGAAAAGTGTAACCGGTTTCATAACTTCCTTGATTTAGAGTAAAACTTATTTCTTGCCTGTCGCGGCAATCGGCCTCTTCGGTCGCCGCAATTCGGCGCGCATTCCGTTCGCACGATCCGGCAACACCCGTGCCGACCGAAGTTCCGCGAACTCCACGCTCCCAAACCCATTTTAGACAACTGCCGCACGACACGAATCCCGTCCGCATCGCTCGATCCGGACCGCAAAACAGCCCCTCCTGCCGTACCGCCCGAAATACTCCCTACCGTCGCACACTCTATTTCACGAACTCCTCCACGCACCGGCGATAGGCCGCCACGGGATCGGCTGCCGCCGTGATGGGACGCCCAACCACGATATAGTCCGAGCCGATTTCCCGCGCACGCGCCGGAGTCGTGACCCGCACCTGATCGGCCACCTCTCCGTCCGCAAAACGCACGCCGGGCGTAACGGTCAGGAACTCCTTTCCGCAGGCCGCCTTCACCATACCGGCCTCCAGCGGCGAGCAGACCACGCCGTCCAGTCCCGCTTCGCGGGTATTCTGCGCATACTTGACGATCGTATCGTTGATCGGCGCCGAAATGAGCAGCTCGCGCTGCATACGCTCCTCCGAAGTCGAAGTAAGCTGCGTCACGGCGATCAGTAACGGGCGCGTGCCGTCGGGACGGGTCAGCCCTTCGACCGCCGCACGCATCATCTCGATCGTGCCGGCCGCATGCACGTTGCACATGTCCACGTCGAGGCGCGAAAGCACGGCCATCGCCTTCTTGACCGTATTGGGAATGTCGTGCAGTTTCAGATCAAGGAAAATCCGGTGCCCCCGGCGCTTGATCTCACGCACGATTTCGGGCCCTTCGGCATAGAAAAGCTCCATGCCGATCTTCAGGAAAGGTTTGCGGGCCTCGTTCTTAAACAGATCGAGGAACCGGAAAGTCTCTTCGGCGCTGCTGAAATCGCAGGCGATGATTACGTCTCTGTTGGTCATATCTCTTGCTTCTTTATAATTTTCACAAAATTACTTCACGATGCCGATAATATCGGACAGCCGTTCGATCCCCAGCCGCTCCATTTCGCGGGGCAATGCCTCGACGATCTCCTTGCAGGCATAAGGGTTCCGCAGGTTGGCGGCCCCCACCTGTACGGCCGTCGCCCCGGCCATCATCATTTCGATAACGTCGCGGGCCGTTTCCACGCCACCGCAACCCATCACCGGAATCCGGCAAGCCCGGGCTACCTGATAAACCATCCGCACGGCCACGGGGAAGATCGCCGCACCGGAAAATCCGCCCATTACGTTGGCGATGATCGGCTTGCGGCATTTCACGTCGATCCGCATGCCCAGCATCGTATTGATCAGGCAGATGCCGTCGGCACCGGCCTCCTCGCACGCCCGGGCGATCGCCACGATGTCCGTCACGTTAGGACTGAGTTTGATATAGACCGGTTTGGTGGTCACGGCTTTCACGGCACGCGTCACCTCGGCCGCCGCTTCGGGCGACGTGCCGAAGCTCATGCCGCCGTGCCGCACATTGGGACAGCTTACATTGACCTCGATCAAACCGACCTGTTCCTCCTTGTCGATCCGCTCGCAGCAATAGGCATATTCCTCGACCGAAAAACCGCTGATGTTGGCGATCACCGGCTTGCGGAAGAATGTCTTCAGCCGGGGAAGCTCTTCGCCGATCACCGCATCGATACCGGGATTCTGCAACCCGACGGCATTGATCATCCCCGCCGTACACTCGGCGATGCGGGGCGTGGGGTTGCCGAAGCGTGCCTCGCGCGTAGTTCCCTTGAAGGAAAACGACCCAAGGATGTTGATGTCGTAAAAATCCTTGTACTCGTTGCCGTAACCGAACGTACCGCTGGCCGGCACGACTGGATTATCCAGCCGAAGGCCGCTCAACGTCACCGACGTATCGAAGTTTTTCTTGGGTTCGTTTACCATATAATCTCCTCCTTTTTCAGTACGGGTCCCTCCTTGCAGATGCGTTTGGCCCCGTTTTTCGTCTGACAGGAACAACCCATGCAGCCGCCGAAGCCGCAGCCCATGCGCTCCTCGAAACTCAATTCGCCCGGTATGTCGCCCGTCGCATCGCTCAATGCACGCAGCATCGGCAGCGGGCCGCAGGCGTAAAAATAATCAAAATCCGGCTTCTTTTCAGCGATCGCCGTCGTTACGAAACCCTTTGTCCCGTGCGTGCCGTCCGCTGTCGTTACGAAGACCTCCGCACTGAGCGCCCGAAACTCCTCCTCGTAGAAAACCTCCGAAGCGGTATTGAATCCCAACACCACAGTCACTTTTCTACCCTTGTCAATCAGTTTTTTGGCCAGGTTGTAGAGGGGCGGAACGCCCACTCCGCCTCCGACCAACAGAGGCCTGCGGCACTCCGCATCCGGATCGAACCCGTTGCCCAGTCCGGTCAGCAGGTCGAGCTTTTCGCCGGTCTTCATTTCACTCAACCGGGCCGTGCCTTCGCCGACGACCTTATAGATCAGTGTCAGCGTCCGCTCGTCGTAGTCGCACACCGAAATCGGACGGCGCAGGTAGAGCCCTTCGACCTCGATATTGACGAACTGCCCGGGACGGGTCAGATATTGCGTATCCCCTTCGAGCGTCATCCGCCAGACGGAGGGCGTCAGCGGTTCATTGGCCGTAACAGTATATATGCCTTTTTTATACATTTTTTCTTTTCCAAACTATGTGCTTCGCTTTCGTCTCAATTTCAAAGGAGCCGGTTTCGCGCCGACCGAAGCAGGACACGGCAAGAGCATACTCGCTGGTATGGGACTGTCGCGGACTGCGAGAAGGTGCGAAAGGTGCCCTCTGAACGAAACTCGCTTTTGATTTCAGGCCGACAAATGCGGTGCATCGTGACTTTGAAGCAGATGGGGAATACTATCCGTCTTTCCCATTCGAATCAAAGAGGGATGTGACGCAGTTGCCGCATGAAATCGAAAACTATTCGGCATCAATGGTCGAAACACCCAGGGTTATCTCCTCCAATACATCCAGCAGGACCTTTACCGTTTCGAGCGCCGTGAAGATCGTCACGTTGTTCTCGACGGCCGTGCGGCGAATCTCGTAACCATCCAGCCGGGTGTTGTGCTGGTTGATGTCGATCGTATTGATGACATAGCTCACATGGCCCTGGCGCAGCGAGTCGATGATCTCCGTACTGCCTTCGCTCAACTTGCGGCGCGTACGGGTGCGAATACCATGCTGACGCAGGAATTCCGCCGTGCCCTTCGTCGCCTCGATATTGAAACCCAGGTCATAAAAGCGCCGTACCAGCGGCAGCGCATCCTGCTTGTCCTTGTCGGCGATCGTGAGGAAGATCGTACCGTAGTTGGCGACGGTCATACCCGACGACTGGAGCGCCTTGTAGAGCGCCCGGGTGAGCTTGTTGTCGTATCCGATCGCCTCGCCCGTGGATTTCATCTCGGGCGAGAGGTAGGACTCCATGCCCCGGATCTTGGCGAACGAGAAGGCCGGGGCCTTGACGAACCAGCGGGAGCGCTCCCTGCCATATACTTCGGTAATGCCCTGCTCCCGAAGCGAATGACCCAGGATGACCCGTGTGGCGATGTCAGCCATCGGGACACCCGTCGCTTTCGAAAGGAACGGCACGGTGCGCGACGAACGGGGATTCACCTCGATCACATATACGTCCTCTTCCCCGTCGAGGATAAATTGGATATTATACAGACCGACGATACCGATCCGGCGGCCCAGCCGCACGGTATAATCGATGATCTTGTCCTTGGCTTTCTGGCTCACGCTGAAGGTCGGATAGACGCTGATCGAGTCGCCGGAGTGGATGCCCGTCTTCTCGACGTGCTCCATGATACCGGGAATGAAGACATCCTTGCCATCACAGATGGCGTCCACCTCCAGTTCGCGGCCCATAATATAACGATCGACCAGCACAGGGCTGTCCTCATTGACTTCGACCGCCGTCTGGAGATAGTGGCGCAAACGCTCCTCGTTCGAAACGATCTGCATGGCCCGGCCGCCCAGCACGTAGCTCGGGCGCACCAGCACCGGGTAGCCGATCCGTTCGGCGGCTCGCACACCGGCTTCGATATCGGTCACGGCCTCGGCCTCAGGCTGGGGTATTCCCAACTCCTCCATGATCTTCTCGAAACAACCCCGGTCTTCGGCATTCCGTATCGCCTCGACACCCGTACCGATGATCGGCACACCCAGTTCGTGCAGCGGCTCAGCGAGGTTGATCGCCGTCTGGCCGCCGAGCGACACGACGATCCCTTTCGGTTTTTCGAGCGTAATAACGTTCATCACGTCCTCTACGGTCAGCGGCTCGAAATAGAGCTTGTCGCTGGTGGTATAGTCCGTCGAAACGGTTTCGGGATTGTTATTGATGATGATCGCCTCGTACCCGGCGGCGCGGATCGACCAGATGGCATGCACGGTCGAATAGTCGAACTCGACGCCCTGCCCGATGCGGATCGGTCCCGACCCGAGCACCACGATCTTCTCGCGTTCGCTCACGATCGACTCGTTCTCCTGCTCGTAAGTGGAATAGAAATACGGCACATAGGAGGAGAACTCGCTCGCGCAGGTATCGATCATCTTATAAACCGGGAAAATATTGTGCTCGCGCCGCAGCAGGAACATCTCCTTCTGGCTCATGCCCCACAACTGACCGATGAACTTGTCGCTAAAACCCATGCGTTTGGCGTCGCGCAACGTTTCGATGTCGCGGGGATTGGCCGCTACGACCTTTTCGAACTCGACGATGTTCTTAAACTTCTCGAGGAAGAACATGTCGATTTTGGTGCTGTTGTAGATCAGCGCCAGCTCGACGCCCCGGCGGATCAGCTCGGCGATGGCGTAAAGACGGTCGTCCGTTCCCTCCTTGATATAGGAGAGCATCCGATCGACCGTCCAGTCGTCGAATTTCTTATGGTAGATATGGCAGACCCCCGTTTCGAGCGAGCGCACCGCCTTCAGGAGGCTCTCCTCCATCGTGCGGCCCACGGACATCACCTCGCCCGTCGCCTTCATCTGGGTTCCGAGCTGGTTCGAAGCGTCGCTGAACTTGTCGAACGGGAAGCGGGCGATCTTGGTAACCACATAGTCGAGAGCCGGTTCGAAGCTGGCCGGCGTATTGGCGATGCGGATCTCGTCGAGCGTAAGGCCCACGGCGATCTTGGCGCTGACGCGGGCGATCGGATAGCCGCTGGCCTTCGACGCCAGAGCCGACGACCGCGACACGCGGGGATTGACCTCGATCAGGTAGTAGTTGAACGAGAGGGGATCGAGCGCGAACTGCACGTTGCAGCCGCCTTCGATCTTCAGGGCACGGATCAGCCGCAGGGCGCTGTCGCGCAGCAACTGATACTCCTTGTTGGTCAGCGTCTGGCTCGGAGCCACCACGATCGAGTCGCCCGTATGGACGCCGACCGGATCGATGTTTTCCATATTGCAGATCGCAATGGCCGTATCGTTGTGGTCGCGGATCACCTCGTATTCGATCTCCTTATACCCCTTGATGCTCTTCTCGATCAGCACCTGATGCACCGGGGAGAGGGAAAGCGCATTGCGCATCATCTCGCGCAACTGCGTCTCGTCGTCGGCGAAGCCGCCGCCCGTACCGCCCAGCGTAAAGGCCGGACGCAACACGACGGGGTAACCGATCCGCTTCGCCGCCTCGACCGCCTCGTCGATATTGTTAGCAATCAGCGACGGCAGCACCGGCTCGCCCAGCGACTGACAAAGCTCCTTGAAGAGTTCGCGGTCCTCGGCCTGCTCGATGCTCTGGAACGAAGTACCCAGAATCTCCACCTGACACTCCTGAAGCACGCCTTTCTTGGCGAGCTGCACGGCCAGATTCAGGCCCGTCTGCCCGCCCAGTCCCGGCACGATGGCATCGGGACGCTCGTAACGGACGATCTTGGCCACGTACTCGAGCGTCAGCGGCTCCATATAGACTTTATCGGCAATCTGCACGTCGGTCTGGATCGTCGCCGGATTGGAATTGACCAACACGACCTCGTACCCCTCTTCCTTGAGGGCCAGACAAGCCTGCGTACCCGCGTAGTCGAACTCCGCAGCCTGGCCGATCACGATCGGGCCGGAGCCGATCACCATCACTTTCTTGATATCCGTTCTCTTAGGCATTTTGACTCTCCTCCATCATTTTGATAAACTTATCGAACAAATAGGTGCTGTCCTGCGGACCGGGCGCACTCTCCGGATGATACTGGACGCTGAAAATCCGATCGGCGCGGCATTCGACGCCTTCGGCGGTATCGTCCAGCAGATTCAGGTGCGTAAGGGTCAGTCCGGTGCCCTTCAGCGACTCCGTATCGACCGCAAAGCTGTGGTTCTGGCTCGTGATCTCGATCCGTCCCGTCTCCAGATTTTTCACGGGGTGGTTCCCGCCGCGGTGGCCGAATTTCATCTTCACGGTCTTGGCGCCATAGGCCAGCGATATGAGCTGGTGCCCCATGCAGATGCCGAAAATCGGCAGTTTGCCGCGCAGTTGCCTGACCAGCCCGATCACCGGCGTCACATCCTCGGGGTTGCCTGGGCCGTTCGACAGCACGATGCCGTCGGGATGGAAGGCCATGATCTCCTCGACCGTCGAGTCGTAGGGCACGATGGTCACATTGCAGCCCACGCGGTTAAGCTGGCGAATGATATTGTGCTTGATGCCGCAGTCGACGGCCACCACGTCGTACTTGTGGTTGGGAACGCGCGACATCCAGCGTTTCTTGCAGCTCACACGTGAAACCATATCGTGCGGCAGGCGATACTCGGCGAGCTTGCGCATCGCTTCCTCACGGGGCGTGGCGGCATCGGTGACGATGACCTTCTGGCTGCCCTCGTTGCGGATAATGCGCGTCAGCGTGCGGGTATCTACGCCCCAGATCGCCGGGATGCCGTACTCCTCGAACACCTCGTTCAGGGTTTTCGTATACCGGAAATTCGACGGCGAGTCGTTATACTCGCGCACGATCATACCGCCGATGGTCGGGTTCTTCGTTTCGTAATCCTCATCGGCCATACCGTAGTTTCCGATGAGCGGATAGGTCATCACGACCATCTGATCCGTGTAGGAGGGATCCGACATGATCTCCTGGTACCCCACCATCGAGGTATTGAAGACGATCTCGTTGATAGCCTCTCGGTCGGCACCGAAGCCGTAACCGTAGAACTCCCGGCCGTTTTCCAGCACAATTTTCTTCGTAAATGGTTTCATTCTTATCTATTGGTTTTCATCGTTTCGTCTCTAAACACTTCCCTGCCGCCCACGACGGTCATCGCCGCACGGCCCTGTACTTCCCAGCCCGCAAACGGGGTCGCCCGGCCCATCGAAAGGAACGTCGCAGGGTCGACCCTGTACCGTGCATCGAGATCCAGCACCGTAAAGTCGGCCTGGTCGCCGACATGCAGCCCGCCGCCCAGGCCGAATATCCGGCGGGGATTGACAGCCATCAGCGCGATCAGCTTTTCGAGCGTGATAATGCCCGGCAACACCATATATTTATATAACAGGGGGAAAGCACACTCCAACCCCACGACCCCCATGGCGCTTGCGGCCAAGCCGCGCGACTTCTCCGCGGCGGTATGGGGCGCATGATCCGTGGCGATCACCTCGATCGTGCCGTCCGTGATCCCCGCAAGCAGGGCATCGCGGTCAGCGCGGCTGCGCAGCGGCGGGTTCATGCGGTAGTCCGCGTCGTGCTTTTCGAGCGCTTCGTCGGTCAAAAGCAAGTAGTGCGGTGCGGTCTCCGCCGTCACCTTTACGCCGCGGGCTTTGGCATCACGGATGAGCGCCGCAGAGGTTGCCGTGCTGACATGGCAGATGTGCACCGGCACGTCATACGCCGCAGCCGCCGCAATTTCGCGCGCCGTGCCGCAGTCCTCCGCCGCTGCAGGTACGCCGGGCAGATTGAGCTTTTCGGAAACTTCTCCCTCATGCATGACCCACTTTTTCGCGAGGAACAAATCTTCGCAGTGCGCCGTCACGCGCATGTGGAGCTTCGGCGCTTCGCATAATGCCTTTACAAGGCAGGCGGTATCGATGACCGGGCGACCGTCGTCGCTCAAAGCAATGGCGCCGGCATCGTGCAGCGCTTCTAAGTCGCACAGCTCTTCGCCTTTCAGCCCCTTTGTAATCGCTGCCGCAACGTAAACATGCGCATCGGCGGTCTTTGCTTTGTCCAAAATATAGCGCACAGTCTCGGGCGTATCAACCGCCGGCTTCGTGTTCGGCATACACAAAAGGCTCGTCACGCCGCCCGCCGCAGCCGCACGGCAGCCCGTGTAAATATCTTCCTTATCGGTAAAGCCCGGGTCACGCAGATGCACATGCATATCCACAAAGCCCGGCACCGCCGTTAAACCTTTCGCTTCAATGACTTCGGCATCCGCATCGTACAGGTTTTCGGAAACCGCGCTGATGCGGTCCCCGGAGATCAAAATATTGCCGACATAATCCTCGCCGCGCGCGGGGTTCAAAATGCGCGCACCGCGGATCAGCAAGCGCTTTTGCTCTTGTTCCATTCGTCTCATTCCTTTCGGGTAAACAGCAGGAATTTCAGGATAGCCAGAAATTCTCGGCACAGGTTTTTCGGCAGACTTTTCAAATTGGTCTTCGCATGCAGCGGATACGGCGTAAGTCCCAACATTTTTGCCATGCGGCAGGCGCGCCACTGGTGTTAACTTTGCGTTGCAAGCAAAACGGTATCGGAAAAGCCATTTTCGCGCAGAATATCTCTCGCAAAACGCAGGTTTTCAAGCGTCGTTTCGGAGTTTACTTCCGCAAAGATGCGCTTCGGCGCAACCCC
>ERZ650307.1050-NODE-1050-length-15730-cov-8.917129_pt1 | contig 15730 bp, 11 predicted proteins | sample MGYA00376243_ERZ650307 | MGnify/ENA primary metagenome ERZ650307 (study PRJEB26733, sample SAMN07839242) | wastewater metagenome | biome: urban; feature: artificial channel; material: waste water | place: USA: North Carolina | collected 2016-03-31 ... | reverse complement strand
TCGCGAAGGCGGCCGCACCGTAGGCGCCGGCGTGGTTTCTTCTGTAATCGCTTAAAGTTTAGAGGCCAGTAGCTCAATTGGTAGAGTATCGGTCTCCAAAACCGAGGGTTGGGGGTTCGAGACCCTCCTGGCCTGCCAAATAAAAACTAACCGGCTTGGTGCCGGTTAGTTTTTTACTGTATTGAGAGATATAAAATGACTAACCATACCCCTCATGAAAAAGACCTGAAGCCCAAGGCGCTGGCCCGGGTGGAAGCGCAACATGAGGCGCAAAAAACCAAAGCGGCCGATGTTGTGAAGCTGCTGATTGCTGCTGCGTTGGTGGTTGGCGGCATTTGGGCGTTTTATGCTTTACCCGGTCAGCCTGTGTATGTCCGTGCGGCTTTGCCGGTAGTAGGCGTGGCTTTGGCTGTGTTGATTGTGTTTTACTGGTGCGATTTCGGCCGTCGTTTGGTTCGATATGTTCGCGACTCTGTTGCCGAGTTTAAGAAAGTAGTTTGGCCGCCACGCAAGGATGCTATGCGCATGACCATGTTTGTGGTGGCTTTCGTGGCTGTGTTGGCGCTGTTTATTTATGCGGCAGATAGCCTGATTTCATGGTTGTTTTATGATGTATTGTTGAAGAGGGGATAAAAATGTCCAAACGTTGGTATGTTGTGCAGGCTTATTCCGGCTTTGAAAAAAACGTTCAGAAAACCTTGAAAGAGCGTATTGCTCGAGAAGGTATGGATAATTATTTCGGTCAGGTTTTGGTGCCTGTCGAGGAAGTGGTTGATATTAAAAACGGCCGCAAAACCATCAGCGAACGCAAATTCTTTCCCGGTTATGTGTTGGTTGAAATGGAAATGACAGATGATTCCTGGCATTTGGTGAAAAGCACGCCGCGCGTGTCCGGGTTTATCGGTGGTAAGGCCAATCGCCCGCAGCCGATTTCTCAGCGTGAAGTGGATGCCATTTTGCAACAAGTGAAGTCCGGTGTTGAGAAACCCAAACCGAAAGTGGAATTTGAAGTCGGCCAGCAAGTGCGTGTGAATGAAGGCCCGTTTGCCGACTTTAACGGTGTGGTGGATGAGGTTAATTACGAGCGCAACAAGCTGCGCGTGTCTGTGCAGATTTTCGGTCGCGAAACACCGGTTGAGTTGGAGTTTAGCCAAGTCGAAAAGGTTTAAAGCAACACTTTTGCAAGAGAGTGTTTGTTTTGCTTGAAAAAAAATCAAGGCGGCTTTATAATTATCGGCTTGTTTTCTGGGGAGCGAATATTCGCGTTATACCCGTTATTTAGGAGCTACAAGTGGCAAAAAAAATCGTCGGCTATATTAAGCTGCAGATCCCTGCAGGTAAAGCCAATCCTTCTCCTCCCGTAGGCCCGGCTTTGGGTCAGCGCGGTTTGAATATCATGGAATTCTGTAAAGCATTTAATGCTGCAACCCAAGGCATGGAGCCGGGTTTGCCGATTCCGGTGGTGATCACTGCATTTGCAGACAAATCATTCACTTTTGTGATGAAAACCCCGCCTGCATCTATTTTGTTGAAAAAAGCGGCCGGTCTGCAAAAAGGCAGCGCCAATCCGCTGACCAATAAAGTGGGTACCGTTACCCGTGCACAGCTGGAAGAAATCGCCAAAACCAAACAGCCGGATTTGACCGGTGCGGATTTGGATGCGTGTGTGCGCATTATCGCGGGCAGCGCCCGTTCAATGGGCCTGGATGTGGAGGGCGTATAATGGCTAAAGTATCTAAACGCTTGAAAACCTTGCGTGCTTCTGTTGAAGCCAATAAATTGTATGCAATCGATGAAGCCATCGCTTTGGTAAAAGGTGCTGCCACCGCCAAATTTGATGAATCGGTTGATGTTTCTTTCAATCTGGGTGTGGATCCGCGTAAATCCGACCAGGTGATTCGTGGTTCTGTTGTGTTGCCCAAAGGCACCGGTAAAACCACCCGCGTGGCGGTGTTTACCCAAGGCGCCAATGCAGATGCCGCTAAAGAAGCCGGCGCGGATATCGTGGGTTTTGAAGATTTGGCTGCCGAAGTGAAAGCCGGTAATCTGAATTTTGATGTGGTGATTGCTTCTCCGGATGCTATGCGCATTGTGGGTCAATTAGGCACTATTTTGGGTCCGCGCGGCCTGATGCCGAACCCGAAAGTGGGCACGGTTACACCGAACGTGGCTGAAGCCGTGAAAAACGCTAAGGCAGGTCAAGTGCAATACCGCACCGATAAAGCCGGTATCGTGCATGCCACCATCGGCCGTGCTTCTTTTGCCGAAGCCGATCTGCGTGAAAACTTTGATGCGCTGCTGGATGCGGTAGTGAAAGCCAAACCGGCTGCCGCTAAAGGCCAGTACCTGAAAAAAGTAGCTGTTTCCAGCACCATGGGTTTGGGTGTGCGTGTGGATACTTCCAGCGTAAACAGCTAATCGTATTCTTCAGGCGGCCTTCACTTGGAGAGGCCGTCTGTTGTGGGCTACTTGAATTTTAAGTAGATGTCCAAGACCGTAGGGATCTTTACGATTTAATTGCTTGCACCCTACGCAGACGGTAGTCCTGAATCAAACAAGTCACTTGTGAAATGTCAATTTAGGTTGCCGCGCTGGTGGAATGCCGTTATCGGTATTTCTTTTGTTAAACAGTGGGAGGTAGACCTTGAGTCTCAATATTGAAACCAAGAAAGCAGCCGTAGAAGAGATTGTTGGCGCGATTGCCAATGCTCAAACTATGGTGATTGCTGAGTATCGCGGTATCAGTGTTGCCAACATGACTGAGCTGCGTGCCAATGCGCGTAAAGAAGGCGTATATTTGCGCGTTCTGAAAAACACATTGGCCCGTCGCGCAGTAGAAGGCACTTCGTTCGCTGCATTGGCAGACCAAATGACAGGTCCGCTGGTATATGCTGCGTCTGAAGATCCGGTTGCTGCAGCAAAGGTATTGCATCAATTCTCGAAAAAAGATGACAAAATTGTTTTAAAAGCAGGTTCTTACAACGGCGATTTGCTGAGTCAGGCTCAAGTGGCCGAGCTGGCATCTATCCCGAGTCAAGAAGAATTGCTGGCGAAACTGCTTGGTGTTATGCAGGCGCCTGTTTCAGGCTTTGCACGTGCGCTGGCTGCTTTGGCGGCCAAGCAAGCAGAAACCGAAGCAGCTTGATAATTTTGCATTAATCATTTTAGATACTTATTAATCCCAATATTTAGGAGTTTGAATAGCATGGCTATTACTAAAGAAGACATTTTGGAAGCGGTTAGCAATCTGACTGTTATGGAACTGAACGACTTGGTTAAAGCGTTTGAAGAAAAATTCGGCGTATCTGCCGCTGCTTTGGCTGTTTCCGGTGGCGCTGCTGCCGGTGGCGCTGCTGCCGCTGAAGAGAAAACCGAATTCGACGTGATTCTGACTGCTGCCGGCGACCAAAAAGTTGGCGTGATCAAAGTGGTTCGCGCGATTACCGGTTTGGGCTTGAAAGAAGCCAAAGACATGGTTGACGGTGCACCTAAAGCAGTTAAAGAAGGTGTTTCTAAAGCTGAAGCTGAAGACATCCAAAAACAACTGGAAGAAGCAGGCGCTAAAGTCGAAATCAAATAATTTGATTTTCGTAAGAGGCTGGCAGTTTACTGCCAGCCTTATTTCGCTTTTAAAAAAGAGAAACGTGGTTTTTTACCTTTATTTACCAAAATGATAATCTGTTGATGTAAATAAATGTAAGCAATCGTTTAATACTAAAGTCTCCCACGCTATGGAGTTTCACATGAGTTATTCGTTTACCGAGAAAAAACGCATCCGCAAAAGCTTTGCCAAGCGCGCCAATGTGCTGGATGTGCCGTTTTTGCTGGCCACCCAGCTGGATTCTTACGCTAAATTTCTGCAATTGGACCGCCCGTTTGATCAGCGCAGCGAAGATGGTTTGCAGGCCGCTTTTAATTCTATTTTCCCGATTGTCAGCCACAACGGTTATGCACAATTGGAGTTTGTGCATTATGTATTGGGCGAACCGCTGTTTGATATTCCTGAGTGCCAACTGCGCGGCATTACTTATGCCGCCCCTTTGCGTGCGCGCATCCGTTTGAAAATTTTCGATAAAGAATCATCCAAGCCCAATGTGGTCAAAGAGATTCGTGAAAACGAAGTGTATATGGGTGAAATCCCGTTGATGACGCCGAGCGGCTCGTTTGTGATCAACGGCACCGAGCGCGTGATTGTGTCGCAATTGCACCGCTCGCCCGGTGTGTTTTTCGAGCACGATAAAGGCAAAACCCATTCTTCGGGCAAATTGCTGTTTTCTGCCCGCATCATTCCTTACCGCGGCTCATGGCTGGATTTTGAGTTTGATCCGAAAGACTTGCTCTATTTCCGTATCGACCGCCGCCGCAAAATGCCGGTAACGATTCTGCTTAAAGCGTTGGGTTATAACGATGAGCAGATTTTGAATACCTTTTACGACAAAGAAACCTTTTATTTGTCGAAAGACGGTGTGCAAACCGATTTGATTGCAGGCCGTCTGAAAGGCGAAACTGCCAAACTGGATATCGTGGATAAAGACGGTAATGTTTTGGTGGGCAAAGGCAAGCGCATCACGGCTAAAAATATCCGCGACATCAGCAATGCCGGCTTAACCCGCTTGGATGTTGATGCTGAAAGTCTGTTGGGCAAAGTGTTGGCTGCTGATGTGATTGTGCCGGACACCGGCGAAGTGTTGGCCGTGGCCAATGAAGAAATCACCGAAGAGCTGCTGGCCAAATTCGATATTCACGGCGTGCAAGAAGTGCACACGCTGTATATCAATGAGCTGGATCAAGGCGGCTATATTTCCAACACCTTGCGCACCGATGAAACCGCCGATCAGCAAGCTGCCCGTGTGGCGATTTACCGCATGATGCGCCCGGGCGAGCCGCCCACCGAGGATGCGGTGGAAATGCTGTTCAACCGCTTGTTCTTCAATGAAGACAGCTATGATTTGTCGCGCGTAGGCCGTATGAAATTCAACACCCGCACCTACGAACAAAAATTAAGCGAAGCGCAAGCGGCTTCTTGGTATGGCCGCTTGCTGAATGAAACCTTTGCCGGTGCAGCCGATAAAGGTGGCTTTGTGCTGAGCGTAGAAGATATCGTGGCATCGATTGCCACTTTGGTGGAATTGCGCAACGGCCACGGCGAAGTGGACGACATCGACCATTTGGGCAACCGCCGTGTGCGCTCGGTGGGCGAACTCACTGAAAACCAGTTCCGCAGCGGCTTGGCGCGTGTCGAGCGCGCGGTGAAAGAGCGTTTGAATCAAGCAGAATCTGAAAACCTGATGCCGCATGATTTGATTAATGCCAAACCGGTTTCCGCCGCCATTAAAGAATTTTTCGGCTCCAGCCAGCTGAGCCAATTTATGGATCAAACCAATCCGCTTTCCGAAATCACCCACAAACGCCGCGTATCGGCCTTGGGTCCGGGCGGTTTGACGCGTGAGCGTGCCGGTTTTGAGGTGCGCGACGTGCACCCCACCCATTATGGCCGCGTGTGCCCGATTGAAACACCGGAAGGCCCGAACATCGGCTTGATCAATTCCTTGTCGGTGTATGCGCGCACCAATGAATACGGTTTCTTGGAAACGCCTTACCGCCGTGTAACAGATGGCAAGGTGAGCAATGAAATCGATTATTTGTCTGCCATTGAAGAAGGCCGCTATGTGATTGCCCAGGCCAATGCCGCGTTGGATGAAAACGGCATGCTCACCGGCGACTTGGTAACTTGTCGTGAAAAAGGCGAAACCATTATGGCCACGCCCGACCGCGTGCAATATATGGACGTGGCCACCGGCCAGGTGGTATCTGTGGCCGCTTCGCTGATTCCGTTTTTGGAGCATGACGATGCCAACCGCGCCTTGATGGGTGCCAACATGCAACGTCAGGCAGTGCCCTGCCTGCGCCCGGAAAAACCGATGGTCGGCACCGGCATCGAGCGTGCCGTGGCGGTTGACTCTTCCACCGCCATTGTGGCTCGTCGCGGCGGTATTGTGGAATATGTGGATGCCAACCGTATTGTGGTGCGCGTGCATGATGACGAAGCCACAGCCGGCGAAGTGGGCGTGGATATTTACAATCTGGTGAAATTCACCCGTTCCAACCAATCCACCAATATCAACCAACGCCCGGTGGTCAAAGCCGGCGATGTATTGCAGCGCGGCGATGTGGTGGCCGATGGCGCCTCTACCGATTTGGGCGAGCTGGCTTTGGGTCAAAATATGACCATCGCCTTTATGCCGTGGAACGGTTACAACTACGAAGACTCGATTTTGCTGTCGGAAAAAGTGGCGGCGGACGACCGCTACACTTCCATCCACATCGAAGAATTAAATGTGGTGGCGCGCGACACCAAGCTGGGTGCGGAAGACATCACCCGCGATATTCCCAACCTCTCTGAGCGCATGCAAAACCGCTTGGATGAATCGGGTATTGTGTATATCGGTGCGGAAGTGGAAGCCGGCGATGTGTTGGTGGGCAAAGTTACTCCGAAAGGCGAAACCCAGCTCACGCCGGAAGAAAAACTTTTGCGTGCAATTTTCGGCGAAAAAGCATCCGATGTGAAAGACACCTCGTTGCGCATGCCCACCGGCATGAGCGGCACGGTGATTGATGTGCAGGTGTTTACCCGTGAAGGCATCCAGCGCGATAAGCGCGCCCAAGCCATTATCGATTCCGAGCTGAAACGCTACCGCCAAGATTTGAGCGATCAGCTGCGCATTTTCGATAACGATGCCTTCAGCCGTATCGAGCGCATGATTGTCGGCCAAACCGCCAACGGCGGCCCGATGAAGCTGGCCAAAGGCACGGCCATTACGGCGGAATATCTGGCCGGCTTGCCGAGCAAACACGATTGGTTCGACATCCGCATGAGCGATGAATCGCTGGCCAAACAAATGGAGCTGATTAAAGTCAGCCTGCAGCAAAAGCGCGAAGAGTCGGATGCTTTGTATGAAGTGAAGAAGAAAAAGCTGACTCAGGGCGATGAGCTGCAACCGGGCGTGCAAAAAATGGTGAAAGTGTTTATCGCCATCAAACGCCGTTTGCAAGCCGGCGATAAAATGGCCGGCCGCCACGGTAACAAAGGTGTGGTATCGCGCATTTTGCCGGTGGAAGACATGCCTTATATGGCAGACGGCCGCCCGGTAGACATCGTGCTCAACCCCTTGGGCGTGCCCTCGCGGATGAACATCGGCCAGATTCTCGAAGTGCATCTGGGCTGGGCGGCAAAAGGCATCGGCGAGCGTATCGGCCGCATGCTGGATGAGCAACGCAAAGTCGGCGAAGTCCGCGCCTTCCTCAATACCATGTATAACGGTGATTTGGGCGGCCCCGACAAGCATCGCGAAGATTTGAGCCAATTGAGCGACGACGAAATCCTAACCTTGGCCGACAATCTGCGCAAAGGTGCTACTTTTGCATCGCCCGTGTTTGACGGCGCGCATGAGAGTGAAATCAAGGCGTATTTGGACTTAGCCTATCCGAGTGAAGATCCGGAAGTGCAAAAACTGGGCTTTAACCCGACCAAAACCCAGATTACCCTTTATGACGGCCGCTCAGGCGAAGCGTTTGACCGCCCGGTAACCGTTGGTGTGATGCACTACCTCAAGCTGCACCACTTGGTGGACGAAAAAATGCACGCCCGCTCAACCGGCCCCTACTCGCTGGTGACCCAACAGCCCTTGGGTGGTAAAGCCCAATTCGGCGGCCAGCGTTTCGGTGAGATGGAGGTGTGGGCGCTGGAAGCTTACGGTGCTGCTTACACGCTGCAAGAAATGCTGACCGTGAAGTCGGATGATGTCACCGGCCGTACCAAGATGTATGAAAACATTGTTAAGGGTGAACACAAAATCGACGCCGGCATGCCCGAATCGTTCAACGTGCTGGTGAAAGAGATTCGTTCGCTGGGCTTGGATATCGATCTGGAACGTTACTAAATATCGGAACCGGTTTTCAGACGGCCTTATTAAAGAGCAGGCCGTCTGAAGGAAAAATGTTTTAATTGAAAGCCTGCAATTAACAGGCCGTCTGAAAACCACCGTTCCACAAGGAGCAAAAATGAATTTGTTAAACTTATTTAATCCGTTGCAGGCCGCCGGCATGGAAGAGGAATTTGATGCCATCAAAATCGGCATTGCCTCTCCTGAAACCATTCGTTCATGGTCTTACGGTGAAGTGAAAAAACCGGAAACCATCAACTACCGCACATTCAAACCGGAGCGCGACGGCTTGTTTTGCGCCAAAATTTTCGGTCCGGTAAAAGATTACGAATGCTTGTGCGGCAAATACAAACGCCTGAAGTTCAAGGGTGTAACCTGTGAAAAATGCGGCGTAGAAGTGACTTTGTCGAAAGTGCGCCGCGAGCGCATGGGCCACATCGAGCTGGCCGCGCCGGTGGCACACATTTGGTTTTTGAAATCGCTGCCCTCACGCTTGGGTATGGTGCTGGATATGACTTTGCGCGACATCGAGCGCGTGTTGTATTTCGAAGCTTTTGTGGTTACCGACCCCGGCATGACCTCGCTGCAACGCCGCCAATTGCTCACTGAAGACGACTATTACGCTAAGCTGGACGAATTCGGTGATGACTTCGATGCCAAAATGGGCGCCGAAGGCATTCGCGATTTGCTGCGCGGCCTGGATATCGCCGGTGAAATCGAAGTGTTGCGCCAAGAGCTGGAATCAACCGGTTCCGACACCAAAATCAAAAAAATCGCCAAGCGCCTGAAAGTGTTGGAAGCGTTCCAACGCTCGGGCATGAAGCTGGAATGGATGATTATGGATGTGCTGCCGGTGCTGCCGCCGGATTTGCGTCCCTTGGTGCCGCTGGACGGCGGCCGTTTCGCCACTTCCGATTTGAACGATTTGTACCGCCGCGTGATCAACCGCAACAACCGCTTGAAACGCCTGCTGGAATTGCACGCGCCCGACATCATCGTGCGCAACGAAAAACGCATGCTGCAAGAAGCGGTGGATTCGCTGCTCGATAACGGCCGTCGCGGCAAAGCCATGACCGGCGCCAACAAACGCCCGCTCAAATCGCTGGCCGATATGATTAAAGGTAAAGGCGGCCGCTTCCGTCAAAACCTGTTGGGTAAACGTGTCGATTATTCGGGTCGTTCCGTGATTACCGTAGGCCCTTACCTGCGTCTGCATCAATGCGGCTTGCCGAAAAAAATGGCACTGGAACTGTTCAAACCGTTTATTTTCCACAAACTGGAAGTGCAAGGCTTGGCCACCACTGTGAAAGCAGCGAAAAAACTGGTGGAGCAAGAAGTGCCGGAAGTGTGGGATATTCTCGAAGAAGTAATCCGCGAACATCCGATTATGCTCAACCGTGCGCCGACGCTGCACCGTTTGGGCATTCAGGCATTTGAGCCGATTTTGATCGAAGGCAAAGCCATTCAGCTGCATCCGCTGGTTTGTGCGGCATTCAATGCCGACTTCGATGGTGACCAAATGGCCGTTCACGTGCCTTTGAGCCTGGAAGCACAAATGGAAGCGCGCACCTTAATGCTGGCTTCCAACAACGTATTGTCGCCCGCCAACGGCGAGCCGATTATCGTGCCTTCGCAAGATATCGTGTTGGGTCTGTATTACATGACCCGCGACAAAATCAACGGCAAAGGCGAAGGCAGTCTGTTTGCCGATGTGAAAGAAGTGCACCGCGCCTACCACACCAAACAAGTGGAGCTGGGCACCAAAATCACCGTGCGTTTGCGTGAATGGGTGAAAAACGAGCAGGGTGAATTCGAGCCGGTCATCAACCGCTACGAAACCACCGTCGGTCGCGCGCTGCTGAGCGAAATTCTGCCCAAAGGCCTGCCGTTTGAATACATCAACAAAGCGCTGAAGAAAAAAGAAATTTCGCGCCTGATTAATGCTTCATTCCGCTTGTGCGGCCTGCGTGACACGGTGATTTTCGCCGACCATCTGATGTATACCGGTTTCGGCTTTGCGGCCAAAGGCGGCATCTCGATTTGTGTTGACGATATGGAAGTGCCGAAGGAAAAAACCAAGTTGTTGGCCGAAGCCAATGCCGAGGTGAAGGAAATCGAAGACCAATACCGCCAAGGTTTGGTGACCAACGGCGAGCGCTACAACAAAGTGGTGGATATTTGGGGTCGCGCGGGTGACCGCATCGCCAAAGCGATGATGGATAATCTGTCGAAGCAGAAAGTGCTCGACCGCGATGGCAACGAAGTGGAGCAAGAGTCGTTCAACTCTATCTATATGATGGCCGACTCGGGCGCCCGTGGCTCGGCAGCGCAGATCAAGCAGCTTTCCGGTATGCGCGGCCTGATGGCCAAGCCGGATGGCTCGATTATCGAAACGCCGATTACGTCCAACTTCCGCGAAGGCTTAACCGTATTGCAATACTTTATTGCCACCCACGGTGCACGTAAAGGTTTGGCCGATACCGCCTTGAAAACCGCCAACTCAGGTTACCTGACCCGCCGTTTGGTAGACGTGACCCAAGATTTGGTGGTGGTGGAAAACGATTGCGGCACCACCGACGGCTTTGTGATGAAAGCCGTAGTGCAGGGCGGTGACGTGATTGAAGCGCTGCGCGACCGTATTCTCGGCCGTGTAACCGCTTCGGATGTGGTTGATCCTTCCAGCGGCGAAACGCTGGTGGAAGCCGGCACTTTGCTGAACGAGCAATTGGTCGACTTGATTGACCATTCCGGTGTGGATGAAGTCAAAGTGCGCACCCCGATTACCTGTAAAACCCGCTACGGCTTGTGCGCCCATTGCTATGGCCGCGACTTGGCGCGCGGCAAGCTGGTGAATTCCGGTGAGGCAGTCGGCGTGATCGCCGCACAATCCATCGGTGAGCCGGGCACGCAGCTGACCATGCGTACTTTCCACATCGGTGGTGCGGCTTCTCGAGCCGCCGCCGCCAGCCAAGTGGAAGCCAAGTCCAATGGCACGGCACGCTTCAGCAGCCAAATGCGTTATGTGGCCAACAACAAAGGCGAGTTGGTGGTGATTGGCCGCTCTTGCGAAGTGGTGATTCACGACGACATCGGCCGCGAGCGCGAACGTCATAAAGTGCCTTACGGTGCCATCTTGCTGGTGCAAGACGGTGAAGCGGTGAAAGCCGGCCAAACCTTGGCGACATGGGATCCGCATACCCGCCCGATGATTACCGAACATGCCGGCTCGGTGCGTTTCGAAAACATCGAAGAAGGTGTAACCGTGGCGAAGCAAACCGATGAAGTAACCGGTTTGTCCACCTTGGTGGTGATTGACGGCAAACGCCGCGCCTCCAGCACCAGCAAACTCTTGCGCCCGACCGTGAAATTGTTGGATGAAAACGGCCTTGATGTGTGCATTCCCGGCACCAACACAGCCGTGTCGATGGCATTTCCGGTAGGCGCGGTGATTACCGTGCGCGAAGGCCAGGAAATCGGCAAAGGCGATGTGTTGGCGCGTATTCCGCAAGCCTCTTCGAAAACCCGCGATATTACCGGTGGTCTGCCGCGCGTGGCCGAATTGTTTGAAGCCCGCATTCCGAAAGATGCCGGTATGCTGGCCGAAGTGACCGGCACCGTGTCGTTCGGTAAGGAAACCAAAGGCAAACAGCGCTTGGTGATCACCGATGTAGACGGCGTGGCTTATGAAACGCTGATTTCGAAAGAGAAGCAGATTCTGGTGCATGACGGCCAGGTGGTAAACCGCGGCGAGAGCATTGTCGATGGTGCTGTAGATCCGCACGATATCTTGCGTCTGCAAGGCATTGAAGCGCTGGCACGCTATATTGTGCAAGAGGTGCAGGAAGTTTACCGCCTGCAAGGTGTGAAAATTTCCGATAAGCACATCGAGGTGATCATCCGCCAAATGCTGCGTCGCGTGAACATTGCCGATTCAGGCGAAACCGGCTTTATCACCGGCGAGCAGGTTGAGCGTGGCGATGTGATGCTGGCCAACGAAAAAGCACGCGAAGAGGGCAAAGAGCCGGCAAGGTACGAAAACGTGTTGCTCGGCATCACCAAAGCCTCTTTGTCGACCGATAGCTTTATTTCGGCAGCTTCGTTCCAGGAAACCACGCGCGTGCTCACCGAAGCGGCTATTATGGGCAAGCAAGACGAATTGCGCGGCCTGAAAGAAAACGTAATCGTCGGCCGCCTGATTCCCGCCGGCACCGGCCTGACCTATCACCGCAGCCGTCGCCAGCAATGGCAGGAGCATCACGAAGCTGAGTTGACCGAGCAGGTGGAAGAAGCAGAATAATCTTCTTGCCGGCCGGATTCGGTCCCGATAACAGCCATTTGAGCACAACCGCTGTTTGCCCATGCAAACAGCGGTTTTTATTTTCAGGCGGCCTGTTGCCAAAGCGTCATCCAAAAGCAACATAAAGCGGCTAAAATCTTGAGTGTTAAACAGCTTTTCAGACGGCCTGTTGACTTGATATTTGCAATCGGGCTATAATCCCGCTCTTGCTGGCATCTTGCCGGTAATGTATTTAACTCAATAGGAACGAGAAAATATGCCTACTATTAACCAATTGGTACGCAAAGGCCGTCAAAAGCCCGTGTACGTAAACAAAGTGCCTGCACTGGAAGCCTGCCCGCAAAAACGCGGCGTGTGCACCCGTGTATACACCACCACCCCTAAAAAACCGAACTCTGCATTGCGTAAAGTGTGCAAAGTGCGTCTGACCAACGGTTTTGAAGTGATTTCATACATCGGCGGTGAAGGCCACAACTTGCAAGAGCATAGCGTGGTGCTGATTCGCGGCGGTCGTGTAAAAGACTTGCCGGGTGTGCGTTACCACACCGTTCGCGGTTCTTTGGATACCGCAGGTGTGAAAGACCGTAAACAAGCCCGTTCTAAATACGGTGCGAAACGTCCTAAATAATGCAGGGCGCAACACAGATAATTTAAGGCACGTAGGCCGTCTGAATTGAAAAGCGGCCGAGTAAGTGAGTGTTTCGATAAATACTCATGGGCATGCCCCAACTGAATAGCAAAAGGAAATTAAAATGCCAAGACGTAGAGAAGTCCCCAAGCGCGACGTATTGCCGGATCCGAAATTCGGCAGCGTAGAATTGACCAAATTCATGAACGTATTGATGATTGACGGTAAAAAATCGGTTGCAGAACGCATCGTTTACGGTGCTTTGGCGCAAATCGAAAAGAAAACCGGCCAAACCGCTATCGAAGTGTTCAACACTGCCATTGCCAACGCCAAACCGGTTGTTGAAGTAAAAAGCCGCCGTGTCGGTGGTGCCAACTACCAAGTTCCTGTTGAAGTTCGTCCTTCACGCCGCTTGGCTTTGGCGATGCGCTGGGTGCGCGATGCTGCCCGCAAACGTGGTGAAAAATCCATGGATTTGCGTTTGGCGGGTGAGTTGATTGATGCGGCCGAAGGCCGTGGCGGCGCGATGAAAAAACGCGAAGAAGTGCACCGCATGGCCGAAGCCAACAAAGCATTCTCGCACTTCCGCTTCTAATCCCGATTTAGAAAGGCGACCAAAATGGCTCGTAAAACCCCCATTGACCGGTATCGCAATATCGGTATTTCTGCCCATATTGATGCAGGTAAAACCACTACCACCGAACGCATTCTGTTCTACACCGGCATGACCCATAAGCTGGGCGAAGTGCATGACGGCGCAGCCACCACCGACTGGATGGAACAAGAACAAGAGCGCGGCATCACCATTACTTCGGCTGCCGTTTCCACTTTCTGGAAAGGCATGGCCGGCCAGTTTAAAGAGCATCACTTCAATGTGATCGACACCCCGGGACACGTTGACTTCACCGTAGAAGTTGAGCGTTCTATGCGTGTGTTGGATGGCGCGGTGATGGTGTACTGTGCCGTAGGCGGCGTGCAGCCCCAGTCTGAAACCGTATGGCGTCAGGCCAATAAATATAAAGTGCCTCGTTTGGCCTTTATCAACAAGATGGACCGTCAAGGTGCCAACTTCTTCCGCGCGGTTGAGCAAATGAAAACCCGCTTGCGTGCCAACCCGGTGCCGGTTGTGGTGCCGATTGGTGCCGAAGAAGGCTTCCAAGGCGTGGTTGATCTGCTGAAAATGCAAGCCATTATTTGGGATGAAGCCACTCAAGGCCTGACCTTTGAATATGGTGAAATTCCGGCTGATTTGGTTGACATCGCTGAAGAATGGCGCGGCAACATGATTGAAGCCGCTGCTGAAGCCACCGAAGAGCTGATGGATAAATACTTGGGCGGCGAAGAGCTGACCGAAGAAGAAATCGTAGCTGCTTTACGTCAACGCACCTTGGCCGGTGAAATCCAGCCGGTGTTGTGTGGTTCGGCCTTTAAAAATAAAGGCGTGCAACGTATGTTGGATGCTGTGGTTGAGTTTTTGCCGGCTCCGACCGACATTCCGCCGGTGGCGGGCGAAACCCCCAAAGGTGCGCACGAAACCCGCGAAGCCAGCGATGAAGCCAAATTCTCGGCTTTGGCGTTCAAACTGATGAACGACAAATACGTAGGCCAGCTGACCTTTATCCGTGTTTACTCAGGCGTGCTGAAATCAGGCGACAGCGTAACCAACTCGGTTAAAGGCACACGTGAGCGTATCGGTCGTTTGGTGCAGATGACTGCCGATGACCGTACTGAAATTGAAGAAGTGCGCGCCGGCGATATCGCCGCTGCCATTGGCTTGAAAGATGTCACCACCGGTGAAACCCTGTGTGCCGAAGATGCCCCGATTATTCTGGAGCGCATGGAATTCCCCGAGCCGGTAATCCACGTTGCCGTAGAGCCGAAAACCAAAGCCGACCAAGAAAAAATGGGCATCGCGCTGAACCGCTTGGCTAAGGAAGATCCGTCTTTCCGCGTGCGCACAGATGAAGAATCCGGCCAAACCATTATTTCCGGTATGGGCGAATTGCACTTGGAAATCATCGTTGACCGCATGAAACGCGAATTCGGCGTGGAAGCCAACGTGGGTGCACCGCAAGTGGCTTACCGTGAAACCATCCGCAAGGAAGTGGAATCTGAAGCCAAGCACGTGAAACAATCCGGCGGTAAAGGCCAATATGGTCACGTTGTGATCAAAATGGAGCCGATGGAGCCGGGCGGCGCAGGTTACGAATTTGTCGATGAAATCAAAGGTGGTGTGATTCCGCGTGAATTCATCCCCTCTTGCGACAAAGGTATCCGCGACACGCTGTCTAACGGTATCGTGGCCGGCTACCCCGTGGTAGACGTGCGCGTGCGCCTGACTTTCGGTTCTTACCATGATGTCGATTCATCGCAAATCGCGTTTGAATTGGCCGCTTCCATGGCTTTCAAAGAAGGCATGAAAAAAGCCTCTCCGGTATTGCTGGAGCCGATGATGGCTGTTGAAGTGGAAACGCCTGAAGACTACATGGGCGATGTGATGGGCGACTTGAACCGTCGTCGCGGTATTGTATTGGGCATGGATGATGACGGTATCGGCGGCAAAAAAATCCGCGCCGAAGTGCCGTTGGCTGAAATGTTCGGCTACTCTACCGACTTGCGTTCCGCCACCCAAGGCCGTGCCACTTACTCAATGGAGTTCAAGAAATATTCAGAAGCTCCGGCGCATGTGGCCGCACAAGTAACAGAAGCCCGCAAAGGCTAAGCTGTAAAACAGGCCGTCTGAAAGCTTTCAGACGGCCACCCCTTACTTTTGATCTTTAATCGTTCTTTATATAAAGGAATTAGCTCATGGCTAAAGAGAAATTCGCGCGGAACAAACCGCACGTAAACGTTGGCACCATC
>ERZ650307.1049-NODE-1049-length-15734-cov-15.492697_pt1 | contig 15734 bp, 11 predicted proteins | sample MGYA00376243_ERZ650307 | MGnify/ENA primary metagenome ERZ650307 (study PRJEB26733, sample SAMN07839242) | wastewater metagenome | biome: urban; feature: artificial channel; material: waste water | place: USA: North Carolina | collected 2016-03-31 ... | reverse complement strand
ATCTAAAGGATGTTTCACCCAACCCTCCTTGTTCTGGATTTGGCTGGTGATGGTGTCGGGTAGGCATGGCTCATTACTGAGCCACGCCCCCCTAAGAACCGTACGTGCGAGTTTCCCCGCATACGGCTCAAGCCTTTCAAAGCCCGTCTGCACGAGCCGGTTTCACCACTTCAATACCGTGGACATGACTTCGATCCTGTTCAAGTCTGTTTAGCATCTTCCTGTTCCTCAATGATTGTTGTATCTTGAGAGCTGTTCGCTCTTCAAAATACTTATCCCACTGTGAATCAAATGGATTGGCTTCCAGCTTAAGTGGTCGGTGACGTTGAATAGGTGTGTCTGACGCATTTCGTAGCATCTTCAGGATTGGTTCACCTTTCGGGAGTCTCTTTCCTATTGATGCTGCAAATACCCAACTTCGAGTACCTAGAGTATGGAAATAACGCTTCCTTACCCAGCGGCCTCCTTTGTTTGGGTGACGACGAACCGCCCATTGCCACAATGTCCGCCAAATCTCGTAATCGACCCGAGCAAAAGTTGCCTTTGCAACGACGTGCCGGTGATAGTTTGCCCAGCCCTGAATCATCGGGTTCAGCATCTGAATCAGATAATCCTGATTCAGTGTCTTATTCCCTTTGATAACAGTGCGTACTTTCTTAAGAAAGGCTGCCACATTCGCTTTCGACGGTTTGATGAGTAACTTGCCGTTATACTTGCGGATGTTCTGCCCCAGAAAGTCAAAGCCTTCGTTGATGTGCGTGATCTTGGTCTTTTCTGGGGAAAGCGTAAGCCCTCGTTCCCGCATAAAGTCCTCAATAATCGGCATAACTTCATCCGCCAGTAGCTCTTTCGAGCATCCAGTGACAATAAAGTCATCCGCATAACGTACATACCCGACTTTGAGACGGTGTCCTGCCCCGTTGATCCTCCGTTTTCTTTCGAATTCGGCGTTCAATCGAGCTTCCATACCATCAAGGACGAGGTTCGCCAAGACTGGCGAAATGATACCGCCCTGTGGCGTACCTGCGTCGGTGGGAAACAATTGTCTATTTTCCATGTATCCAGCTTTTAACCACATCTTCAGGATGTTTCGATCCGTCGGGATATGTTTTAGTAACCAGTCATGATCGATATTGTCGAAGCAACCTTTGATGTCACCCTCCAAGATCCATTGTGGCGAATGTTTCCGAGCCAGTGCGATAAAGCACTGTCCGATAGCATCCGCAGTAGACCTGTGAGCGCGAAAACCAAATGACCGTTGATCCGCTGTTGTCTCAGCCAAGGGTTCAAGGGCAAGCAAGTAGAGTGCCTGCATTGCCCTATCTTTCATGGTTGGGATACCCAACGGTCGTGTCTTCCCGTTGGCTTTGGGAATATAGATGCGCTTCAGCGGCAACGGTTGATATCCATGCCGCCTGAGTGACAATATCGCTTGAGATTTAGCTTTCGGTGTAGACCAAAGCCTGTGATCTACACCGGATGTCCTTTTACCTCGGTTCTCAGTGACTCGTTTGACGGACAATGCTTTCCCGCAAAACGAGTGAGTCAGCAGCCATTGCAGGGCTTTCACCTTGCCGTATCTGCCTTCTCGTGTTGCCTTTACGATACGCGCTTGGAGCCTTCGCACTTCACGGCGACATTGGGTCCAGTCGATACTGTCCCATTCCTCGATCTCGTGTGAGGACGCACCCGCGCAAACTTGCGTAGTCATCTGCAATTCCCTCATTAAAAGGTTAATCAAACTCTCTCGTAAAGAAAGACCGAGTGGAAGTCTGCCTACTTTCGCATGGGATGATGTCGCCTTGCAGCTCAATCCCTATCTGCCCCATTACAGAGCAGCTTTCGCTTTCTCCACTTTTCCTTTACCCGCATCGCCAACGGCATCCCTTACGGTTTGCCTGCCCAAAAGGGCAACGATACGGGCTTACCGTGTTCCGCATGAGTAACGAGATGGGTTAGACCCTGCCTATTCACCGGCGGTCATTATGTCCGTGTACCCCCACAATTCATGAGGTAACCGACCGCATACCTTTTGGTCCAAGCCTGTCAGCATCTTTGGCTTGTCAGACGTAACGATGTTTATCAGCAGTTCACATATGTTGGTCATACCATCCAGCCTAGCGCCGTATCCGCATTGATGCTTGCAGATAACACCCCCACCTCACGGCTTGGTGCGGCTTAAAAGCCCAGCTACATTGTCCCGACAGCTTCACACAGGATCGTTGCCAATCCTGCATGTGTCGGTAGGCTACTGATGACGGCACATCAGGTTCACACGCGAGTTTCCTCGCTGGAACAATTACTCAAACGACTTCACGTCACACGAATTGGTCATCCTTTTCAGGTAGACGCTTGCCGTTCTTTTCTACAATTTTTCCGATACTGATTCGTCCGAGTACCGGCGGTGTAATCACTAAACCTTTAATCATGGGGATATTCCTTCTATTCATTTTTATACTGATCAGCCGAATGTATTGAAGCACCTGCTCTTACGTCATTCTTTGATAGCGTCAAGCAAGACACATCAAGCAATGACTACAGGAGAATCTGTTGTGCATCGGTCAATCGATCTGGCAAAGCTGTCCAATGCCCTTTCTTCTTTGAAGGAGGGGCGAAGGGGCTGCTTTGCCGATTTTTTTATGCAGACGCTTAGATCAAGATTCAGCATCAGTAAAGATATTGAATCGACGACTGCCCTGCTTGTGCAGTGGATATTGCTGTATTAGCTCAGGTTGATGTTCGATCAATGTTTTGGTATTGAGACTGATCGTATCTTTTGCTTTTTTCCAGACCACCGAACCCCTGCTAAACACCGCACGTTCGTTGTCTTTCATTAGCATTTGGATTTGATGTTTCAGTTGATCAAAGTGTTCTTGCTGATCTTGAAGATCGGCTTTCATTTTGATGAGCTGATCAAACAACTGATTGGCATGTGGGTCATGACTTAAATCTTCAACACTAAGTGGCACATGTGCTGGATATAGTAGTTGCAATGCTTTGGCTGCGGATTCACTGGCATCGGCATCAGGTGGAATATCCTTTTCAACACAGTCCCAGAAGTAACGTTCTGCATTTACAATATGTTGAATCACCGATTCACTACGGGTGACTTTAAAGATACGTGTTTCATGTCCACAGATCAGTACACAAACATGTGCTGCCTTTTTTCCTGTGACTGCCAGCTGATGCTGTACCTGACAAAGTACATACAGCGGGATGCCATCTCGCCAAAGTTTGGCACCATGTTCACCTGCGGTTTTACATTCCAGAATTTGCACATCTGCATTACCCACCACTGAATAATCCAAATTAGCCAGCATGAAATGTTTGTCTGGATCTGGATGTTGGAGTACTGCATTGACGCGACGCACTTTGTACTGGGTATGCATACTGTAGTATTCCGCCACCAATGGTTCTAAGCGTTTTCCCCAATATAAAGGGGCATGCCCTTCAGTTTGTTCATCCATGTTGTGCTGGATACGACCTGTTTTGATCATCCAGAGTTCAAGCATCGACATATACGGGTTGAGACCACAGGCTGCGGCACAATCACTACTGCCGATCCCTTTGCGTCGAACTTCTAACCATTCTGCATGCGTCAGGTTTTTGGTATCGACAAAGCGTTTGGCTGTAAACAATTTGGGCCGAGGAGTATGGATACTCGGTATTGCATTGTTCGGGTTAATCACCGCTGAATTCATAGTAATGTCCTCTATCTGTAAAATTTTGCGCATAAAAAAAGCTGTGTCCGTAGACACAGCTTTGAATGAATGGGTTAAGGTCTTTGAAATATGAAAATAAGGATGCTTAGGCTAATAAATTAACTCATCTCATTGATTAAACTTAAGCAATCATCGCGAGGGCTTGTTCTAATCCTCTTTGCTTAAGTCCAGCACCTGCACCGAACCATGCAGAATCCAAACGATGATCCTGACTCATGGCTCTGCGTTCGTGGTCGGCAAATTCCGTTATAGAGCAAAGCAAGCCATAGGCGGTATCTTTGGCTGAACTCAGTTCTGCTCCACGGCCCTGTCCATTAAACATGGTCATCACCTTCGACATGGCACGGCCATTTGGTTCTGTCTTGTTGTCGGCTTTGGTTGCTGGGTTATTGCTTTGAGCCTGCATCGCCACATTACGGTAGAACTGGATAATGCCATCCTCCTGTTCAGGCACACTCAGACTGGTATTGTTAAATACTGCATCGAAATAAGCTGCTGCTTCAGTCTGTGTGACTTTACGTTGACTAAGTTGTTTCATCTCATACATGTGATCTTCCCATGCACGGACTGAAATACCCAATTGCTGCTTAATCTTCTCAGCATCGAACTTGGTGCTGTGCGGGACTTTAACCACGCCTGCACTTGAGTTTTGACCCTTTAAGGCAATGGCTAAGGTGTTATTACACACCACACGAATAGAGGTGAATTGTGCCGTGGTTGCCAGTGTACCGTCGCAAGCGGTTGCCAGTAAGATATAGCCATTGCTGACATCTTTACCTTTTAAAGCCGATGTTTGCCCCGTTTTGGCTAAAGCCCAGAATTTCTTACCACCTTTCAGCACGCCTGCGGTTTCTAGCTCAAATCCTGATTGTTCAGTCAAATCACGATAAAACTCTAAGATCTGTTTCGGTTGCACCTCCTGATAGCGTTGACTGACCACAGATAAAGGGGCATGGGTATCTGAACGATACAGAACCCGCTGTTCCTCATACGGCATGATGATGCTTTGCCCACGTTCATTCTGTGCCATATAACTCACATCGGAAGATTCAATCCGCCAATCCATGCCTGCCTGCTCTGCCCAGACTTCAATCGGTTGATGAGGACTGAGTTGATTCCCAAGGCCATGCCAAGGGGTTTCGCCCACATAGGCGATCTGTTCAATTTGATGTGCCATTGTTCATTTCTCCTCTGTGAGCTTATTGGAAGTTTTGGTTACAGTGGTGGCAGTGGTAATAACACATCGGAATGTGCTGTTTAGGTGAATCGAATAAGCTACTGAATACCCCACCGATCACAGCACCTGCAATTCCACCAAGCAATGGAGATAGCGGTAAAGGTAGGGTTTTAGAAATCGATGCGCCAATCGTGGCAAAGGAGGCTGATGCTGCAACGCCTGTTCCAGCCGAGCCATTTACCTGTTGATTCATCACTTGAACGATTTGATCAGAAAAACAGTAAGGACAATGTTTACTCATAAGATATACCTCTAAAATGAAAAAAGGCTTACCGTATGGCAAGCCTTAGATTTTGAATGTCGGGGGAAATAAACATTCACAGTTCATGTTAATGATGTATATCTATGATTTTTTGGGATCAACGGTCTGCCGCTCTAGGCTTTAACTCCCCTTTACTAAATTGCCCCTTTACCTTCACAGATGCTCTCAAGTATTGATTGTCTTTTTCAGGATCAGCCAGATAGCTGATGGCGAGCCAAGCATTCTCGACCTCTTTTAAATTCCGCCTTTCGATCATTCCTATACCTAGTTGATCTAGGTCCTTGTAATATTTTTTATGGCTGACTTGATTGCAGTTATAAAACTGTCCACACCCTCCTGTAATTTTATCTTTCCACAATTCACCAATGCACTGCGCTAAGTACGAATCTCGATTACGCAAAGAACCGTTATAGATCACCAGCAGATGACAGTGATACCCTTTACTCTTCCCTCCCTGCTCTAAGCGATAGGCATAACCCACCTGATCTCTAAAGATAGTGTCCTTGTCCTGAATACGCCGTACCAATTTATTCACATCACGTTTAAATTGTTTTATATCTGGCTGAGCACTGAATCGATATGAAAGATCAACCCTGACCAGCAATAACTTGCGATGGTTTTGTACAAGATTATTAAAATACTCTTTCAAGTGATTGCGGTTGCAACGGTTATTGCTGCTGAATTTATCAAGAAAGGATTCATGCTCTTCAATAAGCTCATTCTGAAAACAACTGAATGCTCTGCTGTTTTTAAAGACTTCTAGATTTTCGAAAGATGCATGCTCTGGCAATAATTCAAAGTAGGCTTGAACCAAAGGACAGTATTCACATTTTGGATCGTAGACCGCTTCAGCTGATCTTTTTAGTTCGTCATAGTCCGCTTTAAAGTAAGTCCAGCGGTATGTTCTTTTAGTCGCCTTAAGCATAAAGTTTTCAATTTCAAGTAAGGTTTGTGCTTCGTTCATGAGTATATTTCCTATGGTTGATTAAACTCATAGGAATCACTGCTCAGTATTTTTTACACATGGACTGAAATATTGAACTCAATAAAAAACCTTCATCATTTGGGGATGATGAAGGTTCATGAAGAAGATTAAGTAATTAATAAATAATAATATTAAATATATATCCTAGCCCAATAAACTCAAAACACACTCACTCGACATCTCATAAAATTAAAAACGCTGCTTCTATAGCAAACTGTCGAAATTCTACAATTTATCCTATTTTTATAGAAAAGATTGAAGCGGAAGTTAGGTTTTTGTTTTTCTTAACTTTACAGTTTTGCTAGAGCTCATTTTTACATTTTTTTTGATCAGCCACTTTGGTAGGGTTTGATAGATCTCATCATCCAGCAGATCTTGATAGACTGCAATTGGCGCAACATGATGAATAAAAATTTTTGCTAATTTTTTATGCGTTGTCTCAAGTATAAGCTGTGTGCTATTTAACTCTGGCACTGAATAAGCTAATTTCAATTGCTCCACTACACCATCAATGCAATCACTGTCTCTCTTCTCTAAGCCATAGTTACGACAAGATTTTTTCCATGCTTCGGTTAAAGCATCTAGCAAATCAGGACACTGAGTTAAAACCTGTGCATTAAAGACAAATAAAACATTTGCGGCAAAGCCAAGGATTTTATTGGTAGTAGTTCTCTCTATGCCTTCCCAATAACCCAAATATCCTGTGATGAATGAAAAAGGTAAACTTTTTTTATTTATCTGCAACATATTTGAGAAAATTTTAGATAGGTCTTGTTGCGTAATCCTGTCTTTAGATTGCTCGGAGAATAAACATCGAATGATCACAACATCTTGCCGCATTGCAAAGCGCAACATTTCTTTAACCTTAATCAAACGTGTCTTGTGCCTTTGCATGTGAAGCAAATGACTACTTTGACCCTCAACAGGTCTTGCTGGCAACGTATTGATATATTTTTGGAAAGGAGTTCCATCAATAGTCAATGAATTGGATGAATCATTACAACCGATGCTTAATGTTGAACTTCTGTTCATATACGTTTTAATCACATCTTGCTCTCCCTTCGTCTCCTCCTTGAATTCAAACTTTGCAGGCAAAGCAGACTGGTTGTTTTTTATATTATTTTGAGGATGAAAAAACAACACTTCTTTAAATTGATACACTGCCAATAAATCTTCGATCTGCTCTTGATTTCTTTCTGCCTCTAAATCTATATATAAAAATCGATAGAGTAATCCCGAACTGTAAGAGTCCCCAATCTGGTTACGGAATACTGAAAAAAAGTGTGCCAGTGTTTTACTTATGAATTTACCTTGCAATTTCACTGCCAGTTCATGCAGCAATTCACGATTTTTAGAAATTTCAGCAAATTGAATAAGCTGTCTAGTCGCTATCTGTTCAAAAGAAACGGGGTCGCTCCATCTCTTGAACCGATAGTCTTTTACAAAAGGATAGAAACCAATAACGCTGGATTCCATAAATGTTAAAATAAAAAATTCTATTTTAATGACTAAATCAGTAAATTTAGACAACCCCCAAATCGCCAACTGCTCTACAACAATCATTGAAGCCTGAGTAAAGTACTCCTTGGAATTTTCTGATAAATGCTTCTGATCCCAAATCAGCTTGAATCGTTTAGACCCTTTAGATCCTTGTAATAAATTCCATAAACTTTGATAGTTTTCAAACTCATTACATTTCACCCAGAATAAATCGTGCTTCGGTAAAGTTCTCTTCAATGAATTATGCTTAGGTAAAGCTCTATCCAATAAATTGGGTAAGCCAGATAAAAGTTCTAAATCGGAAAGTTTCTCTCTTCTCTCCTTAGATTCAACTTGCACATAGCTCAACTGACCAAACTTCAATAGATGTTCAGCAAAATCGAAAACCGTTTCACGTATCAACCGACTAGAGTCATCATTTCCCTTTAATATAAAAAGCGTGTCGTCATGCATAGACGGTTCCAGCGCTCTAAATTTCTCATTTAAACACTGAACATCTATTTGCAGTCTCTTTGAAACTGATCGATCTATTTCTTTCTGTACGACTTCTCTAATTTTTTGTGCAATGTGATTTTCATTAGGGGAGTACTTTTTTTGTAGAAGGCAAACGACATAGTAGCTTTCACTCTCTTTTAACTTTGAACAACTCAAAGCCATGGCATGCTTTATCTCATCCAATTGACCAAAAGATTGGAAAACGTTCAGAAGCTCATTTGAATGGAGCTCATCAACATCGATTGAATGAATCACAACTCTAAAAGCAGCGACATAGATAAACCCCGTTTGATCTAAAATTGAATCAATCTCCGGATTAATTTTATTCTTCAACTGTTCTAGATTTGCTAAAACGACGTTACTGGAATTTAGCCGTGCATCGAGTAAGCATGATGTACTTTTATTGCCGCGCCATTCAATATACTTTTTTAAAAAAGCCTCCGCATAGCCATCATCTGCAAAATGACTCTCCCCATTCACTCGGTTGTCTAAGCTTTGTGAATTCTGAGAATGAATGACCACACTTCCATTTTGAACACGCTGCACAAAACAATTAAATGCTCGACACTCCAAAAACTCATCCCCCACATTTCTGAATTTACTCATCTCTGGAAATACATGGACTTGTTTTAAAGCATCCAACAAAGAAGCGACGCTTTGAAATCTCAAATGCTGATCAAGATTACACACGCCATCCTCTAAGTTATCTATTAAATATGGGACAGCGAAATCCAAAAGCGCATAAACAGATATCAAAGGCAAAACCGAAAAAAATTCATTGCTATCAAACTTTGAATAACGCTCCCCCTCATACAACACTTTTAACTGTTTAAAAAATGTAGACTTATATTTAGAATCATGAGTTATATTTTTCATACTTTAAAACTTAAGTTATTGTTTTTACAATTAACTACATAATAATAAATACAAGTTTAAAACTCAATTAAATTCGAACTATAAACAAATTTAAACATCATATTTAGTCCAAAAAAATTTAAGTTTTTCTATATTATTTCATCTAAAAAATTTAATTTTTTAAGGTTTTAAAAGTTTATACATAAAAAAACCACGCCTATAAGCGTGGTTTAGTTATGGAATTAAAGTAGATTAACTCACCCAACTTCTTGCATGCTCCCCATACCACTCCATAATTTTTACCCGCTCATCCCAGTACTGCGCTCTGTTATAAGCGGATCTAATTCTGTTTTGAGGAACATGAGCAAGTTGGCGTTCAATAGCATCAGGATTAAACAGATTCGATTCATTCACGACTGTACTGAATAGCGATCTAAAACCATGTGTCGTCATTCGACCTGCATAGCCTGACCTCTTAATCACAGCTAAAATCGATTCACTACGCATAGGCTCTTTATTATTTAAACGATGTGGAAATAGCAAGTCTTGGTTATGTGTCAGGCGTAGTGCCTGAAGCTCATCGATCATCATGTCTGTTAAGGGTACACGATGTGGCAATCGGTTCTTCATGCGGTCTTCAGGAATATCCCACTTACGCCCTTCCAAATCAAACTCATCCCAACGTGCCTGTAGTAACTCACTGACTCGAACACCAGTCAGCATAATTAAAATGATGGCATGATGTGTTTGAACATCAGCAGGATAAGCCTTAATACGTCTGAGAAACTCAGGCATTTCAGTGGCAGCTAAAGAGGCTAAGTTTTTAACCCTTTTATTCTTAAGGGCATAAACCAAATCACCAGCAGGATTATCATAACGATAGCCATGAGCTATGGCATATTTCATGACCATCCCACAACGAGACAAAGTACGTTTAGCCACTTCAAGTGAGCCTCTTGCCTCAATCTTTTTTATGATCTGCAAAATTTCAGGCGCTTGAATTTGGTTAATAGGCTTATTGGCAAGAGCAATATAAAGCTCATCCAAAGAAGCTCGAACATTGCTAATGTGTTTAGATGACCATGTTTCTTTTTGATTATTAAACCAATCTTCTGCAACCTCTTGAAAATGAGGCTGCATCACTTCGGCCTCAACCATATTTTTGAGGTTATACCTCAGATCAAGCGCTATCTCTCTTGCACGCTTTAAACTCAGCTCAGGATATATACCTAATGCTTTGGACTTCCTTTGTCCATTCTCCGTATATCGGATAGACCAATATTTTTTCCCATTCGGATCGATTCGCAAAGACAGACCATTAGTATCAGAAAGGCGATACTGTTTTTCTTGAGGCTGTGCTTTTTTACACATCACATCAGTTAGCGACATATCTTTGTCCCACCTAATTAAACTTATTTAGTGGGTCAAATTGTCCCAATATTGACCCACACAAAGCAAAAATAGGGTCAAATCGCTTAGGATAGTATCGGATAATACAGCCAATAAAAAAGCCCTTAAACTTTGAGTTTAAAGGCTTTTTTAGATTCCGATGGACTACTTCGGAAAGAATTTTGGTGGGGTGGCGTCAATTGAACAAATTTGCTAAATAGCTGTTTTATATAATTTAATATTTATACAAGAATCACAGTGTACACCACAGTGTACAGATTATCTGTTGCTAGGCCATTTCTCTGAGTTTAGTTGTCATGCTGGGTGACGAACTCAGGAGTTAAAAACACTCCTTTTAGCGGATCGAATTATGAAGCTCGTTATTTGGCTTCCTCTTTTTGGTGGAGCGCAAAATCTTAATATTTGATCTGCTCCCCTTACTGGTGGCTCAGGTGTCCAGAAAATTTGGGAGATTGAACTTAGTCGTCCAAGTGGCTGATTAAGTAGCTTGGCCGTTTGGATGCGCTCAAATTTGAGCATATCCCCCAATGGGGGGTAGTCCTATGTTTAGGTAATTTGCAGAAGTAAACCGCCCGAATAATCACGCTGTAATTCTATTGGGATTTTAAGCCTTAAAACCACATTTCCGCCCATCCCTCGCGCGCGCGCGTTTTTGTTGACTGAGTGACTTTGAGGTACTCACTTGGTCGCGTTTGAAATCCATCCAAGTTTGGATATATCCCCCAATGGGGTAAATGTTCCCGATTCGCTACTACACTTTAAAGGTAGTTAAGGGATAACCTCAATTTGAGGATAACCATTGTTTTAAACTCTCATCAATGGTGAAAGTTAAGAGATGCCCCCAAAGTTGGGGTTATCTTTGTGAGTGACTGATAGTCACGTGCAAAAATCTTTGCAGCTCCCATTTTTTTTAGGAACTGATTGTTTTTAAAGGTGAACGCAATTTTGCGCTGGCTGAACGCCGTTGCTCACTTTTGAGCATGGGCATAGCGATAGCGGAATTCCGCTAGTGGTCTAGGCTTCTAGGGGTGGTCATTTTGACCATACCCATACTGGTGACTGTACGAAAGTTTCGTAGTTCATTAACCAACGCAATTTTTCGCTGGTCTACTACGGAAAACTCAGGTTTCGGAACAACTACGCGCGTGTAGGTGGACGCAATTTTGCGCCGTCATACTGTTAGTAAATGTTAGTTTTGCGGACTGCTTTAAAAGAGAATAGAACCTTATAAAACCTAATATTAGGACTTCATAAAACTTCAGTTTTTCGGACTGCTTTAAAAAGTAAACCTGTCAAAACTTGTTATTCAAAAATGCCATGCTGTTATCAATTGTTATGGTTTGGACTTAGTAAAACTTAGTATTGCAGACGGCACACATGCTAAGAAATGCTAAGGTCTAAACCTCACAAAACCTCACATTGCGAACCCAACAAAACCCAACGATTGAACCTTATAAAACCTGATATTTGTGATACGTAGTGATACAAGATAGGTATTCCTCAAAAACGGCGTAAACCTTGCTGTGCTTAGTTTTGAGCATGGTTTTGATGGTCTTTTTCATGTGGTGCTGTATCACAAGAAAATACTTGGTCAGATTTGAAATCCAGTCAAGATTTTGCGACACGTAGCGACACAGAATTGATTAATTTACTTTGACGTACTTGGACGAAACTCAGTTTTAATAAAATAACTGTAATGCTTACTGTATAAGCCTTTGACACGGTTTTAAGGGTGTTTTCTGGTGGGGTGCTGTCAAAGTAAATCAAAGGTATGTTGTATATCTAAATTTTCCCTTTCAGATTTGGAATCCAGTAGGGTGACATTTGAAATGCGACCCTATGAAAGAAGCGTTTTATCCAATAAAAAAGCTCCCCATATTTAGGGAGCTTCGATTAAAGCAATTGCAGCTCGTCGGCTCGAATCTCGGTTATTTCCTTTTCTGATCCGCTTTTATCCTTGTACTTCCTTGTACGCAATGAGCCTTCGATATAAACCTTTCCACCTTTCTTGAGGTACTTGCTGGCAATCTCGGCTAATCGGTTGCTGGTGGCGATTCTGTGCCATTCTGTGGCCTCTTTGCGCTCGCCTGTGGTCTTGTCTTTCCAAAACTCGGTAGTTGCAACGCTGAATGTCGTAACGCTGCCACCGTTGGGAAATTGTTTAGTTTCAGGGTCACGGCCTAGAACGCCCATCACAGTTACTTTGTTTACGTTTGGCATTGTTTAATTCTCAATTTATATATCTTTCTTCAAAAGTCTGACTAAATGACTAAATAGCCCTGTAACTATTGATATATAAGGCTCTCTGTTTAGCAGTCACCTAAAACCGCTATGACTAAACGACTAAACGAAAAAATTTAATGATTAATTCTATTTAGTCACTTAGTCACTTAGTCAAACCATGACTGCTAAATGAAAGCCCTTTAGCTGTAAGGCTTTCAGGCTCATTTAGTCACTTAGTCACTATTTTACTAAACAAGGGTGAATTACAACGTATCTTGTCCGCCCTATGGATTCGATCTTGATATGATTTGAATCAATCAATTGTTCTACAACCATCTCCAAAAGGTTTTTATTCTTTTGCATTGGTCTAGGGCATGAAGTTTGAACATTTGAGTACGCTATGCGGTCGGTCTTTTGGTCATTGCACTTTTTGGCAATCCATTTGATGAGGCGTTCCGCTTCCGTTTCGGTTTTGACCTCAATATCTGCATACATTGCCCATTCATTCAAAGAATGCTTAACGACTTCACAAGCTCCCTTTAGGGTTTTGGCATCAATCCACTGCAAGCCCTCAAAATAAGCGAATACAGTAGCTAAACGGCGCGCTAATTGACTGGCACGACTGGCGAATGCTTGTAGGTACTCGTAGCGTTTTCCCTTGCCCTGTAATTCTTCAAACATATTGTAGAACGCTGCATCTATTTCCTTTGCTTCTTCATTCATAGGCAGAACATAACGCCCATTATGTAACTCATGCTCGGCTTTCACTTGAGGGCAGTCATCAAGTAGATATTCGCATCGTGTCCAGTAGGCTATAAGTCTATGGTCAGTGCTTGCATTCTTGTTTCGATAGATTGCATCTTGTAGGCGTGTGCCTGCTAGATTTTCGGGGATGGTTAGAATGAATCTAGGCAAAAAACCTTGTCCCCTTAGCACTGGGTCTTTCAATGCTTCTGCTAGAACTTCATGCTGTCCCTGTAAATTAAACGTCAATCGAACGTCATAAGCTCGGCCACTGCCGTTTAAATTAGACTTGGATCGGGTGCGTTCCACAAAACCATCATCGAATAACTTTGCATAGCCTCCTAGTGCTTGGTTACGTGTATCGGCTTTCATGCTATGACCGCCGAAAAACTGCCCTGCTTCATCACTGGCAATGGACGCATTATTCAAAACGCCGTCAATAAAAAGCCCTGCAATAGATTCTAAGGTGATGTCACTGTATAGGGTGCTAGGGTCGTTAGGTGGTGGATTCTCTGCACAATATGCCTCACGGTCTTTTTTAGGTAATCCAGCCTGTGCGCTTTTCCATTGTTCAAGGTCATGACGGTATGCCTCGTACTGCTTGCGCTCGTGCTTAATAATGGCCTGATCTGCTAGGTTTCGACTTGTACTCTTACGGCTGCCACTTTGCCCCTCTGTAAGCAAAAATAAGCTACACGGCTCTCCGTGTGCATTAAATGGATGGGGTGCATTTACTTTAGCCTGGGCAATATGCGACATAGCACCAATAACACATTGGGCAGTCATAGCAATTGGTGATTGCACATGCTCAGAAATGGCCGTTACTGCCTCCTGTGCCAGTGGTGGCAACGCATGTATCGGATAAGGATTTAAAACGGTTTCTGATTGAGATAACGGCAATAAATCACCCCAATCGGTAGGCTTATTTAATAGCTCAATAGCTTCCTCAATAAACGCCAGTACCTCACTTACGCTTTCATCCTGACTTAATCCAATCTCGAACTGATTTACACCGATTCTTAAATACTGGCATAGCAGCCTAACCGCCGTGTTTTGCTCCAGCTTTTTAAATGGCTCAAGGTTTATATGCTCAATTCTGACAGGTAAATAAAGCTGCTTATAGCCTGCCTGTGATAGCTGATTAATAACGAACTGTATTTGTTCAAAATCAAACGGCTTGAGTTCTGTTTTATGGTTGCTGCATAGGGTAGGCAGTAGCACCAAAGCCACGGCGTAGCCAGTTTGGGCAATCTTAAAGAATGCCTCTAGGCTGTACGTGATAATGACAGGCTGGGCATGGTCAAAATCGCCATACCTTGCAAAGCCTCTAGCCAATCCATCAGGCATGACAGCCACGCGCTGCCCATCCTGCATGACTGCACACTGTACAAGCTCCATTTGCCCATCATAGATAGGCATAATCAAAGGCTGTGCATAGGTAACGCCGTTTATATCCACATTGCCATCATCAACATAGATCGGCTGCTCAGGACTGCCAAAACGCTGTATTAATGGATGTGATGAATAAGCATCATTAAACGATACAAGCTGTGTGCATTCGTTTAAAATGTCATCGGGTGTTATTAGTTCTTTGGGGTGGTCATAATCAAGCATTGTGGCTACCCCCTTTCATTACATAATCTACCGCAACTTCTAATAATTCATTTAATGAGCTACAAGCTAGGGTTAATCCGTTTATAGCTGCTGCTGTATGCCCTTTTGCTAGGTTTAAATGCGCCAGTTCTTCAAGCGTGTATAAGATGCCAGTAGCAAGACTAACAATCATTGATATATCTAGTATTGTTTTTGCGCTCGCACTTTCAATATCTTCTAAAGCAGCACTTGCCAGCGTTTCGCATACTTTAAGTATCGCCTTTGCTTTGGCATCGGATATATCGTGCTGTTCATAGCTCACATATAAGCGAAGCAATGTACCCTCCAGTGATTCAATAATCACTTGAGAATTTTCTAAAAAGTTTTGAGCTGTTTTATTGATTTGATTAGGCATGAGAATGCGCTCCTTTGTAGATTGGAGCTTTGCCTATTACGACCAAGTAATTAAGGTGGCAAAGCTGAAAGGGGTTGGTCGACTGGCTACAAAGGAACCCAGCACATCCGAAGATGTCCCCCTCCAGCTTCACCATAAAATGCGAACGCATAGAGTTAGAACGCATAAAAAAAGCCCGAAGCGGACTGTATGCGCCTTTATAGTAATAGCCGACCAAAGCTAACTTTGAGATTTTGCCCAAAGCCCGATTAATATAACCATACTTGGGCATGTTAGCAATATTGAATGATTTA
>ERZ650307.1044-NODE-1044-length-15797-cov-6.701817_pt1 | contig 15797 bp, 10 predicted proteins | sample MGYA00376243_ERZ650307 | MGnify/ENA primary metagenome ERZ650307 (study PRJEB26733, sample SAMN07839242) | wastewater metagenome | biome: urban; feature: artificial channel; material: waste water | place: USA: North Carolina | collected 2016-03-31 ... | reverse complement strand
TTGCAGTCCGGCACGGCTACGACGCACTGCATCAGCAATAGCACTGATGGCCTCCTCCTGCCCGATCACACGCGTGTGCAATTCAGATTCCAGATGGAGTAATTTTTCCTTTTCACTCTGCATCATCTTGCTGACAGGAATTCCCGTCCAACGAGATACCACATCGGCGATATCTTCACTGTCCACTTCCTCCTTGATCATGGCGGAAGCACCTTGCATCGTCTTCAGTTTCTCCTGGACTTCCCTGATCTCTTCCTCCTTTTGTTTGATCTTTCCGTAACGGATTTCAGCTACTTTACCGTAGTCGCCTTCACGTTCGGCCTTATCGGCTTCAAACTTCAGGTTTTCGATATCAATCTTATTCTGCTGAATCTTATTGATCTGCTCTTTTTCGCTTTGCCACTGAGCCTTCTGTTTCGTTTCTTCGTCCTTCAGGTCGGCAATTTCCTTATTGAGCTGTTCCAGCTTTCCTTTATCATTTTCACGCTTGATCGCTTCACGCTCGATTTCCAGTTGCTTGATACGGCGGGAAACCTCGTCGAGAGATTCCGGCACAGAGTCGATCTGCAAACGCAAACGGGCTGCTGCCTCATCCATCAGGTCGATCGCCTTATCGGGCAAGAACCGGTCAGTGATGTATCGTGTAGACAACTGGACGGCTGCAATGATGGCATCATCTTTGATACGGACCTTATGGTGGTTTTCATATTTTTCCTTCAAACCACGCAGGATGGAAATGGCATCCAATTCGTTCGGTTCGTCCACCATAACAATCTGGAAACGACGTTCGAGCGCCGGATCCTTTTCGATGTTCTCACGGTATTCGTCCAGTGTGGTGGCGCCGATCAGGCGCAGTTCGCCACGGGCCAGCATGGGCTTGAGCATATTGCCCGCGTCCATGGAGCCTTCGGCCGCGCCCGCGCCGACGATGGTGTGGATCTCGTCGATGAAGGTGATGATCTGCCCGTCGGCCTTCTTGATCTCCTCAAGCACGCTCTTCAGACGTTCCTCGAATTCGCCACGGTACTTGGAACCAGCCACCATGGAGCCCAGGTCAAGCGAGATAAGCTTCTTGTTCTGCAGGGTGGTCGGCACGTCGCCGGCGACGATGCGCTGCGCCAGGCCTTCGACGACGGCGGTTTTGCCGACGCCAGGCTCGCCGATCAGCACAGGATTGTTCTTGGTACGGCGGGACAGGATCTGGATGACGCGGCGGATTTCCTGGTCGCGGCCGATCACCGGGTCGAGCTTGCCTTCCTTCGCGGCGGCCGTCAAATCGGTGGAGTACTTCTCCAAAGCTTTATACGAGCCTTCCGCGTCGGCGCTGGTCACCTTGCGGTCGCTGCCGCGCGCGGCGGTCAGGGCGTTACGCAGCTTATCCGCGGTAAGACCGTTCTTTTCCAAGATGTCCGCGCTTTGATTAGGTTTCGCGGCCGCGATTGCGACCAGCATGAGGTCGACGGTGACGTACTCGTCTCCCCTCCGTTGCATTTCTTTTTCGGCTTGCGATAGCACCGCCGACAGCTGCCTGCTGACGTCCGGCTGCGTTGTGGTCGATCCGCTGGCGCTCGGCAGCGATTGCATCGCCTGATGCACTTCGGCGCTCACGTTTTGCGCGTTGCCGCCTGCCGCTTCGATGAGCGCGCGGGCCATGCTGTTTTCCTGACGCAGCATCGCGTCCAGCAGGTGCAGGGTGTCTACCTGCGGATTGCCCAGCGCCGCCGCGTTCTGAACGGCGTCCGAAAGCGCTTCCTGCGCCATCTGCGTGAACTTCTGTTCCATATCATCCTCCATGGTTCGCGCCCGGCCGCCCGGCCTTCGCTACCGGGCCGGCGTTCGGACGCATATGTCGTTGTCTGATATGCTCAACCGACTTCATCGCCATTATATTCCCAAAACTTGAGTCCCACACACTCAACTTTTTGCGTTTCTCAAAACCGTCTTTCGACACAGGACGGCAGTCACCGACAATCACCAGCGCTCACCGGCAATCGCAATACATACGAAAAAGGCGGGCAGCAACGTAACGAAATCACGAAACGTTGCAAACCCGCCTAATCCAAAGTCCGCCAGCAAGCCGAAAATCAGCCGCGCACCACCACGTTGCGCAGATCGCCGATGCCCTCGACGTGCACGATCGCCTCGTCACCCGGATCCAGATGACCCGACGCGTTCGGCGTACCCGTCATAATCACATCGCCCGGCAGCAGCGTGGTGAAACTCGTAATCGCCGCGATCTGCTCAGGAATGCCGTGAATCAGATTCGCCGTGGTACCCGACGCCATCGGCACATCCTCACCGTTGAGCGTGAAGGAAATCTTCGCATCCTTCCAATCCACATCGTCACGCGTCACAATCCACGGACCCAACGGGCACGCCGTATCAAAACCCTTCGCACGCGTCCACGTCGGATCAAGACCCTGCAGATCACGCAACGTCACATCATTCACGCACGTGAAACCCAGCACATAATCCATGGCCTGCTCCACCGGCACATTCTTGGCGATACGACCCATCACCACAGCCAACTCCGGCTCGAAATTCATATCATTCGAACACAGCGGAATCACAATCGGATCATCCGGACCAATCACCGACGTGCTCGGCTTGGTGAAAATCACCATATCCTCCGGCGCATGCTTGATATCGGAATGACCGGCCTCATGCATGAACTGCGCATGCGCCTCATAATTCTTCGCCAAACCGTACACCTTCGACGGAATCACCGGAGCCAGCAGACGAATGCCGTCACCATCCACCGGATAGCGCTCGCCGGTCGGCTCGACGGCCTGGCCGGACAGCGGATAGCCGTTCAAGGCCACGAGATAGTCCTTGCCGTCGTTCTTGTCGGTCTGAACGAAGGCGTACTGCGGTACATCATTATGCGTAAAACGTGCGATTCTCATACCCGCAAGTCTACCCGCTCGCCACGCCCGCCGTTCTCGACATGCGTCGCTTTGCGGACGATGCCGATTGCTCGCATTTTTTACGATTTTTGCGATTATTTGCGATGCAGTTCCGCCCGCAACGCCGCCACCTCGCGTTCCAGCTCGTCGATGCGGCGCACCTGCTGGGCGATGAGCAGGTCGCGCACGTCACCTCCCGACAGAATCGGGACTTCGGCTGCGTTGCGCGGCGCGGGCAGCGTCGCATTGCTTTGCGTTTCCGTCGTTTGCATTGGCTGCACCGGCTGCGATACCGCAGATCGAGCAACCTCCGCAGATTCCGCCGACGGCGCCACATCCGCCGACGCCGATGGCACCACTCCACCATTCCCATCAACCGATACCAGCCGGTCCGTGCCCATACGGCAGGCAATCTTGCGCCAGCGCGCGAAACAACGTTCGATGCGCTTATAGCCGATCAGCGATGGGTCGAGTCCGGCTTCGCGGAACAGTTCGACCGGCGATTCGCCCGCATGGTACCGGCGCATGCAGTTGTGTTTGAACGATTCCGTGTAGGTGATGCGTCGCGACGTCGCTTCGGCCACCACCGGCAGCGAGCGCAGATATTCGACTTCTTCCGGACTGAACGCTCCCCCACCGTTGCACATGATGTTCCCTTTCGGCTTGGCGTGCGGCGGCTCCCTTCCACCGCACGGCAGTCGAATGGCCTCCGTCATGCCATTCCCCTGTTCGGCTTGCGATTCGGTTTGCGATGCGCGCTTGCGATACGTGTTTGCGATGCAAGGCCGCAATCCGATTCGTTGTTCGCTTCGTGTTCCATCATACCGGTACGAATGGCGTTTTTCCAACCATTTCAGGCGGTACTAAACCCTAAATCACCCGTATTCGTCACAACAAAAGCGGGTGAACCGTTGATCGCTCAACGACTCACCCGCCCGAACAAGCCCCGTTGCCTGTCTGCTGGCCCGCTCAGACCGCCATCGGCGTATCGGATTCGCGGAAGCGCAGCACGAGCGCCAGTCCGGCTGCGGCACGGCGACGTTACGCGCGGCACGCATCACGGTTTTGCGATTGAAGGTGAAGCGATCGCGCATGATGTGTTCGTCGGCGTCGGCATCGTCTTTGGCAGCATCATTCTTGTCGTTATCGTTGCCGTTTTGAGCCGACGCGGCATCCTTGTCGGCGTCATTCTTACCGTTCTTGTCGGCATCGTCGGCATCTTCAGCAGTGTTGCCATCGTTGTCAGCATCGTCCGCATCGCCGGTTTTGCCGTCATCGGCTGTCGCGCCCGCATCGCCATTCGCCACAGCATCCGTGCGATTTTCGCCGGCATGGTCGTTTCGATCGCCGTCTTGAGCCGGTGCAGCACCATTTGCAGGTACGTCAGCGTTCTCAGCCGTCGGCTGCCTAACCGCCTGCCGTTCCTGCTCCTTCTGCTCATTCGGCTGTTCCGTCTTATCGCACGGCTGCCGCTGTTCCGGCATCGTCTCCGACGGTTGTTCCGGTTGCGATTGCGACTGCAGTTGCGATTGCGCTTGTTCGTTCGATGGCTGCTGCGATTCGCCGTCGTCCGTAAGGCATTGTGCGTCGTCATCGTCCGTTGCGGACTGTCCGGCAACATCTTGCCCGGCAATGTCGGCAACGTCCGATCCGACTGCGTTTTCAGCATCGGATTGTTGTGTCGATTCCGGCTGGCTCGCTGCGGATTCGGCGGCCACGTTGCCGCCATCCGTCACCGTTTCGTCGGCGAACGCGGTCGCGCCGGCTCCCGTGGTGCCGGCCAGCATCGCAATCGTGACAAGCAATGCGGTGAATTTTCCCATCCGCGCGCCACACCGGCTTATGAAGCCGGCAAGCGGGTCCTTCATCCACTTCATGACATGTCCATCTCTCATGGCGCTGCGGCGAATTGCCTATGCGCCTCCATGCCTTGAACCTTATGGATGAACGTTTTGAAACCCGTCCCCTCCATTGATGGGTTCGGGGAACGTGCGGACCCGCGAAAATCGCGGCCTTCCCCCTTATCCTTTACGCGGCCAGGCGGAAGCGTGCCGCATGATTCGGTGTCGGGGCCGCATCGACCGCACGACCATGCAGCACAACAGCATGCCGCCCATCGTGCAAACGATGGTCATGGCGAGCGCGCCCAGTTCGGTCGCACGTTCGTCGCGCACGTCGGCCGGATCTGGCGCGGGCAGCGGTATTGCGACGCGATGCCCGGAGACTAGCAGCCGATGCGTGTTGATGCCGTATGGCGTGCAGGTCATCAACGTCAGCCGGTCTTCGCCGGGCACGATTTTCAACCGTGAGACGTCGTCCGGTTCGATCACGCTGATTCGGTCCACTTCGTATCCCAGCGTCTCGTCCATCACTTTGATGTACATGAAATCGCCGTCGTGCAGTTCGTCGAGCCGTGTGAACATCAACGATTTGACCAGGCCGCGATGCCCGGTGACCACCGTATGCGAGCCAGTGCCGCCGACCGGCAGGCTGGTGCCGTACAGATGCCCGGCACCGACGGCGAGCACCGGTTCGGACGTACCATGCCGAATCGGCAGTTCCACGCCGATTTTGGGCACCAATACCGTGCCCATGATGCCTGCGCCGGAATCCAGCAGGCCCTGATAGTTCGCGTCCGTGTCCGCCGCGGAAAGCCCGGAACCGCCGGAAGGCGCCGAATCGTCGGCGACATCAGCATCTCCGGCAGTGCCAGCCGGTCTGGTAGTGAACGGATCGGCCGCCTCGCCCAATACCGGCTGTCCTTCCACGGCAAGCCGCCGATTGTATGCGCGCGCCCGTTCCAACTCCTCCATCGCCATCGGATACGGCCATCCGGCAACCGTGCGAGCCGCCGAATCGGATGTCTCGGCCAAGCGCCGCGCGGAATGCGCCTGCATGGCGAACGGCAACGACGCGACCACCACCGCGCCCACGATCAGCAGCACGGACACGCACCGCACCAATATGAAACGAATCCGCCGCAGCCTGCGCGCGCGAACCACATCGGCAATGTCAATCGCCTCGTAAAACGACGGCGTTCCAGCGAACGTTCCAGCAGACGTTCCAGCGAACGCAACAGTTCCGGCATGACCACTGTCGGCAGCTGCACCGGCATCAGATCCGACTCCGGCGCCATTGCCGATGCCATCGTTATCATCACCGGCATCATAGGAATCAGCCGAGGCGCCCGCCACGGCACCGAACAGCCGCATGGGCGAACGCAGCACCGCATGCGCATGCACGTAGGAATCCGTCCTGCGGGCGAGCAGACGGACGGGTTTACTCATCAATCGAGAGGCAGACCAAAACATGGGTTTCTCCTTCGAACACACCCATGTTCACACCCGCCATACGAAAGCCCTTGCCCCCTATAGGAGGGCTTACCCCTAGAAAGACAACGGTTTCAGGCACGAAACCGGCAATTTTGGCACCAAACCGCGCAGCACCCCACCTACCGGCGGAACGCAGCTCAGACAAGCCGTTTTTCAGAGGAATGCAAGTCAGACGAATGTAAGCCAGACGAATGCAATCCAGGCGGACGAGCCCCGCAAATCCTTAAAAAAACAGAAAAAGTCAAAGAAAGCGCTCAGATGAACGCACGCTCACCGAAAATCGCAGTGCCGACGCGCACGATGGTGGAACCTTCGGCGATGGCCAGTTCCATGTCGCCGGTCATGCCCATCGACAGTTCCCGGCAACGGTCCGTGCCCGGTTCGCCGGATGCGAGGATGAGGTCGCGGGTCTTGCGCAGGTGCGAGAAACCGCGGCGAATCACCGTTTCGTCGTGCACATGCGCGCCGATCGTCATCAGTCCCTGCAATTCGATGCCGTCCAACGTGCCGATTTTCTGCGCGATGCGGATGGCGTGCGCCGGATCGCAACCGGATTTCGATTCCTCGCCGGATTCGTTGACTTCCAGCAGCACGCCGACAGTAATACCGCGAGCCACGGCTCTACGTGAAATTTTTTCTGCCAAATCGATTGAATCGACCGATTCGATAGTGTCGACCACCGGCAGCACTTTGCCGATTTTATTGCTTTGCAGCTGGCCGATCAGGTGGAATGGAATATGCTCCGCCGCAGCATCCGGCGCGGCGCCTGCGACGCCCAGCGAAAACCCGCGTTCCGCGCATCGCCGTGCCAGCCCTTCGGCCTTCGCCGTCACTTCCTGCGGACGGTTCTCGCCGATCATGCGCACGCCGGCATCAATCGCAACCATGATTTCGCCGATGTCGCGCGTCTTCGTGGCGGCCAGCAGGCGCACGGAGCCGGCTTCGCGTCCGGCTTGTTCCTCAGCTGCCGCGATGCGGTCGAGCACACGATGCACGCCGTCCGTGATCTCACGTGCGCGCGCATCGTCGATCACCTCGTTGGCGAGGTTCTTGTGATCCATGTATGCAGTCATCGTCCACCTCTCGCAAGTTCATTCGACCGCCGGTCCGCGGCCGGCACCACCGTTTCCGGCATGTCGGCTGATATTTCGATACCAGTGTTACCAGAAAACCGCCGACAACGTATAAAGAAGCCCGCGCGATGACCTGAAGTGAAGCGATAAAGCGGTCATAAATTCGCGCGGGCTATAAAACCAGACGGCAGTAGAAGGGGGACTTCAAAGACTCCGTCTACGCATTTAATGTATCAGATAAATGCGCGCGAACCGCCGGAAAAACCAATAAATCTGAAAACTTTTTTTCAGATTTTATCCCCCTTGCGCAGCCCCTCCACCAAACGCTCCAATTTATCGACGCGATCGCTCAACACCATCACCTGGCATACCAGCGATTGAATCTTGCCCAACGGCACTTCCGACATCGCATTGTGGTTGTCCACAGCCGTATCATGCGGTTCCGGCTCTTCGGCCGCCTTGCGCATGATGTCCTCGTCGCGCTTCCAGCGTGCGATATTGCGTTCGATGCGCTTGTGCCCGATGACCGATGGGCTCAATCCCGCGGAAATGAAGATCGCAGTTGGCTTCTCCCCCTGCAGATACCGCCTCATGCAGTCGATTTGGAATTCCCTCGCATACGTGATTCTGCTGTCCGTCACCGCGTCGATCGACGGCAATGTACGCAGGTATTCGATTTCCGCTCTACTGAACTGTCGCTTCGTCATATTCGCCCCTTGTAAATCCCCTTTTGACCGGCCATACCGATAACGCATAGACCGAATTGCCGAAATCACCACCCAGAATACCGGATGACGCACACCACCTTACGCACACCCCAAACGAAACGCGCGGCCCGTATCACCATGCGCTAAATATCCTTCTCACACTGTGAGATATCTCACAGCGACGGCACGTTTTCGGAGCACGCTGCAACCTCGGCATGGCACGTCACGGCACGTCCAGCAACGCATTCCACAATCGCGTCCCACGAAACCCGCCGTTCCGGCCGCCGATGCAGGTACAGTTGCAAGCATCGGCGCAACCGGTCTCCGCATCGGCAACACCGAACCGCCCGCCAACGACAGGAAGGAACCCCGTGCCAGGTCGTTTCGCACCCACCCCATCAGGCCGCATGCACATCGGCAACATCTATGCGATGCTCGGAGCATGGCTGTCCGCGCGCAGCCGCGGCGACGGCATGCTGCTGCGCATCGAAGACATCGACGAACCGCGCGTGGTGCCCGGCGCGGCCGAACTGATGATGGACGATCTGCATTGGCTTGGCTTGGATTGGGACGGCGATCCGGTGTTCCAATCCGCTCGGCACGACCTGTACCGTGAGGCGCTGCATTGCTTGGAAAACCTGACGATTGACGACGCATACGATTCGCCGTTTGACGAGCGCAACGACCACACCCCCGCAGTCGGCAGCGCAGCCAACAACGCAATCGCTGGCACAACCCCGCTGATTTACCCTTGCTTCTGCTCGCGCGCCGACATCCGCGCAGCCTCCGCACCGCAGGAAGGCGACCGTTTCATGGTGTATCCCGGCACGTGCCGCCGGCTTATCGCCAGCAATCCGGATACCGTCCGGCGGCGGCTGGCCAACGGCGACCGCCATTCGCTGCGCATCGCCATGCCCGCCGACACAAACCCGCACGCAACCGTCCAATTCGATGACGCAGTGTTCGGCCATCAGGAATTCAATCTGGCGCACGACGTCGGCGATACCATCGTGCGCCGCGCCGACGGCCTGTTCTCCTACCAGCTGGTGGTGGTCGTGGACGATCTTGACATGGGCGTCGACGACATCGTGCGCGGCCGCGACCTGCTCCGGTCGAACGCCTTGCAAATCGCCATTCGCCAAGCGCTTATCAAGGCGGGATTCCGCAAGGCGAAAACGCAGGCTTCTGCACCATCGCAGCACGCACCACAATCGCAATACACCCCATATAACCCCGAAAACCCACGGTACGCGCATCTGCCGCTTATCGACAACGCGGCCGGCCGCAGGCTCGCCAAACGCGAGCGCTCTTTGGATATGGGGGCGCTGCGCGCGCATGGCGTCACCGCGGAACAGGTTGTCGGCTATTGCGCGTGGCTGCTTGGTTTGCAGGGCGATTCCGCGCATACCAGTCCGCAGCCGATGAGCGCCGTCGAGGCGTTGCAGGAGTTCGATTGGGGTAAGGTACGGGCCGATACGGCCGACCGCAGTATCAGCCAAGACGATTTCGACGCGTATTTCGGCTTGTGACAACGGCTGGCCGGATCTCGCCGAATTGCCGAGACGACCCGGTCAGTCCGGAAAACAGCAGAAAGCAGCAGAAAATAACGGGAAGCAGTCGACGTTCAGCCGATCCACAGCTCCGAGTCAAGCGGATATTCGTTGACCTTGCAGCCGTCCAAATGCATGGATTGCTCCTGCATCAGCGGCGCCAACTGGCCTTCGCCGGCGCAGGTCGTTTCGTTGTCGATGTGCCCCAGCCGGTGTCCGACCTCATGGTTGATCACCATCGTGCGGTATCGCGCCAGGTTGCCGCCGGCGGCGAGCCATTGTTGCGTGCCGCCGTTCCAACGGTCGTCGTTGACGATCACGTTGTTGTCGACCCTGCAGCTGTATTCCACCGAGCATGATGGCGAGAACGACGTCATTTCCGACGCTTGGGACAGCACGAGATTGAAATCGCAGTTGCCGTCCGTGGATTGGTCGAATATGGCTCCGGCGCGTGGCCATCCGTGTTCGTCGTTGAGGATGCGGAACGCCGCGTTGCCGAATTCGTCGGCCGAACCGACGTTTCCTTTGGTTGCGATGCAGTAATGGTATTGCGTTACCGGTTTGCCGCTGTTTTGCGCGGTTTCCTGCGCTTTGTTCAGAATCGCGGTTTTCTCGTCGTCGCCCAGTGCCGCCGATTGCGCGCTCACCGCTTTGGCGACGGCCTGCTCTTCCTGCGATTGTTTGGTTTCCGGTTTGGTTTTTTTGGCCGTCTTATGCTGATTGGTTTTGGCTGTTTTCTTGGCTGGCTTCTTGGCCGACGTCGAATGCGTGGCTTGTGCCGTCGTCTGCGTGTTCGGCGTCATGCGGACCAGCAGTGCGTGCACGCTGCAGGACGTCATCGATGCGATCAGCAGGAACAGCACGAGCACCAGCACGGCGGCCCTGCGGATGCGAAACGCCTCAAGCCGTTCCCGTTGGCCCATTGTGGCGTCGGCTTTCGGATCGAGCGCACGTATGATACGACGAATCCGCTTCAATCCAGCCTCCCGATATGGTGATGTTTCTCTCTTCGGCAACAGTACCAGTCTCAGTCAACATGCCGAAGCCGCCGACCGCCATGCATACCACCTATGCGTAAGGCCCGCGATTCCGGAGGGAATCACGGGCCTTACCAGCATGCCAGACGAATGCCGGCAATCGTCAAAGTAATGCTCAGGCGAACAGCACCTTGAACAGGAACGCGCCGACGATAGCGCCTGCGATCGGGGCCACGACCGGAATCCAGGCCTCGCCCCAGCGGGAATCGCCCTTGTTCGGAATCGGCAGGATGGCGTGCAGGAGGCGCGGCATGAGGTCGCGGGCAGGGTTCAGACCAGGGCCGGTCGGGCCGCCCATGGAGGTCACGAGGCCCCACACGATGAAGCCGACGACGATGGATGCGGCGGCCGGGTTCGCCTTGCCCCACGGCAGGGACAGGCAGCACAGGGCGCCGAGCACCAGCATGAAGGTGCCGAAGAACTCGTTGAGGAAGTAGTTCACGCGGTCGTTGTGCGCGTCGGTGGTGCAGAAGGTGCCGAGGATGGCTTCGGCATCGTCGGTGTCCTTGTAGTGCGGCAGGTAGGTGACGTACACGATGAGCTGGCCCGCCACTGCGCCGAGCAGCTGGGCGATGATGTACGGCAGGACCTCGTTCCACGGGAACATGCCGTTGACGGCCTGCGCGAGGGTCATGGCCGGGTTGATGTGGGCGCCGGAGACGCCGCCGAACATCAGGACCGGGAACATGACGCCGAAGCCGTAGCCCATGGCGATGTTCAGCCAGCCGGCATGGTAGCCCTTGGTGTTTTTCAGTTCCGCGTTGGCGACAGCGCCGTTGCCGAAGACCATCAGCACGGCGGTGCCGACGAATTCCGCGGCAAGCTTGGTGAAGAGTGTGTATTCCACTGCAGTTTCCTCTATTGCTTCTTCTCTAACGATTCTTACGATTCGTGCGATTCGAGATGAATTGCGATTCCGCTCTGGGCGGACAACAGCGCACTACCTTACTCCGTACGGAGGAAGTAACGCGGCTTTGGGTGGACGCATGTCCGAAATACGAAAAAGACCCAAGCCATTGGCTTGGGTCTTGTCTGTGCCCCCTCAGGGATTCGAACCCTGGACACGCTGATTAAGAGTCAGCTGCTCTAACCAACTGAGCTAAAGGGGCGTTGGTCTTGGCGAGGTTTTTGTTCTCGCTGAGCACATGGAGTAAATATACTCAGAATCGGAAAGAACGCAACCCTCGGCGTGTCGCAATCATAAAACCGCTATTTTCCAACGTTTTCAGCAAATCGCCATCTATGGTGCACATCGCGTCATACGACGAAAAATGCGGCGCGATGGCGCCCTAAAATCCAAGTAATCACATTTTCTTCACATTCTGGCGCAATGCAACCACTCCGACAGTCAACGGCACGAACTTTTCCATCACACATTTCCACCGCGGCGAGCCGAATAGCACGCATCATCGTCGAGCCCGTCGACGCGCCAGAGGCCCTTTATAATAAGGACCATGGCGCGTCACAGGAGTATATGACGCGCATCAAGAAGGAGAAAGGCTTACCTATGGCATGCCCAAATTGCGGTCAGCCGACCATCGAAGGCGCTAAATTCTGCGCCTCGTGCGGCTCACCGCTCATCCAAACGACCGCGGCGGCACCGCAAGCGCCGGCCGCGCCGGAATCCGATGACGGCACCATGCTGTCTTCCGCGCCGCACATGGCACCGGCCCCGCAGATGCCGACCGCTGCCGTCCCGCTGCCCAATAGCGCCGCACCGGCAGCTCCGCAAACCACCGTCCCGCAGCCCACCACACCGCAACCGGCGGCGCAAGCACAGCCGACCGCTCAGGCGCAGGCAACGCAACCGGTGGCACCACAGGCCGCGCCGACGCAGCAGTTCCAGTACGCGCCATCCCCGGCCCCGCAGCCGGCAGCAGCGCCGCAGCCAAGCCAGCCGACCCAGCAAATCGCCCGTCCGGCGGCCGATCCCACCATCACCGCGCTGACCACACCGCAGTCCATGAAGACCATGGGCGCCAGCCTCGGCATCGGTCTCGGCGCGAGCGTGGTGTTCGCGCTGCTCGCATCGATCGTCTTCTTCATGGGCAATGCCGCGGCCAGCAACGGGCTTGCCGGCATTCCGGGCTTTTCCGACACCGCCTCCTTCCTGGGCAACAACGGTGTGTCCGGCTCCGGCCCGAATTTCTTCCAGATTCTCTTCACCGTGATGACGCTCGGCGTTGGCGGTTCGCTGAATCTCAAAACCAGCTCCCAGGGCTTCTCGCTGAGCAATCTCGGCATTGACGCCTCGCACGTCAGCGTGACGCTGCCGGTCGGACTGCCCGGCGTGGCATTGGCGATCGGCGCCGCGTTCGGCGCATACATGCTGGCACGCAGGTTCGCGCTTCGTTTCAAGTGGACGGGCGTCATCAGCTCGCTGATCGTCGGCGTGCTGTCCGGCCTGGTGCTGCTGGTCTTCGCCGCCATCTTCCCGGTGACGGTGGGTGGTTCCTACAGCGACTATTCCGCTTCCGCGTCGCTTTCCGGCGTGTCCTTCCGCACGTTCTGCATGGCGTTCCTGCTGTCGGCGGCCGGTGCGCTGGCCGGCTACGCGTTGGCACAGTATGCGGGCGATTCGGGTAACGTCTTCTCCGCCGCTTGGCGTTGGGCGCACCGCGCTCGTGGCTTCGTGCGCACGCTGGTCGAATCGTTTGCGATCTACGGAGTGCTGTTCCTGGTGCTTGGCCTGGTGGCGACGATCGCCATGTCCGCCGCGAACCATCTCGGCGCAGGCGGTCTGCTGCTGGTTCCGCTGCTGTTCCCGGCTCTGCCGCTTATGCTGATTTCGCTGTCCTCGTTCGGCGGCATCGCCTTCTCGACGTCCAGCTACAGCGTCCATACGATCACGTTGTTCAACGTGTCCTCCCTCAGCCAGTATGGCTGGATTCTGTGGATCTGCTTCGTGCTGTTCCTGCTTGCCACGTTCTATATCGCGCTGCGTGAGACCGCGCGCAATATGTACGACCCGTATTACGCGGGCTGGCAGCATACGTGGAAGGCTCCGGTGGCCGCGATGGTGTTCTGGCTGGCCGCGGAGTTCCTGTTCACTTATTTCGCGGCGGGATACGCCTCGTCCAGCATGTCGATGACGACCCCGATGTGGTATTTCCTCGTCGCCGGCATCTGGGCGTTCCTGATCGAGGTGGCCGCGATGACGTTCGGTCCGACGCTGGTGGCGTCCCTGCCGGGCATGTGGCGGATCATCGTCGGTGGCACCGTGCAGCAGACCCCGCAGAACGTGGTCGATTACGTCAAGTCCTGCGATCCGTCCTACGGCATGAAGAAGACCTCTGCCACGGCGAGCGGCACGACCGCAACAGCGACCATGCCGACGGCTTCGGCTGCCGCACAGCCGGCCAATCCAACTACTCCGGCAGCTCCGGCCGCATCGGTCCCCCAGCCCGCGACGCCGGCTGCGCCGATGCCCGCGCCCACCGCTCCTACCGCAACGCCTGTTTCACAGGCCGTTCCACAACCGGTCGCCCCGACGTCCATGCCCAATACGACAACGGGCAACACGGCAACGGGTGCGGTGCCGCTGCCGCAATCGCCAGCAGGCGCGGCTTCTATGCCGGTCGCAGCTCCGGGGGCAGGTCAGCCGCTCGACCCAAAAACTAAGAAGACGATCCTTATCGGCGGCATCGTGATCGGTGCCCTGATTGTGTTGGGCATTGTCTACGGTGTGCTCAACTCGACCGTCTTCAGCGCGAAATCCGTGGCGCAAAGCTATCTGACGGCGATTGCCGACGGCAAGTATGACAAGGCCAATGGCATCGCCGATCCGCAGGTGGGCAAGGACCAGCTCAAGCTGCTGTCCGACACCGTAGCGAAGGCCGACAACGCCACGATCGCCAACCCGCATATCGATAGTGTCAAAACCGTCGAAGGCGTGGCCAAGGTCAACGTGACGTATTCGCTGAACGGCAAGAACGTCAACGATTCGCTCACCATCAACAAGGACGGGTCGAAGTTCCTGCTGTTCCCGAATTGGAAGATCTCGAGCCCACTGCTCAAGACCATCACCGTGTCGGTGCCCAATGCCGTGGAATCGTTGTCCGTCAACGGTGTTGACGTGACCGCGAAGAATGCGGAGAAGTCGGACAGCGGCACGTGGACGCTGCGCGTCTACCCGGGTTCGTACAAGGTGTCGATCGGCAAGTCGGGGTATGTCACCAGCGGCATCACCATGGTGCGCACGAACGCGGACTCCGATGCCGCCGATCTCAAGATCATGCCTACGGCCAAGCTTAAGGAGGACTTGAGCAAGGCCGTGAACGCCAAGCTGGACGAATGCGCGAAGTCCACCGACTACGCGCCGGAAGGCTGCCCGTTCGGCTTCGACCTGTACGACGAGGACTACTACCGCAACTTCGCGTGGTCCATCAGCGTCTATCCGAAGCTGTCCGACATCGATCTCGATTACGGCACGTTCTCCACCCGGCAGGGCAAGGCGAAGTGCACGTATGAAGAGAAGAATTTCGACGATTCGTGGGAGTCTCAGGACGACAGCACCCACTTCACCGTCAACGGCAGCTTCAGCATCAGGGATGGCAAGCTCAGCGTCACGATTGACGATGAGGACTGATGCCGGCTAAAGAGCGGATATAGGAAAATCCCCCGCACCAATCGGTACGGGGGATTTTCGATGCTTAAGCTCAGACGTGTTTCAGCCTGAAGTCATTCACCGCCGGTCCGTAAGGACGTCGAGCGGTGAATGGGGCGAAATCACTCAGCGACGACCTTCACGAAGAAGTTGGCGGTGATTTCCGGGTGCAGGGCGACGGTTGCCGGGAAGTCACCGGTGGTCTTGATCGGCTCAACGGTGATGTTCTTCGGGTTGACCTCAACCTTGGAGGAGAGCGCGATGGCGATCTTCTCTGCGGAGATGCCGCCGAACAGCTTGCCGGACTCGGAGACCTTGGCAGCGATTTCGACGGTGGAACCCTCGATGATTTCCTTGGCGGCAACAGCCTCTTCGCGGGTGGCGACGGCCTTGGCCAGACGAGCGCGCTTCATGGCCTCGATCTGGGCGGCGGCACCCTTGGACCAAGCGAAGGCCAGGCCCTGCGGGAACAGGTAGTTGCGGGCGTAGCCGGACTTGACGGCCACGACGTCACCCGGGTGACCCAGGTGGTTGACGGACTTGGTGAGAATAACCTTAGTTTCAGCCATTGTTCAAACCTCTCTAA
>ERZ650307.1040-NODE-1040-length-15808-cov-6.506761_pt1 | contig 15808 bp, 11 predicted proteins | sample MGYA00376243_ERZ650307 | MGnify/ENA primary metagenome ERZ650307 (study PRJEB26733, sample SAMN07839242) | wastewater metagenome | biome: urban; feature: artificial channel; material: waste water | place: USA: North Carolina | collected 2016-03-31 ... | reverse complement strand
AAAAGCGTATTATATTGTCTGTTTTCGGTGTAAATATAGCTGATACACTATCTACTGTTAGAGTCCGCCGAAATTAGCCACAAACAGTCCGTCGAAAATCGCCACATACAGTCCATCCAAATTAGCCAATTTTAGACCAATGAAAATAGCCATTACATTTTTTTGTTAAATCCTTTACACTAAGAATGACCAATATCTCAATGTGGAAAGGAGTTCAATGACACAAAAAATATGTAATGACTATAACACTATTGTATCATATGCCATTAACCAGTTAAAAGAAGAATTAGGCGAGGCTTTTTCTATGGAAACAATTAACCTCGCTGAGTTAGGTCGTAGAACTGGTATTTCACGAAGTAAGTTAAGGACTTGGAAGAAAAACGGCTTTGTCTTTAATTCTTACGATGCTACAAAACGTGTGAATTTGCCACAAAAGCTCGATGGCTACGAAGACAAACTTAATAGTTATCTGAAGCGAGGAATAAAAAACGCTACAGTTTGCTTTGAACGTCTTCAAAAAGACGGATATCCAGGAAGTCTTACAACAATTAAACGCTATATTTCAGCCCATAAATATTTATTACCAGCACGCCCTGGCGCTATTATGCCCCATGGAACTCGTGGTCGCAGGTATACTACTGCTCCGGGATATGCATTTCAAATGGACTGGGGATTCTGCAATGTTACTTCATTTGATGGTACGACTAAACGATTATCCTGTTTAGGGATGATTTGCCATCATTGTGGTAAATTTTATATTGAATTCTTCCCCAATGCCCGCCAAGAAAACCTCTTTATTGCTATGATACACGCATTTCAATATCTGGGTGTACCTCAAGAAGTACTAACGGACAATATGAAGAGCGTTGTGACAAAACACGGTTCAAATGGAGAACACGTTTGGCAAAGCGATTATGGTGCATTTATGAAGGCGGTAGGCTTTATTACCAAGCTTTGTAAGCCTCGTCATCCTTATACTAAAGGCAAAGTAGAGCGATTAATGCGTTATATTAAAGAAAACTTTTTGCCTGGAAGAACGTTTGTAACATTATTAGATTTAAATAAACAGGCTCAAGTATGGTGTGAGGAAAAGAATTGTAAGCACCGCAAAGGAATTAATGATATTCCTCAAAATGTACACGCAACAGTTTGCACGAAAAATCTGAAAGAGTTAGATATTAATTCATCAAGCATTTATGCTTATTTATGCCCTGAACGCAAAGTAAGCTTTGATGGCTTTGTTGCCTATGATGGTGCTAGGTATGGCATACCATTTCAGTACAGTGATTCTGTTGTTCGTGTTCATAGAGTAGCTAATACACTTCAAATTTTCACCCAAGACTTATCTGAACAGATAGTTGTCCACACTATTAACGAAAACAAAGATGATGTATTTTGTCCGAACCAGTTTGAGCTGGATCAACCTGAAGAAACACCATCTACACCGGTTAAAATTAATATTCGTCAAGAACGACCATTGGATAATTCGTTAGATCTTTCTTTTGAAAAGTTCAGTTTCTTTAAGAAAGGAGACGAGTCCGATGAGTGATGACAATATTAAACAATTAATCGATGTGATGTCCTTATTACGTCTTGAGACAAACGAAAGAGAGCTTATTTCTTGGATGGAAACAAATTCAATCTTGGAAAAAGACCTAGCAACAACAATTCAGCTATTGGAAAAAATGCAACAAAAGAAGCGGAAAACAACAATACAAACGCTACTCCGTTTAAGCCGCTTGCCGTTAAAAGTTCCCAAAACCTTTAACAATTTCGAATTTTCAAGATTCAATGGTAAGGATGCCATTGAATTACGGCAACTTTCTAATTTATTGGCGTTACGGAACCACCAAAACATTGCATTAATAGGGCCTCCCGGAACAGGGAAAACACATTTAGCCCAAGCTATTGGCTGGGAATGTTGCCAGAGAGAATTAAGAGCTTACTTCATTAAAGCCAGCGAATTACGCGAAAAATTCAATGCCGCAAGAGATAAACGGCAAACGGATAAGGCTATTAGAGCACTTGTGCGTCCGTCCTGTCTTATTATTGATGAAATTGGGCACTGTGAATTTGATCAGAAGAATTCACAATTGTTTTTTGATTTAATTGACCGTCGATACCACAAGGATGGATATTTCAATACTGTATTTACTAGTAATTTTGAGCCATCGCAATGGCGAAACAGCTTTAATGAGGATAATGCCTTATTGTGTGCTTTGGACCGTATTTTCGATAATGCAAAAGTATTCGTGCTGCGTGGCGGTAGTTTCCGTGGACAAAATCTAGAAAAGTATACTGTTCAAGTTAGTACGGTTGAACAGGACTAGCCTTTGCACTGTCGCTAGCTAAAAATATATTACTTTTATTTCTGATGCACAGCAGTGCTGAGCATTGAGATATTGGTCAAATTCGATGGTCTAAAATTGGCTAAATTCGACGGACTCATTTTGGCGATTTTCGACGGACTCTAACAATACACTAATACTGTGCCCTCTTCGATTATACTAAACTTTTCATATTTTCTATAATTATATTTAATCCCAGTATCTACAAATTAAATACTATAATATCCCCCTTATCTTATTATAATCAAAAACGGCATAGCCGAGATACTCGACTATGCCGTTGATTAAAATAGTGCACTGTGTCTACACAATCAAAACCTGCAACTTTAATTGTAAATTATTCAGCAGCTTCAGCAGCAGCGATAGCTACTACGTCTACGATATCCGTAGCGAAGCAACCACGAGACAAGTCATGAATCGGAGCAGCCAAGCCCTGAATCAATGGGCCAAGCGCAGTGGCACCAGCGAAACGCTGTACCAATTTGTAACCGATGTTAGCAGCCTGCAAGTCAGGGAAAATCAAGATGTTAGCTTTACCAGCTACATCGCTGCCAGGAGCTTTACGGCTAGCTACGGACGGTTCGATAGAAGCATCGAGCTGTAATTCGCCGTCGAATGCGAAGTCAACGCCGCGACCTTTGAGGTCTTCAACAGCAGCGATAACTTTATCAACTTCCGGAGAGGAAGCAGAACCCTTCGTGGAGAAGGACAAGAAAGCAACGCGCGGCTGAGCCATGCCAGCAACTTTGCGAGCTTTTTCAACGGAGGATACGGCAATATCAGCCAACTGTTCGGAAGTCGGGTTCGGGATTACGCCGCAGTCGGAGAATACGAGCATGCCGTCATCACCATACTGTTTTTTGTCGGTGAATACGAACATGGAGCTGGAAACGGTTTTCAAACCTTTCTTAGTGCCTACAACCTGCAAAGCGGCACGCAATACATTGGCAGTCGGGCTAGCGGAGCCAGCAACCATGCCATCTACAACGCCGAGGCGAACCAACATAGCGCCGAAGAAGAGGCAGTCGCCAAGCATCGTAGCTTTTGCTTTTTCTTCAGTCATGCCTTTTTTAGCACGCAATTCAACGAATTTAGCAACCATTTCGCCCAAACGATCATAGGTTTCCGGGTTGATGATTTCAGCACCGTCGATGGAAACGCCCAATTTGGCAGCAGCTGCTTTAACGTCTGCTTCGTTACCAACTAAAACCGGTGTTGCGAAACCTTCTTTTAAGATTAAAGACGTAGCTTCCAATACGCGTTCGTCTTTGTATTCCGGCAAAACAATTCGTTTGCCTAACGGTTTAACTTTTGCTTTTAAATTCTGCACTAATTCCACTGTAATCGTCCTCCTTAGACAATCGCTAACGTTTGTGCTTTCATTATATCAAATTCGCAACAGAGATTAAAGGGCAAACTTCAATATTACGAAATGTAATGTAAGTATGCGCTTTTTGAAATAAATACTCACTTACTTTGGCCCCACTATCTCGCTACGTCATGCGACTTTCACCTGTGAAATAACGCCCTACACGTCCTTAGATACGTGAGTGGTCATCCACCGACTAATCCCGAGCCCGATAATGAGAAGCACTGTTAAGAAGCCTACAACACCATCCCAGCCCCAATGAGTAAGGAATTTACCGCCAATGGAACCGAAGGTGCTGGCGCCTATATAATAGAACAACATATACATGGCCGAGATTTCCGCTTTATCGCCTTTATCGAGACGGCCGGCCCAGCTGCAATCCGCAGAGTGGGCACCGAAGAAACCAAAGGTGAAAAGCCCGATGCCGGCTAATTTCAGAAGAAGCGGCCCCGCAAGCGACAAGAGTCCGCCGCCAATCATGCAGACAATGGAAAGACTGATAACAACGCCATTGCCGGTCGAATCGGCCATCATGCCCATCACCGTCGATGACAACGTACCCAGCAAATAGAGCAGGTACACGAGCCCGATTTCGGTCTGCGTCATCGAATAGGGCGGAGCCAGTAACACGTAAGAAATGAAATTATATACACAAACGAAGCTACCCATGACGATCATAGCCACCAAATAATCGGCTACCAGGAATTTATTGTGCATAAGGCGACTAAACTCAGCCAGCATGGACTTACTTTGGCCATGCTTTGGCTTCACATGCTCCGGTCGCGGCAACAAAATCACGAATGCCACAATCAATATGAGATAAAAGACAGCCAGTGCCAATAGCGCCGGGCGCCAGGACCACCAGTCGGTCAGCGTACTTAGGATAATACGACCAACGAGGCCACCGATGGAGCTACCGCTTACGTAAATCCCTACGGCTGTGCCGATAACCGAGCCTTCAAACTCTTCGTTGATGTACGCCACCGCCATAGGCGGGAAGCCGGCTAATAAAAGCCCCTGGCACAAGCGCATGAGCAAGATAAGTTGGAAATACTGACTAATGCCAATGAGCATAGCCAAGATAATGGACCCCACTAAAGCCAGAACCATGACCTGACGCCGTCGTAATTTGTGCGCCAGCCCGGCGATAAACAGCATCGCTACAGCCATACCACCGGTACCGAAGGAAACGGCCAAGCTCGCCGTCGTCGGTTCTAGGCTAAAATCACGAGCCAACACCGGGATAATCGGCTGCACGCAGTACTCAGCACCAAAGGCAACGAGGCTACCAATAAATAACGCAATAATCGCCTTATAATAGGCGGCGCTTCCCCGTTGAATCTTCTCTCTTTTTACTGTTTTTGGTTGCATTGCAGCAACTTCACCAGCCATGCCAACACCATCCTTTTTACAGTTTTAGACCTACGTTAAAATTAGCAAACATTTCTTATGATTCCATTATACTCGCTACTTTCGCTTTCGTATATGAAAATGTACTCGTATGTCATAATATCATCTTAGCAATTTATACCCCAGCAATATACTTTTTTTGCATAATATATGCCAATTCGTTCATAATTATGCGGATTTTGCTGTACAAATTTATAAATATCTGCTATTGTTTACTTAAACAACTGCGTAGTTCTAGTCTATAAAATTTCACAAGAAATTTTTATAGCGCTATGAACGACGCTATTTTATTATTTTCTTCGTAATAGTGTAGTTAGGAGATGATTCCATGACAAAAGAAGTATCTGCTAAACCTGCTACCAGAACAAAGGTCCAAAACATAGGGCTCATCGCCGGTTTTATCGTATTAATCGCCATTTTATTGATTCCTACGCCGGCCACCCTCACCTCTGCAGGTCAACGCATGATTGCCATCCTCTTTTTCTCTATCATCGTTTGGATGACCAGTGCCGTATCCTATCCGGTCAGCGCCACCATGATCACCGCTTTAACAGCGATGCTCTTAGGTACCGCCCCCGATATGGCGCATCCGGAAAAGCTGATGGGTACGTCAAACGCGTTGAAATTAGCCATTTCAGGGTATGCTAACAGTGCTTGGGCACTCGTAGCCGCCGCGATGTTTATTTCAGTGGCTATGACTAAAACAGGCCTAGACCGCCGTATTGCTATGGCTGTACTTTCTAAAGTAGGGACTAAAGTCAGTCACATCTACATCGGCGTTATCTTTACCGGTTTTATCCTGTCCTTCTTCGTGCCAAGCTCCACCGCCCGTTTGGCCTGCTTGATCCCGATCATCCTCGGTATCATCGAAAACTTGGGCCTCAATAAGCACAGCCGCTTAGCGTGCTTGCTCGTAGTTGGTGCCGCTCAGGCCGATACGTTGTGGAACATCATGGTTCAAACAGCAGCGGCTCAGAACCTTATCGCCGTTGGTTTCATCAACAGCCAGCTCCACACGCAGATTAGCTGGCTCACATGGCTCATGTCGGCAGCGCCGTACTCCTTAGTCATGGTAGTCATCTACTACTTCTTGTCCATGCGTCTTTTGAAGCCGGAATTCGATGAACTTCCCGGTGGTAAAGAACAGTTACAGCGCATGCACGACGCCTTAGGTCCTATGTCCTTCGACGAAAAGAAATTGCTCTGCATTTCTATCGTATTGTTAGGCTTCTGGGCAACCGGTGGCAAGCTCCATCACTTCGATACGTCCACTACGACTATCGTGGCTATCGCCCTCTTCTTCATGCCGGGCATCGGTATTATGGACTGGAAATTTGCCCAGGCCCGCATCGACTGGGGCTCCATCGTAATGTTCGGTGTTGGTATCAGCTTAGGTACGGCTATGCTTCAGACCAAAGCCGCTTTCTGGTTGGCTGATGCGTTCGTTAATGGTTTCTCCCTGGCTGAAAGCACCATCTTCGGCATCGTAGCAATCATTACGTTGTTCTTAATCTTGATTCACTTAGGCTTCGCTTCCGCTACGGCGTTGGCAGCAGCCATGATTCCGATTATTATCTCTATCTTACAAAAGTTACATTTACCGGGCGTAGATATTGCTACCGCAACGATGATCTTCCAGTTCTCCGTATGCTTCGGCTTTATCTTACCAGTAAACTCGCCGCAGGGCATGGTGGCGTATAGCTCGGATACGTTTGAGGTCAAAGATTTCATCCGTACGGGCGTACCGATTACCATTATCGGGTATGCGCTGTTACTGGTGTTTGCCGCTACGTATTGGCATTGGTTGGGATATGTATAAGGAAGCTGAAATTACGACCCTGCACGGGTTGTTAGGCTTCTGGGTGTACGCCCGCCAAAAAGGCCTTTCATACGGCCACACAAGCGTCTGCATTGTTTGTTGACAAACTGCTATATTTTAGTAGTGCAACGGATTTGTCAGGCTTCTATATTTTAATAACACAAAACCCTCGCATGGGCGCTCTAAAACCTGGCTTCGCCAATGGTTTTATACACGCCCACGCGAGGGTTTTTCTGCGTTTACTACAACATACAGGATCCCTGACAAAATCCGTTGTAACTGCCTCTCTCTATATCCGTTTGTCAACAAACAATGATGGCTTATCTCTACCGTTAGATAGGCCTTTTTAGCCGGTGCTTACACCCTAGAAGCCTTGCAAACACAGTGCTATGGCGTAGAGCCAGCTTTCTTATAGCATATCCCGTTCCAATCGCCGTATACGTCGGTGAGCAAACACTAGTAGTACAGCGCATGGTCCCGATTATGGCGAATCGGAAAAAGTTACGAAAATATAAAGTGTAGTTTAATATTTTCATAAATTTTGAGTGGCAAAATGGGCCCCGACAGGCCGTTGATTTCACCTATGCAATATTGTTATCCTACCAAATTAGTTCAAGTTTACAAATTGATTCTCAACTGGCATAATATTGATATAGTTAACCAACTGTGTTTATCAAGGTTAACAATAAGCTTGATTGCAGTCGCTAGGGACGGCGCGGTCACGGGTTATGGGTTAGTATCTCGATCGTTAAGGGTGGTTTAGTGGTGCTAATTCAGCAAAAGGTATTTAGATACATAGTTTTGGGAGGTATTGGTATGTCTATGTTTGGTCAAGGTTCAACAAAAGGTAATGAGAATTCGGGCATGAGCGTGCGCATGATGTGTGAAATCGCGCTGCTGGCCGCTGTTATTGGTGTGACCGGGTCATTTAAGCTGCCGAACGTCATTCCCGGCGTGGATTTTCAGTTGTCGGCGCCTATCGCGGTTGCTATCTGCGCTGTGTTTGGCTTTAAGCGGTACATTATTGCCGGTTGCTTAGCGAGCCTCGTGTCGCTGTTAATGGGTACACAGAATTTGCTCAACGTGGCCATTGCCATGCAGTTCCGCATCGTGGTGGGCATCATCTTGTATTTGGCGCAAAACCGCATGTGGGCTGTGTGCGTAGCCGGTCCTATCGCGTCGGTATTCGCCCGCTTAACGCTGTACATCTTCTTCGGCAAGCTGTCCTTCGCCATGATTGTCGCCGCCGTACCGGGGTATATTTTCACCGCCATTTGCGCGCCTATCTTTGTGAAATTATTCAAACGCCTGCGTCATGCAGTGCCTTCTATCGCCAAAGGGAACGCGTAAGCTTGTAAAATAAACCGCCCGTTCACAGAAGGCAGTTTATTTCACAGAGAACGATGTAGTTTACAGAATCATCAAAAGGAGTATTTAGCATCATGAAGTACAGTATACGGATGAGGGCCGCTCAGGGTGGTCCCCACGAAAACGGTGGGCGCCACATTTCCGGTGCCGAACGAATTTTAGCCAAGGACGAATTGGCTGGCACGGCCGGCGAATTAGTGTCGCGCGCGCTGCATCACAGCAAGGGCGAAGCTGATTTCATCCGCATTACGGTGGACGCCATTCCGCCGGAAAGCATTCGCTACATCCCGTGTTTGCGCATTGACGGCACGCGCAGCCAGACGCCGGCGGAAACGCACGAAACGGCCATCCGCGTGCTGGGCACCCAAGGTGTTACCGAAAAGGCGGTGCGCGTAGCACTACACACCTTGCTAAGCCGTCAAACGACGATGCGCGGCGCCATGGTCGTCGATTGCGAAACCGGTGAGCGTCTGGACACGCTGCAAGACCGCGGCATTCGCGTAAGCCGCATGGGCTTTGATGACCCACGCGATGCGTCTGTGAAATTAGCGGCCGCCGGTTACACCGGCGATCACATCAACGAAGCGTTAGTGCTGGCCGCCAAAGTCCTTTCCGCGCCTGGCGTCGTTGGCGAATTATGCATTTCCGACGACCCGGACTACGTGACCGGTTACGTGAGCTACGGCAACACCTACCATCGCTTAGCACCGACAAAAGAACTGGGCAATCCCTTTGGCGGTCGCATCTTCTTCGTAAAACCGGGAACTGATTTGAAAGCGCTGCGGGATTATTTGGAAGAGCAAACCGTACTGGTTGAATCGCCTATCGAAACCGTCTTAGCCGAATCACCGGCTACGTCTCATGTGGATAAGCCGGAACTAGCTACAGTTACCGGCGAAAACGCAGGTAACAACGTAGCACAATCAATAGCAGCTACTGCAGGTGCTAACAATGCGACGTCAAGTGCTGTATCCGATAGTACGGTTCAATCACCGCTAACGCAGGAACTCCAGCAAGAATTGGACGACTTAACGTCTCGCGCGGTACGTCGTTCATTGACCACCTATACACCGGTGAACGGTGCTCGTGCGAAAGCCAATGGCCGCACGTACTTGATGATGACTACCAACAACTACTTAGGGTTAGCACAGGCGCAGTCCTTACGCGATGCCGCTATAGAAGCCGTGAAAACCTACGGCACCGGATCCGGCGGCGCGCGTCTCTTGTCGGGCAGCTTCCCTTTATTTCAGAAGCTAGAAGAAGCATTGGCAAGACTGAAGGAAACGGAAGCGGCGCTAGTGTTCAATACAGGCTACATGACCAATGTTGGCGTCGTCAGTGCCCTCGTCGGCGCCGGCGACCACGTGATTAGCGACGAACTCAATCACGCCAGCATTATTGACGGGTGCCGCTTGAGCCGCGCGAAGATTCACGTGTACAAGCACAACGACATAGCATCACTCATCGAAGTGATGAACGCGTTGCCGCAAACGGGACGGCGACTTATCATCACCGACGGCGTGTTCAGCATGGATGGCGACATTGCCCCCTTGCCGGAACTCCTCGACGTAGCGCATCAATACAATGCTTGGCTCGCCGTTGATGACGCCCATGCGACCGGCGTTATTGGCGATGGCCGCGGCACCGCTCACCATTACGGTATTAACAGCGACCCGTCGCTTATTCAAATTGGTACGCTCAGCAAAGCCGTTGGTAGCGAAGGTGGCTTCGTATGCGCGTCACGCGTCGTAATTGACTACCTCATGAACAAAGCGCGCAGCTTTATTTTCTCTACGGCGTTATCGCCGGCCGACATTGGTGCCGCTTACGAAGCGATTATGGAGATCATCGATGGCGTAGCGCCGGTAAAACGGCTGCAACAGGCCGTTGAAGTCATGACGAACGAGCTGGCCGAGGCCGGTGTTATCGTACCGGGCAAAACAGAAGCTGTGAACGGCGAAGACGCCGGCACTGGCGGCACCAGCGAAATTAGCGGTGTCACCAACGTGCAAAAGGCGCGGGTCTTTGACCCGACGCCGATTTTCCCCATCATCGTTGGCTCTGCCGAACGCGCTGTAAAAGTAGCCAACGCCATGAAGGAACACGGCGTCATCTTATCGGCCGTGCGCCCGCCGACAGTAGCGGTTGGCGAAAGTCGTCTGCGCTTAACCGTAACGGCTGACCACAGCAACGAAGACATTCGCTATGTGGCAGAAACACTGAAAACGGTACTCAATGAAATCCAGTAGTTAGGATTTTTCAACTAAGGCCATAACTAAATTTCCATAAATCCAGCAAGCAAGCAGGCACCAAAGCATATGTGCCTGCTTGCTTGCAACTAGAGTATATTTCCCAAGGAGGTTCCCATGGTACAAGACGTAGCTTACGACGACATTAAAATTGGCGACTCAGTGAAGTTCACCAAAACCATCACGCAGGCAGACGTGACACTGTACGCCGGCATTTCTGGTGATTTCAACCCCGTGCATATGGATAAGACCTACGCCGAGACGACACAATTCAAAAAACCGGTCGTTCATGGCATGTTGACGGCAGGCCTTATTTCAGCAGCAGTCGGCACCGGACTGCCCTGCATCGGTACTATTGCCATCAGTCAAACCTTGCAGTTTAAAGCGCCGGTGTTCATCGACGACACCATCACCGCCACGGCAGAAGTTATTGCCAAGGACGACGCGAAACATCGTGTTACACTGCACACGTACTGCACCAACCAGGACGGTGTCGTGGTACTAGACGGTGAATCCATCGTACTGAAAAAGTAAATTTCACAACGCAAAAGAGCTATCCCAAAGCGACAAGGGATAGCTCTTTTGCGTTTATTTTACAAATATAGAAGGAGTTTACTGTATCAAAAGTTTATTTTTTAGAATCTGCGTAATAGTTAATGAGACAACCAGACGCAATAATGGCTTTTTCTTCTTTGCCAATTTCGCCCAAGGTCAATGTAATGGTATCGGTTTTGCCTTCATGAATAACATAGCCGGTAAAGGTTTCATTATCGCTGAGTAAAATGTTACGTGCATTCGGAATCCAAATCAAATCACCAACACCAAATTTTGTGCTATCTGCTTCATCGATTAAGAACGGCAACATACCCCAGTTCATAACATTACTGCGATACCGTTTCGTAGCATATTCGCGAGCAATATTTGCCGCGCCGCCTAAAACGCGTTGACAAGAAGCAGCCTGTTCACGAGCCGAACCATCACCAGGTTTATTTGCATAAATAGTGCTGCCAATGGAGGTGTGAGCTGCGAAATCACTTTCGCTACCGCTATAGTCTGTGTGAGCTTTTACAGCTTCGTACATAGCCTGCAAATCACCATTAGCTTCGCCATCCTGACGTGCTTTTTCAATAGTGCGAACAGCTTTAGCACGGCCTACATATTCCGGAACTTTACGGCTTAATGCAAATTCAGACAATGCATACGGATCAGAACGATAAGACGACGTTTCACCAGACGGAATTAATTCGTCAGTAGTCGTTACCGGGTCATCAATATAAGCAGCAACTTTCAAGAGCACATTATCCTGCAAAGCCTGAATCTTCGGCCAAGCTTTAATGGACGGTGCATAGATTAATTTTTCATTATCATCACCATGACCAAAACCGTTATACACTTTATGTTCATACGGTTTACCATCATAATGATATGGCGGAATCGTATCATCATAATCCACATCAGTAGCCGGTGTTAAGGCCCCGCCATTCATAGCTGTTGCTGCAACGGAACGAGCATCCATAAGGGCTACCGAAGAAATCTGACCTTTACCCGGTTTAGAGCCTTCACGGTTCGGGAAGTTACGCGTTGCATGGCGAACGCTGAAGCCTTCATTGTTCGGCGTATCGCCAGCACCGAAGCACGGTCCACAGAAGGCCGTACGCACAATCGCACCGGCTTCCATCAAGTCAATCAAGGCACCATTCTTCATCAATTCCAAGTAAATCGGCTGGCTAGATGGATATACACTGAAAGCAAAGCGACCATTACCAACACTCTTGCCACCAAGAATATTAGCCGCTGCTACGATATTTTCATACAAACCGCCGGAGCAACCTACGATAATCCCTTGATCGCAATGCATTTTGCCATCGAAGTATTTATCGGTTAAACCTAAGGACAATTCTTTATTATCTAACTGCGCTACAGCCTGTTCTTCGATGTGACGGAGCAAATCTAAGCCACCTTCGTTAACTTCTTTAATAGTGTATACATTGCTCGGATGGAACGGCATAGCAATCATAGATTCTACTTTATCCAAATCAACAACTACAACACCATCATAGTAGGCAACGTCAGCCGGTTTCATTTCACGATAGGCGTCCGGACGACCATGAATAGTCAGGAAATCCTTTACGGTTTGGTCAGTTTTCCATATTGTAGACAAACAAGTCGTTTCTGTACTCATAACATCGATACCATTACGGAAATCCATGGACAAGGAGGCAATGCCAGGCCCTACGAATTCCATTACTTTGTTCTTAACAAACCCCGTTTTGAATACAGCTTTTTCAATAGCTAACGCCACGTCTTGAGGACCTACACCGTGTTTCGGTTTGCCGGTTAAATAAATAGCAATTACATCTGGACGTTTAATATCATAGGTACGACCAAGCAATTGTTTTACCAATTCCGGACCACCTTCACCAATAGCCATAGTACCTAAGGCACCATAACGAGTGTGGCTATCAGAACCTAATATCATCTTGCCGCCGCCGGCCATCATTTCACGCATATACTGATGAATAACAGCCAAATGAGGTGGAACGTAAGTGCCACCGAAGCGTTTCACGGCCGATAAACCAAATACATGATCATCTTCGTTAATAGTACCGCCTACAGCGCCGAGACTGTTATGGCAATTCGTCAAAACGTAAGGCAATGGAAAATGATCCAAGCCACTAGCAATAGCAGTCTGAATAATCCCTACATACGTAATATCATGAGATGCTAATGCATCAAATTTCAACCGCAAATCATCCATACCCTCAGCTTGCTGATGCGCTTCTAAAATCCGATACGCCATCGTCCCTTTACGTGCTGTTGCCGCATCAACAGCCAAGCCCTTCTTAGCAGCTTCTTCAGGGGAGACTAACTCATCGTTAATTAAATATGTGCCATTTAACAAAGTAACCATAATAGACCTCCATAACCAACTATCCAATCAAATTATTTCAAACACCCTATGTTTTACTCGTATAGAACCAAATGTAGTCTGTAAAATTAACAACCTGCTTAGTACAGCATTAAGAACACAAGCATAGCCGTTGCAATAATCATGCCTGGTGCATTGCGTTTAGCCGTTTCCATTGAAGTCGTACCTGCCAAGGTGGCACAAATAATCATACCGCCGGCAACCGGCGACATAGTACGGCCTAATGCCCCAGCAATAGCTACTACACTACCCATGCTAGCCGGGTTAATGCCGAATTCAGCAGCATGAATTGTAACGGCCTTATTAAAAGCCACTGCCGCTGCATCGCCAGAACCACTCATAATACCTAAAAAGAAAGGACCTACGCCGGAACTAACCTTAGCAATTTCCGGATTACCAATCATTAAGGCTATCAGTTGCTGAATCAAGCCTACCGATTGTAAACCGGACACGAAAACCAATGCACAAATAATAATCCCAAAGACATGACCAAAAGATTCACCGGCACCTTTCCAAAATTCTTTGGAAATTACCTGGATGTCCTTTCTCGTTACCGCAAATGCACATATAACACCAATAATCATGGCATGAGAAATGGAGAAAGGTTTAAATATAGGGATAATGTTCATGCTCCCAGTAACCAAGATGATGATAGGTATTAATGGTACGATAGCGTACAAATAATTAACCTTAAAATTATTTTCTATCTCCGAATCATTTTCCCATACATATCCATGATCTTCACCTGTTACTTTGGCATAAATCCATAGAGATACTGCGCCGATAATGCCACATAACAACAATGGGTAAAAATGATTCGCTACAACTTCTACGGGCCCAACCTGAGAGACGCTTACAACAATCGCATTTTGAGGATAACCCGGATTAAACATGGCCCCATATGTACCGGCATAAATAGCGGCACCTGCAATGGCCGGGTGAATACCGGCCGCTAACATAAGCGGAATTAAAATAGAACCTACCGCTGCCGAGCATCCCGCCGAACTCGTAATGGATACATTGATAAAGAACGTTACCAACACGGTAGCCGGAATCAACAATGACCCAGCCTTACGTAAAGGCTTTATCAACAGGTTAATCAAATGCTTATCGCATTCGGTATATTTCATAACCATTGCAAAACCCATAACGGCGATAATGGATTCAAACAATTTAGACTCCAACATCGCATGGGAAAATGCTTTAAACACATCATACGGGGCCCCGCCAATAAAACTTAACAGCATTCCCGACGTAAATAACACCAATCGCGTTTCATATCGTCGAATCAAACAGTAAATCGTAGCAATAACCACCACTATTGCCGAGATTGTCATCATTAACATGTTTGTCACCTATGTCCTTTTACCTAGTATGCGACTCTTCCTTTCATTAAATAGTCCTTGGCTTATCGGCTGCGGCGGTATATACTAGCTATAAGAATCAGATTTTCTTATAGGAGTATGCTATGGACGATAAAGATTTATTATTGCTTAAGACTTTATACGAAGAAAAAAACATCACTCATACAGCACGTCGATTATTTATGTCGCAACCGGCACTAAGCGATCGATTACGTCGCCTAGAAAAAGAATTCGATTGCACCATTTTAATTCGTCGCCCTCGTGGTATTGAATTTACTACCGAAGGAGAATACTTATATCACTTCTTCAGCAAAACCTTCCAACAATACATCAACACCAAGGATGCCTTAGCCTCCAAGTCCAATGTAGCTAAAGGCTTACTACGCATTGGTTGCTCCAATGTATTCGCTAAATACCACATGCCTAAGCTCTTATCCCAATTTAAACAAGCCTATCCCGATATAGACATCCAAATGAAAAGTGGCTATAGCCATAATCGCTATCGTGATTTTTTAGAAGGAAATCTCCATGTGTGCATCGCCCGTGGTGACCATAACTGGAGTGAAGAGAAGCGATTGCTGTGGCAAGAACCGTTATGCGTATTCAACAAAACACCGGTTACGATTCCTGAACTGGTTCACTTACCGTATATTCACTACCAAACTGATCCCGTACTACAATCCGTGTTAGACGATTGGTGGTATGCGCACTTCCGACGACCGCCTAAAACTGTTATAGAAGTTGATGCCATGGACACTGCATTAAAACTCGTCAATGAAAAGCTCGGCTTTACGTTACTTTCTCAAAGCTGTGGCCAAGATACGCCAGACATCCTGTATCAACCACTAACCAATGCAGATGGATCTCCTATTTTGAGAAAAACATGGATGTATTATCGCCATTCCTACGAGCAACTCGCTGCGGTCAAAGCCTTTGTAGACTTTGTTATTCA
>ERZ650307.1037-NODE-1037-length-15833-cov-3.678286_pt1 | contig 15833 bp, 9 predicted proteins | sample MGYA00376243_ERZ650307 | MGnify/ENA primary metagenome ERZ650307 (study PRJEB26733, sample SAMN07839242) | wastewater metagenome | biome: urban; feature: artificial channel; material: waste water | place: USA: North Carolina | collected 2016-03-31 ... | reverse complement strand
CTTGTTCCGTGAGGTGATGATCTATACGAAACCTGTGGTTCATCTGGAAGATGTATCGGTTAAGGCTGTACCGGAAAACGATTACCAGGACGGACAGCTGAGTGTGGATCTTCATTGGAACTGCGCAGCGGCTAAAAAGGTGGTTTTGGAATTACTTGATCCACAGGGGCAGCCAGTGTTACGCGAAGAGCAGACGATGGATGGCCTTTCCTGTCATTGGTCGGCTGAGCTTATCGGAGTGGCTCTCTGGAGTGCGGAGCAGCCGAATCTTTATCAGCTCGTGATGAGTATTTATGATGCAGAGGGTCAGCTGCAGGAGCTTGTTCCGCAGACGATCGGATTCCGTGAGTTCCGGATGGATGGCAATATCATGAAACTCAATGGGAAACGCATTGTATTCAAAGGGACAAACCGGCATGAATTTGACTGTTATCGTGGGCGGGCCATGGATCCAGCTTCTTTTGAGCAGGATATCATCACGATGAAGCGCCATAATATCAATGCTTTGCGCTGCTCGCATTATCCGAATTCCAGCTATATCTATGCACTGTGCGATCGTTACGGAATCTATGTCATTGATGAGACGAATCTTGAGACACATGGAACCTGGCAGAAGAATGGTCTGCTGGCCAGAGATGAGAATACGCTGCCGAATGATCATGAAGAGTGGCAGGATATCATCCTTGATCGTGCAAAATCCATGCTGGAGCGTGATAAAAATCATGCGTCTATTCTTATCTGGTCGTGCGGTAATGAGTCCTGTGGCGGCAAGGATATTTTTGCCATGAGTGAGTATTTCCGGCAGACAGATCCTTCCAGACTGGTACATTATGAGAGCATTTTTTGGGATCGCCGCTATAATGAGACGAGTGATATGGAAAGTCAGATGTATACGAAGGCCGCGGATATCCAGAAATTCCTGTCAGAGCATAGGGATAAACCCTTTATATGCTGTGAGTATACACATTCGATGGGCAACAGTAATGGCGGGATGCACAAGTATACGGAACTGACCGAGACGGAACCTCTTTATCAGGGCGGATTTATTTGGGACTTCGTGGATCAGGCCCTCTGGCATCGTGACCGCTACGGCAAAGAAGCCATGGCCTATGGCGGAGATATGGGGGACCGCCCAGCGGATTATAATTTCAGCGGAGATGGCATACTCTTTGCTGACCGCCGCCTGACAACCAAGCTGCAGGATGTGAAGTACAATTACCAGAATTTCACCTTGCTGGTGGATGCTGAGGAAATTACAGTCCGGAATAAAAGCTTGTTCACGGATGCAGCAGAGTATGAACTGCATTTGGACCTTGCGCTGGAGGGACGTAAAGTCTGGCAGCAGACAATACCGGCTCCGTCAATTGCACCGGGATCAGTGGGGACAATCAAGCTGGACTTCCTGCCACTGACGGATGCAGGTGAGGAAGTACTGACGGCCTCGCTGCGCCTCAAAGAGGATACGGTCTGGGCTGCACGTGGCTTTGAAGTTGCTTTTGGGCAGGGCGTGTGGACCGTAGATGAGCTTGAGCTGCCAGATACGGCTGAGGCACTCGAGGCTGTGGATTACGGCAAGGCGGCCCGGGTTCAGCAGTATGTACCGAATGTCAGCCTTCAGACCTGCATCGATCAGCCGCTGCATATCGTTCAGGGCGATATGACACTGGGAATCCAGGGCGAAGGGTTCGAGATTTTGTTCTCCAGTGTCCAGGGCAATCTTGTTTCGTACAAATACAATGGAGTTGAGCTCGTAGAAGAAATGCCGAAACCAAGTTTCTGGCGGGCACCGGTTGATAACGACTATGGCAGCCGCCGTGACTTTGCGGTGGCACAGTGGAAACTGGCCAGTCTGTATCGTCGTTGCGTGAAGAAAGAAATCCGGCAGGAAGCAGGCGAGTGGCAGACGTTTAACTGGCTTGGCCAGCTGGGCATCGAGGAATATGAGGCCCGCCAGATTTCCATTCGCTTTACCTATGAGCTCGCTACGCAGCCAGTCAGTGCCTGCACGGTTACTTATACGGTCTGCAAGGATGGCGCGATCAGGACAGAACTGGATTATGAGCAGACTGAAGGCCTGCCAGAGATTCCGGATTTTGCTATGATCTTTACATTGCCGGCTGACTATGATCAAATCAGGTTCTACGGCTATGGCCCGCTGGATAACTATGTGGACCGTCAGCAGGGAGCGAAACTGGGCGTCTATGAAACGACGGCTCAGGACGAAGTGGAACCATATCTGCTGCCGCAGGAGTGTGGCAACCATGGCGGCATCCGCTGGTTTGAAGTAACGGACCGCCGGGGCCGGGGGCTGCGTCTTTCGGGTGATGAGGCGTTTGAGGCATCGGCGCTGCCATACAGCGCACATGATCTGGAGAATGCGCGTCACAGTTATGATCTGCCGGCTGTTCATCATACCTATCTGCGGGCTTCGCTCGGACAATGTGGTGTGGGTGGTGATGATACCTGGGGGGCACCGGTTCTGGAGGAGTACCGGGTCAAGAATGAATCAAAGCATTTTGAATTCTATGTAAAGGGCATTTGATGGCTAAGGGGGATTTTCTTTGATTACGTTTGATGAAAAAACAGGCATCTTTCACTTAAAGAATGCGTATACCAGCTACGTGCTGCAGCTGGTCCGCAATAAATATCTCTTACATCGTTATTGGGGGCGCCCGTTGCGGGAATTCCGTGACAGCACTCCGTTTCAGGCTATTGACCGGGCGTTTTCCCCGCAGCCGGCGGCATGGTCAAATGAGAGGACGTTCTCACTGGATGTCTTACCGCAGGAATATCCGTCTTATGGCCATGGTGATTATCGAATGCCAGCTTATGCTGTTCGTCTGAGTAATGGGACGACTGTGACGGAGCTTGCGTACAGCAGCTATGAAATCAAAGCCGGCAAGCCGGCCTTGCGTGGCCTGCCGGCAGCCTATGCCGGGGAGAATGAAGCAGAGACGCTGATTATCACCCTGACTGATACGAAAGGGGTACTGACTGTCAAGCTGAGCTATACGATTTTTGCAGATCAGCCGGTCATTGCCCGTAGTGTACATATTATCAATACGGGCAGTCAGTCTGCTGATCTGCTGTCGGCAGCCAGTTTTGCGATAGACTTTGCCGATCATGATTTTGACCGTCTGAGCCTTTATGGCGGACATGCGGCAGAACGCAGCCTTGAGCGTGTTTCATTGATGCATGGCATTCAGGAAACCGCCAGCCGCCGCGGCGCAAGCTCACATCAACAGTCGCCGTTCCTGGCATTGGCGCGTAAGGATGCCACGGAATCAAAAGGTGATGTCTATGGGTTCAGTCTGGTCTGGAGCGGTGAGTTTTCGTTCCGGACTGAGGTTGAGCAGTTTGGTACGACCCGGGTGATTGGCGGCATTAATCCAGCAGAATTCTGCTGGCATTTGAAGGCTGGCGAAAGTTTTCAGACGCCAGAAGCTTTGCTGGTTTATAGTTCGGACGGATTGAATGGAATGAGCCAGGTGTTCCATCATATCGTGCGTGAACATATCGTACGCGGTCGTCACCAGCATGCGCTGCGTCCCATCCTTGTCAATAACTGGGAGGCTACTTATTTCGATTTTGATGATGAGAAGATCGACAAGCTGGCTGATTGTGCGGCTGATCTCGGCATTGAGCTGCTGGTTCTCGATGATGGCTGGTTTGGTCATCGCAATGATGACAACAGTTCATTGGGGGATTGGGTCATCAATACGCAGAAACTCAAAAAAGGACTTAATGGGGTGGCGGATTCTGCCCATCGTCGTGGACTGAAATTTGGTCTGTGGTTTGAGCCGGAGATGGTATCCGAGGACTCGGAGCTTTATCGCGTGCATCCGGACTGGACGCTGCATGTGCCGGATTATCCGTCCAGCTACAGTCGTCATCAGCTGGTGCTTGATCTGTCGCGCGAGGAGGTTCGTGACTATATCGTGACCTCAGTCAGCAAGGTGCTGCAGGCAGCACCAGTTGATTATGTTAAATGGGATTTCAACCGGCATCTGTCGGAAGCTTTTTCAGCGGCCCTGCCAGCGGAGCGGCAGGGAGAGACGAAGACTCGTTTCGTATTGGGGCTCTACGATGTGCTGGAACGCCTGACGAAAGCTTTTCCTGAGATTTTGTTCGAGAGCTGCTCGGGCGGTGGCGGCCGTTTTGATGCGGGGATGCTCTACTATATGCCTCAGACCTGGACCAGCGATAATACGGATGCCATCTGCCGGCTGGCTATACAGAGTGGTACCAGCATGGTATTCCCGCCTATTACAATGGGAGCACATGTATCGGTTACGCCGAACCATCAGGTAGGACGTGTTACAAGCCTGCAGACCCGCGCAATCTGTGCTATGGCTGGAGATTTCGGCTATGAGCTTGATATTACCCGCATGAGTGATAGCGAAAAGCAGCAGGTACGGGAGCATATTCAGCTGTATAAAAAAATTCGTCCAACCTTACAGCTGGGACGATTTTACCGGCTGCTCACGCCATTTACCGGTGATGCTCAAGAGACTGCCTGGGAATTTGTGAGCGAAGATGGCAAAGAGGTCGTGCTGATGTACTTTAAGGCACTGGCACAGCCGGCGGCACCAATTCGTGCGCTTAGCATGCAGGCGTTAAAGGCAGATGCCGAATATGAGCTGACAACCTATCTGCCAGCGCAGCGTACCTCGATGGATTTTGGCGGCGAGACTCGTCAGACGCTTGTCGGGCAGCGTTTCTATGGCGACGAGCTCATGTACAGCGGGTTGTCGGTCGAGAAGATCGATACCGATTTTGCCGGATTCCTATGGGTGTTTGAACGGCAGGATTGATTCCAAAAATTAAAAAGCAGCAGGCGTCGTATGGTGAGCTGAGTTCATCTGCAGGCGCCTGCTTTTTGTATCGCTTTTTCGATAGTAGCAGGAAAACACCAATTTGTGTATAATTATATATAACAATAAGGGAAATTAACGAAATGAGGGATTTTATTATGCAGAAAATCAGGAAGGCCGTTATCCCGGCTGCTGGCTATGGTACGCGGTTCCTGCCCGCTACGAAGGCGACGCCGAAAGAGATGCTGCCGATTGTGGATAAACCGACCATCCAGTATATCGTAGAAGAAGCTGTCGCCAGCGGGATTGAAGATATCCTGATCATCAGCGGACATGGCAAGCGGGCCATTGAAGACCATTTTGACAGCGCGCCTGCGTTGGAGGCCGAATTACTGCGCAAAGGCAAGACAGATCTCCTGAAGGTGGTGCAGGAAACGGCAGACATCAACATTCATTATATCCGTCAGCGTTATATGCGGGGCTTAGGGGATGCCATTCTTTGTGCGCACTCGTTCATGGGGAACGAGCCGTTTGCAGTGCTGCTGGGCGATGATGTGGTTTATAATCCGGCTAAACCGGCACTTCGCCAGCTTATGGATATCTACGAAGCGACAGGCGGATCGGTGCTTGGCTGCCAGAATGTACCGGATGAGAAAGTGTCGTCTTATGGCATCGTTGCAGGAAGTCAGACGGATAACGCGCGCCTTATGCGTGTAGCGGATATGGTCGAGAAACCGGCACGGGAGGAAGCCCCGAGCCATATGGCTGTGTTGTGGCGCTATATCATCAAGCCGCAGATATTTGATATCCTGGCACAGACGAAACCGGGAAAAGGCAATGAGGTACAGCTGACCGATGCTTTGAAGGTGCTGGCCCGCGAAGATGCAGTCTATGCGTATGATTTTGAGGGCCAGCGTTATGACCTGGGCGATAAGCTGGGATTCCTTAAGGCAACGGTGGAGTTTGCGCTGCGTCGTAAGGATCTGGGTGAGCCTTTTAAGGTATATTTGAAGGAACTGGCAGAACGAATCTGAGGTGTGATTCTTGCAAAAGAAAAACAAAGCCAATCTGGCTTTAGGTATCAGTGCGGCAGGGCTTCTCGGTACACTTAGTCTGAGTGGCGGATTCCTGCCGGGACTGTTTCATCATGGATTCCTTGCGGCAACGATTGGCGGTCTGGCGGATTGGTTCGCCGTGACCGCCATTTTCCGTAAACCGCTGGGGATTTCTTATCGCACGGATATCCTGCGCCGTAATCGCGGCCGTATTATGGATTCGATTGTGACGTTTGCCAGCGAAGATCTCCTGAGTACTCAAAACATTATGAGTGTGCTGTGCGAACAGGATATGAGCCGCCTGATGGCAGATTACCTCGAACATCGCGCGGGAAGGGAGCGGGTACGCGAAGCTGTAGATACGGCCTCACTGCGTATTGCTGCTACCGTTGACACTCGAGCTGTCGCTGAGGTCCTCTCACCCGCTCTTCAGCGCGGGCTGGGGGCACTGACCGTTGAAACGGTAGTGGCAGATCTTCTGGCACTGTTGGCTGAGGAGCCACAGTCTGAGTGTATTCTGGAAGGAGTACGGCAGGTCGGCCAACAGATGCTGACTGCACCTGCTTTTCAACAGGCCATGCTGCAGGAAATCCGGATACTGCGCCAAAACTATGAGAAGGATTCAGCCGGACGTGCCTTCGTACTGTCCTCCCTGGGCCTCACGGATGAACGTATTCTGGCGCTGTTGACGGAAAAGCTTGGCAGTAAGCTGAATGACTGTCTGGAGGGAAAGACACAGAACTACGCTGGCGTAAAGGCCGGGCTGGAGACTATACTGCGCACCCTTGGGCGCGATGAGCGTCTGCTGGATATGCTGCAGGCCTGGCGGGAGAAGCTGATTGGCAGGCTCGACCTTACGAAGTTCGTGGAGGAGTGGCTGACCTGTAATATTCAGGGCAGTAATCCGGTCTGGCTGGGGCCGCTCAATGCCTTTGTCGATGCCCGTATTGATGAATTTGTCAGTTCAGTATCAGCTCAGCAGCGCTTCGATGAGCTGCTCAAGCATTTTCTTGCTGATGAACTGAATCGGCATCATGAGCTGATTCCGGGGCTGATTCGTGAGCGTCTCAATGAGTTCTCTGATGATGAGCTGGTGGCATTTGTGGAAGGAAAGGTGGAAGACGATCTGCAGATGATCCGCATCAATGGCGCAATCGTGGGATCAATGGTAGGGATGGGCCTTTATCTGGTGGTTGTGGTAGTTGAAAGGATGTGGGGGCTGTGATCTGGTCAGATTGGAATAAGGCAGACAAGATCCTGCTGTTGGCACTGGTTATCTTCTTCTTTTCACTGTGCGTGCATCTTCAATATCCACATAGTATTGTGGCCGACGGTATGTTATTCTGTGCCGAGGCTGCGCTGGTCGGCGGTATTGCCGACTGGTTCGCTGTGACCGCGTTGTTTCGCCAGCCGCTGGGATCTCCCTACCATACGGCAATTCTGCCCAAACGGCGTCAGGCGTTCATTGATGCCTCGGTGACGATGGTGCAAAGGGAATTCTTTTCCCGGCGCAAAATATTTGCTCATCTGGATCGTCTGAAATTGCTGCCACTGCTTTTGGGCTGGCTGAACCAGCCCGAGACGGAAGGGCGGCTGACCCGATGCCTGATCCGCTATGGCGAGGATTTCCTTTTGCAGCAGGATATGGGCAAGCAGTCAGCTGTGTTGGCTGATAAAATACGGGGAGCATTGTTTCAACTGGAACCAGAAGTTTTCTTGCGCCTTGCCGTACGCTGGCTGCGTCAGACGGGCCGGGACAAGGCTGGGCTGGCAAAGCTGACGGCCTATGGGCAGCAGGCAGTGGGGAAAGAGGAGGCACGGCAGGCTATCCAGCGGATCTTGGAAAACTATGGAAAGTCACAGACCAGAAATCCGCTGGCAGCCCTGCTGGCAAGTTTTGCCGAGGCCGCAGATCTCGTGAATTATGGAGAAGCGGCGGCATTGATTCAGCGTCAATTGCAGCTTATGCTGGGTGAACTGGGGACGCGGGACTCAGCACTGCAGCAGGAAATGCTGAATCTTTTCTATGAACAGCTGGACGGACTGGCTGACGAGACGGCTATACATGAGCTGTTGACTGTCTTGCGCGACAATATGGTCCGCAAACTCCCGTTGGAGCAGACTATCCATGATACGATTCGGCAGCTCCAAGCATATCTGCTGTCTGAAGATCGTGAAGATCAGTCAGAGGAGTTGGCTGAGGCAGCCAATCTGCTCCAGTCCAGACTGGAACAGATTGTGCAGCAGGAGTACCGGCGTATTATGATACTTGTTTCTACAGATGAAACCCTGCAGCGCTGCATTGGTGATTTGCTTTATGATGTGATTGCCCGCTCAGCATTGCATGCTCAGGCGCTGGTGGGAGTTATCGTGACAAAGGTGCTCTCGCGACTGACTGATGAGCAGCTTAATCATCTGGTCTATGACAAGGTTGAGCCGGATTTTCTATGGATTCGTATGAATGGCTCCATTGTTGGTTCCGGCATTGGTCTCGTGTTGTTTGCACTGTTGCAGCTGATACAGAATTGAGGATAGAAGATTGTGGGAGGATTAATGAATGATTGATGAACATGAATGGCGCTATGTGCTGCAGGCAGTAGAGGATGGTACCTTCTCTGCGGCAGCCAAACACCTTTTTGTCTCGCAGCCCTCCTTGTCCCAATGCATCAAGAAAATTGAAGGGGAACTCGGGACGCTGCTGTTTGACCGCAGTCAGACCCCGCTGCAACTGACACCGGCTGGGGAAGTCTATGTGACTAAGGCTCGCGAGATGCTGCGGCTGCAGCAGGAATTGGTGCGGGAGACTGCCGACCTTACGGCGCTGCGGACTGGCAGCCTGTGTATCGGCAGTTCGCGTACCCGGTTTTCGTGTTATCTGACTGACCCCATCATCGAGTTTCATCATCGCTATCCGGGTATCCGCTTGACGGTCCGGGAACATAGCGTCAGTGAGCTGAAGGAAGACGTACAGAACGGATTAGTGGATTTTGCCCTGCTTTATGAACCCCTGGCAGACAGCAGCTTTGAGTGCATCCGCCTGCTGCGCGAGCGGACGTTGCTGGCTGTGCCCATGAGTCATCCGTTTGCGGCAAAATATGGGGGACAGCAAGTCGTTCCTTATCCCCGGCTGTCATTTGCCAGGCTGCATCATGAACCATTCATCAAGCTGCTGGACAGCCGCCGGATGTCGTCTGTCTATGAGGAGCTTTCGCAGCAGACGCAATGTACGCCAGAGGTGGTGTTTGAGGCGAACAGCATCATTGATGCTGCTGAGTTGTGTGCAGCTGGTATGGGGATTACACTGGTCACCGATATGCTGGTCCGGAACTGCCGCTGGCGTCAGCCTCCCTTCTTTTTTGAGCTTGAGGAGGATGTTGAGGATCGGCATCTGGTTGCTGCTTATGGGCGTCAGCAGCATCTTTCGCATGCAGCCAAGAAATTTATTGATTTATTGAAACTATGAATAAAAGCTAAGAAAGACATGAATCAGGAAGATAGGCCTCAACGCTTTGATTGAAAAAGCATTGAGGCTATTCGTTTTTTCAATAGCTGACATAGGCAGGTTCTATTTCCTTTATAGTAAAATGTTATGTAGAATAGTTAAGAGTAATAATAATAATATAGAGAATATTTAGTGGAATTATTGTAGGAGGGAACGTTATGTCAAGGGAAATTTCACGTCGTACCTTCATCAAAGGAGCGACGGCTGCAGGTGTGGTGCTGGCAGCAGGATCCTATTTCGTCTGGGACGGAAAGAATATCCCCGAGCAGGTTAAGAAAGGTGACATCACTTATGATGTGTTGATTATCGGTAGTGGTGGCGCAGGAATGCGGGCAGCACTGGCGGCTGCACAGAATAAGGACCTGAAGGTCGCTGTCATGACAAAACTTATCCCGACGCGCTCCGCTTCGACCATGGCACAGGGCGGTATGAATGGCGTGACGGGTGTTACTGATCCGAAAGACAGTGTCGAGTCTCATATGTTTGATACGGTCAAGGGTGCGGACTATCTTTGCGATCAGGACGCGGTCGAGTTCTTCGCTGAGCGTGCGGGTAAGAACATTTATGAGATGGATTATATGGGTTATCCTTATAACCGTCAGGATGATGGACATTTCCATCAGCGCAAGATGGGTGGTTCATCTCATGCGCGTGCAGCATACTATGAGGACCGTTCTGGTCATGCGATGGTTCATGCGTTGTTTGAGCAGTGCCTCGCCAATAATATTGACTTTATCTCAGAGTGTCAGATGCTTGAGATCAGCATGGATGGCGATAAGCTCAATGGCGTCATTGCTCTTGATATGCGCAGTGGACATCTTATGGGTGTCCCGGCTAAATCTGTCATCATTGCAACGGGCGGTTATGGCCGTGCGTATTGGATTCGGACTTCGAATCCATACAGTTCAACCGGTGATGGCATTGTTGCCGGAATGAATGTTGGTATTCCGTTCAAGGACCCGGAGATGGTACAGTTCCATCCGACTGGTCTCGCTGTCAATGGTGTATTGCTTTCCGAGTCCAGCCGTGCCGAGGGAGCGCTGCTTCTTAACAAGGACGGAGAGCGGTTCATGGCCAAGTACGCACCTGAGAAGAAGGAACTGGCAACGCGTGATGTTGTAGCCAGAGCAATCGCAACGGAAATCGAGCAGGGCCGTGGTGTCGGTGAGGGAATCCAGGCCGCAGTCTATATGGACTTTACGAAGATTCCGGCAGAGCGCATCCATGAGCGCCTGGGACAGGTTGAAGACCTTTCACGCCGCTTTGCTGGTATAGATATCACGAAGCAGCCAGTACCAATCAGCCCGACCTGTCATTACTCGATGGGCGGTCTGGAGACGATGGACTTCCATACCTGCGAGACGCGGGTACCGGGTGTCTATGCAGCTGGCGAATGCAGCTGTGTGTCGATTCATGGGGCGAACCGCCTTGGGGCTAATTCGCTGTCCGAGGTGCTGGTATTTGGTCATGTTGCTGGCGATGCAGCTGCAGATTATGCCAAGTCCAATAACTATAGTGGCAATCAGGCAAAATTATCGCAGGACTGCGAGAAGTGGCTCAACAAATTTGAAGAAGTCACAGGCCGCGACAAGAGCGCTGGCAAGACTGTCCCAGAAATTCGTGATGCCATGGTCAATACCATGTGGTTCAAGGTTGGTGTTTTCCGCGAGGAGAATCAGCTTCAGCAGGCGGCAAAGGAGATTGCGGCTCTGGAGAAAGAATATGAGCATTGCTATGTCGGCGATACTTCCCATGTCTACAATACAGCTTTTGAGCAGTATTTTGAACTGGGCGGGCTGCTGCAGATCTCGCAGGCTGTTATTCAGGGCGCTATTGCCCGTAAGGAAAGCCGTGGGGCACATACCCGCCGCGATTTCCCGAAACGTGATGATGTGAATTTCCTTAAACATACACTGATCTCTAAGGATCAGAAGACCGGCCAGTATAAGACCGAGTATAAAGATGTTGTTGTCACGAAATTCCAGCCGAAAGAAAGGAAGTATTGATTATGGATGTGAAACTCAGAATCCATCGCTTCGTTGAAGGCAAGAAATGGGTGCAGGAATATACCGTAGCCGTCAAAACCGGCATGACCATCCTTGAGGCCCTCACCGAAATCAAAGAGAAGCAGGATCCGACGCTGTCGTTCACCTGTTCCTGCCGTTCGAGTATCTGCGGCGCCTGTGCGGTACGCGTCAATGGCAATGCCGAACTGTCCTGCGAGATGCTGGTTGAGAACCTCGTCAAGCGCTATGATACGGATGTGCTGACGGTAGAGCCGCTGGGCAACTTCAAAGTCATTCGCGATCTTATCGTGGATTGGGATCCGAAATACGCTAAGCTGAAGAAAATTAAGCCGACCGTAAATCCGAAACCGGAATTCAGTGCTGAGGATGGCTGCCGTCAAACTCCAGCTGAATTTAATAAATACAAACTTTACGCAGGCTGTATTTTATGTGGTTCCTGCGTATCTGAGTGTAACAAGAATACACTGAATCAGGAAGATTTCCTCGATCCGTTTATTTTTGTCAAGGCAGAGAAACTGGTCGCTGACTCCCGTGACCGCAGCCCCGAAGAGCACCTGAAGGCAGTTGTAGCAGCTGGACTTTGGCGCTGCTTCAACTGTCAGGAGTGCACGGCCAAGTGCCCGAAGGGGCTTGATCCGGCTGGCGCTATAGAGAAACTAAAGGCGGCTTCCTTCAAGTATAAACTGGATGATAATGTTGGGGCCCGTCATGCGAAGGCTATCTATGATGACATCAGTGAGTCGGGAACGCTTGATGAATCTAAGCTCAACATTAAGTCCGAAGGATTCCTGATGGCTGGTCTGCGCGCGCCGATGGCATTGCGTCTCATGCATGTAGGCAAGATGAATCCGCTCGATAGCCATCCGGTGAATCCGGAGATTGATACCATCCGCAAGATCGTGAAGAACGCGGAAGCGGCTGCCAAGGAGGAAGAATAATCATGACTATGAAATTTGCATTGTTCCCGGGCTGTGTGCTGGATGGGGCTGCGGCAGAAGCCTATACCTCTCTCAAAAAGACCTGTGAGAAACTGGAAATAGAGATCACAGAGATACCGAACTGGACCTGCTGTGGTGCATCTCATGCTCAGGGGGTTAATGAATTAGCAGCATTGACCGTCAATGCCCGCAACATTTCCATTGCCGAGAACATGGGACTCGATATCATGACCGTCTGCAATACCTGCACCTTGCAGCTGCGTACGGCCAAGAAAAGACTCGATGAAGACAAGAACCTGCGTGATAAGGTGAACAGTATTTTGAAGGACTCTGGACATCCTTATGAATACAAGGGAACCAGCAAAATCACGCATTTCCTGTGGGTGCTCGATGATCATCCGGAACTGCTCGATGGCAAGATTGTCCATCCGTTGAGTGATCTGAAAGTAGCCGGCTATTATGGCTGCCACATTCTGCGTCCGCAGGATGTCATGAATCACGGTGACGGAAAACATCCAGAGTATCTGGAAAGACTGATCCGCAAACTCGGAGCTGAAGCTGTATGGTTCAGCGCAAACCGTAAATGCTGTGGATTCCATGCCCAGCTGGCTGCAGAGCATGATGTAATGACGGTCACGGGCCAGATTGTTGACAGCGCAGACAAGGCTGGCGCTAATGCGATTGTGACGCCGTGCCCGCTCTGCCAGATGCAGCTTGATATGTATGAGCCAGAGGGCCGCAGCGCAGTGAAATCGCAGGCAGAAGTACCTATTCTGCATCTGCAGCAGCTCATTGGATTTGCATTAGGCTTGTCCAAGACGGATGTAGGTTTCGACCGCCATGTATCGGCACAGGAAAAATTGAAACTGGACTGAGTATAGATCAATAAAATGGATCATTGATTTAACTGCATGAACATAAAAAGAACCGCGTAACCTTGATGGCTGCGCGGTTCTTTTGGTGTTCATGCAGTTAAGCTGGATCTATACTAAGGGCTCAGATGCCCATTTCTATGTTATGGATAATTGTAGTGAGTTTGTCCATTTCCAGCTTGGTCTTATCGTTGATGGTCTCAAGCTCACGGATGGATTCGGTTGATTTCTGGATATTAGCAACGCCTTCACTCAGATTTTTGTGCAGATCTTTCATCTGAGTCGCAAAATGGGCATCGAATTCATTGATTTTCGCTTCAAACTGATTATTGTCGACCAGAATATTATTGATTTCTTCGACATCATGAAGCAGGATGCGAATTGCTTCATCGGAGGTGAGCAGACTGGTCTGCGTGTTCTCGGAAAGTTTGCGGACTTCCTGTGCTACGACGGAGAAGCCACGTCCGGCTTCTCCCGCGCGGGCTGCTTCAATTGCTGCATTGAGTGCCAGCAGGTTCGTCTGGGCAGCCAGATCATTGATCATCTTCATGACATTGTCAATCTTTTGGGTGCTTTTTGAAAGCATATCCACTTTGGGGGTAATCTCACTGTTGCGTTGCATGAGCTGAGTGAAGAGCTCGTTCTGTTCATCAATACCCTCGGAAAGCTGCTTGATCGATGTCTGGATCTGGTCGACATCGTTTGACATGTTCATGATGGTCTTGACGATACCGGGCATTTTGGCCTGATAGTTCTGGAACATATGAATCAGATTGTCCCGCATATCTTCCGTATGTTTCTGCCGGTCGATCACACGATGGAAAAAGAATGAGTTGCAGTTTGCATAGATGCGGGCAAAATTATCAATATAAGCATCAGAGAAACTAGTACCCTCGGGGACATGATAAAAGAAAATGGCTGTCAGCGTCTCATTGACATGCAGGCCGGCAATCTCACCAAAACTTGAAAAACCGGCAACCGGGATTCCCGCAAATTGATCAATATGGCTGATTTCGGATGGATAGCCGAGACGGCGCAGAATGCAATCATTGAGAATGCCGCCAATAGCCTGTGGTTTGCCAGTGCTGTAGGCACGGAAATCGCGATCAAGCGTAGTATTCAACGATTCACGGCGTGACAGGTAGAGCTTTTCGCCGGTAACGACATCGCAGAAGAAACTGACACGGTCATTCGCATCGTCGATGCCGGCAATTGTGCGGATGAAGTTCTCGCCATTGATATCTGTAGCGAATGTATATCCCTGCAGCTTATCCTGAAGCTGCTGCGTAGTACTGACACCAAAATGATCCTTGAGTGCCTGAATAAACGAAACAGGTTCTCCGTTTGGACCTTCAACGGTCTCGATATAGCGTAGGGCTGTATTGGCGGACCTGATGGTAAAGACATCGCCCGTGCGCTCCGCGGCCTGCGATTTCATGATGCCATAGCGGTAGGTCTTTTTCAGGCGGACTAAAGTGATAACCGCATGGTTTTCGAGACACTGGTTATTGTCATAGATATAAGTGTGGGCAAAATCCATCTTGCCGCCGGCGCTGCCGCCTAAAAATGGAATCGGGAATTTGCCACACTGAAATAGTGCCTGCTGGACGAATGTTTCACAGCCTGACACACCATCAACGTAGACCATTGCGAAAGTGTGTCCGACACTCAGGCGGAATGGCGCTGTATGTTTTTCAATTTCGCGCTGAATTGCCTCGACACGGTCATTGACGGTCATATGGACACTGCCACTGCGTAAATCACTATCGGGCAGAGGGATGCTGATAATCTGTGTGGCTTCAATCATGCGATTCGAGAATGCCTGCAGCAGGATCTTGGCCCGCCCTTCAGACGAATCGCAGTAAAGTGTATGACTGCCCTGGCTGCGGCATAGCTCGCCGGCTGTTGTTATGAGAATAAGTTTCGTGGTTGAGGGAATCTCCTGTTTGATGCGCTGGGCAATCTCAGGGACATGGAGATCCGGTGAGACAAAGCCCATAATCAGAGCGCAACCTTCAGCAACATCGGCAAGTTCCTTCAGCCGGCTGGCTGTAAGCTCGTTTTTACCCAGATAATCAGTTTTTATATCGGGCTGTGCAGAAATTGCTGGTGCAGCTGGTCTGGCTGCTGCCGGCGAAATGGATGGTTTGACTGAGTCATTTTTATTAGTTGAAGAAAAAATACCTAACATAATCCAACCCCTCTTCAATTCCGCATCCTCAATCCGCGAATTTTCGGACTATGAATGTTATTAACCGCTGTAACCGTTTCTTCCCTGTTGCTCTGTTACAGCCTTATCTTATGGTTTAAACATTCTACTTTTGGGCAAAAAAGTCCTTCTTTTATGGGGGAATATTTATAAGAAAACAGAAATACCTGCCAGAACTTTAATGGAAGATTTCTGGCAGGTAATAGTGAAAGGCAGAAGGGAGGCTGTAGTGCTCCGCCAGCTCGGTGCGTGAAGCCCAAATCAGATTATCAGCAGCGTCAGCAACATTGGCTGTGTCATTGGGACTAAGCTCGATTCGCCAACCGGTCAGCTGCCATTCTACATGTGAGAAAACATGGCGGGCAGCAGGCAGCGGTTCAATGTGTGCGGCGGAGAGTTTATGGGTCAATAGCCAG
>ERZ650307.1026-NODE-1026-length-15903-cov-19.942138_pt1 | contig 15903 bp, 14 predicted proteins | sample MGYA00376243_ERZ650307 | MGnify/ENA primary metagenome ERZ650307 (study PRJEB26733, sample SAMN07839242) | wastewater metagenome | biome: urban; feature: artificial channel; material: waste water | place: USA: North Carolina | collected 2016-03-31 ... | reverse complement strand
TTTTTTACTTTTAACAATCATTATATTTAGTTTACAAAGATTACTTATAAACTTCATACATATTTTAAAGAACTCTAATTTTAACCCTCTGGTCAAATTGGACGGGAATTATAGTGCCTTTTTTTTGTTTTGTCAAGGGGTTTTTATTAATCTTGGCTTAAATTTGGGAATTTGTAGTTTTTGTTCTATTTTTTAGATTTTTAAAGTCGTATTTTAGGTAATTATTAAAAGAGATATTTGTTAGTTTGATTGATATTTAAAATAAATTTGGACAAAAAGTCCAAATTTTACTGAAGTTTTGAAATATAATCTGCTAAAACTTCAATTTGTTCTGGAGTTTTTGTTTCTACATGAGTTTTCATAAGATTTTTCATAACTCCACCATAACTTCCATCTTTATATCCATTTAAAGCTTTTATAACTCTATCCTTATCCCAACCTGTAATTACTTGAGATTTTCCTAAAGCCTCTTTTTCACCTTTTAATCCATGACATGAAGCACATGTTTTAAATAAAGTTTCTGCATTTAACTCATTTGAAGCAGTTTCATTTACTTGTTTTGTCTCTTCTGCTTTTTTCTCTTCAACTTTTACTTCTGTTTTAACTTCTTTAGCTTTTTCTTCAACATTTTGAGTAACTTCTTGTTTTGGAGCTACTTGTTCTTTTGCCTCTTTTTTATCTTCTGTACAACCAACAAACAGTAACAGTGAAGTTGCTACAACTGCAATACCTTTTTTCATTTTATCCCTTTTTCTAAATATTTTTCGGAATTGTATCAAATTGATTGTAAAATAATTGTGTTATTCATAAATAAAAACAAAATCATCTTTAAAATCAATTTTTACTACTCCACCTTTTTTAAGTTTACCAAACAAAATTTCATCAGTTAGAGGTTTTTTTATTTTTTCAGAAATCACCCTATTTAAAGGTCTTGCACCCATTGCTTTGTCATATCCTAGTTTTGCTAACTCATCTTTTGCTTTTTTACTAATTTCTATTTTTATTTTCTTACCTTCAAGCTGCTTTTCCAAATCCTCTATAAACTTTCCTGCAACTTTTGAAACAATATCTAAACTTAAACTATCAAAACTAACAACACAATCAAGTCTATTTCTAAATTCTGGCGCAAAAAACTTATTTATCGCCCTATTTTCATTTAATTTATCATTTTTAGCAAATCCCATAACATTTGCTTCAGATACTCCTAAATTTGAAGTCATAATTAAAACAACATTTTGAAAATCTGCTTTATTTCCACTATTATCTGTTAATTCGGCATTATCCATAACTTGAAGTAATATTGACATCAAATCTGGATGTGCCTTTTCAATCTCATCTAAAAGTAAAACTGTATGAGGATGTTTTCTAATAGCTTCAGTCAAAAGTCCACCCTGTTCAAATCCAACATAACCAGCTGGTGCCCCAATTAGTCTTGAAACTGCATGAGCTTCCATATATTCACTCATATCAAATCTTTCAAAGTGAATTCCCATTTGAAGTGCCAACTCTTTAGCGACTTCTGTTTTACCAACTCCTGTTGGTCCAGTAAAAAGAAAGCTTCCTATTGGTTTTTTATCAACTCCTAATCCAGCTTTATTTATTTTTATTGCTTGAACTATTGAATTTATAGCTTTATCCTGCCCAAAAACTCTTTTTTGCATATTTTTTTCTAAGTTTTTAAGTAGTGATAAATCTGATTTTGTAGCACTTCTTGGTGGAATATGTGCCATTTTTGAGACAACATCTTCTACATCTTTTGAAACTATTGTAATATTTGCTTCATTTTTTGTTTTTAAAGTTTTTGATAGCTCGATTTTTTTACTAGCACCTACCTCATCTATTACATCTATTGCACAATCTGGTAAAAATCTGTCTTGAATATATTTTTTACTAAGTTCAACTGCGCTTATAATTGCACTTTTTGAATATTTAACACCATGAAACTCTTCATATTTTGATTTTAACCCTTCCAAAATCAAAATAGAGTCTTCAATAGTTGGTTCATTTATATCAACTTTTGCAAATCTTCTACTAAGTGCTTTATCTTTTGCAAAATCATTTCTATACTCCAAAAATGTAGTAGCTCCAATACATTTTATACTACCATTTGCTAAAAGTGGTTTTAATATATTTGAAGCATCCATAGCACTTCCACCAACACTTCCAGCACCTACAATTGTATGAATCTCATCTATAAATAGTATTGCATTTGGGATTTTTGATATCTCTTTTAAAAGTGATTTGAGTTTTTTTTCAAAATCTCCTCTATATTTTGTTCCAGCTAACATAGAGCCCATATCAAGAGAGAATATTTTTGAATCTTTTAAAAAATCTGGCACTTCTTCATTTGCAATCTTTAAAGCCAAACCTTCAGCAATTGCAGTTTTTCCAACACCTGGTTCTCCAACTAAAAGTGGATTATTTTTCTTTCTTCTTCCTAAAATCTCAATCACTCTTTCAAGCTCTTTATCTCTTCCAATAACTGGATCGATTTTTGATTTTTTTGCAATACTTACAAGCTCGCTTGAATTTTGCTCTAAAATTTTTTCATTTTTATCATTTTGTTCATCTTTTTGATCAAAATTTTCATCATCTATTTTATGAGAAATCTCTTCTAAAATATCTACTCTTTGAATTCCCAATCTTTTTAGTAAATATGTAGAATATGCTTTTTCATCTTTTAAAATTGCTACAAACATATCTTCAACATTTGCTTTTGTTTTCCCACTACTTTGAGTATGAGCTACCATATACTCAATAGTTGAAGACAAAGCTACTGTTTCTATAGGGTCATCTTTTATATCATCTGGCAATTTTGGGGTATTTGCTTCTATATATGTTTTTAAATCATCAAATAAAATCTTTGTATCAACACCTAAATCAAAAAACATATTTTCTATTGTTGAATTATTTATTAGCATTAAAAAAATATGCTCTAATGTTAAATATTCATGCTTATTTGCTCTTGCATAATTTATTGCTTGTGCAAAAATATGCCTTAACTCTTTACTTATCATTTTTACTCTTCTTCCATTATGGCTTTTAAGGGAAACCCTTTTTCTCTAGCAAGGCTTTTTACTTGTGCAACTTTTGTAGAAGCAATCTCAAAACTATAAACTCCACAAAGACCTTTTTGGTTGTTGTGAACCTCTAGCATTATTGCTTCTGCTTCAGTTTGATTTTTTCTAAATACTTTTACTAAAACATCTATTACAAAATCCATAGTAGAATAGTCATCATTTAATAAAAAAACATTGTACTTCTTTGGCTCTTCTACTTCTAAATCTTCATTTAACTCAATTTCTATCTCATTACTCACTTAAAACCCTTAATTGTAAACCATATTTTAATATGTTAATATCGCTTTTTAAAAAGCTTAAAATTATAACAAAAAAGAGATTATTATGAAGATTAACCCTCAAGATTATATAGGAAAAGCAATATTTATAACAGCAACAAATACAAATGTAGGTAAAACATTTGCGAGTGAAGTTTTTTTAAAATATTTTGCAAAAAATGGTTTAAAAGTTGGATATTTCAAACCAATTGAAACAGGAGTTATAGATAACTCGCCACTTGATGGTCTAAAAATGTTTGAACTTGTAAAAAAACTAAATCCTAATTTTTTAAAACTTACAATAAATGATATTGTGCCTTATCAATTTACTCTTCCTGCTTCACCTTATGTTGCAAAAGGAAACACTTTTTTAGATATTGATTTTTTAATAGAAAAAAAAGAGTATTTACAAACTTTTTGCGATGTTTTAATTATTGAAGGAGCTGGTGGTTTATTTGTACCAATTAAAAAAGATTTTTTTATGATTGATTTTATAAAAGAGCTAAGAGTTAAAACTTTTTTAATAACTTCTTCAAAGCTAGGATGCATAAATGATACACTTCTTTCAATTGAAGCTTTAAAAAATAAGCAAATAGATTTTGATTTTTTTATAAATTTATATGAAGATAAAGATAGTTTTGAAGAGGTTTCAAAGCCATTTTTAAAAGATTATTTTAAAGAGTTGAAGTTTTTGCAAGATTATAAAATATAGAGTTTAAAGCTCTATATTTTTACCTTTAAACTCTTTTTTATATACATCAAAAAAAAGAATATCTAGTTTTAGCTCTTTATTTTTAAAATAGTTGTATGAATTTTTTATAATTAATTCATCAAAAGGATAAATTAAATAGATTTTTTCACAATTATCATATTTTGTACCATAAGCATAAAGTTGATACATATCATCTTGTAAAACTCCATTGTAGGCTTTATCTTCACTTAAAATCTTCCATTTTGTATCTGCTATTATTTTTCCACCATTTATTACAATATCTGGTTTGCAATAATTTCTTTTCCATATAAAAAATATATAATATCATCTAATTCTATTTGATTTAATCTTTTAGTATTAAAAAAATAGTTATTATCTCTAATTGGTAAAATATTTAAGAAAAATTCTCTTGCAATTTTAAAATTTTCAAAACCTGTAATATTTGTGTTTAATCTAAATATAACATTCATTCTTTACCCTATTTTCACATTTCCAAAAATTTCCAAAACATTCTACCAAAGAGTTTATTATTTTCATAAAATCTCAATTATTATCACTAAGCTTTAATTTCTCAAATATCCATCATTAATCTATCTCTTCTATTATTCTGCTCTTATTGCAAAATATTCACTATTAAGTTTATAATAGTATCTTTCTGTTTTGGATCACTTTTTGCAGTCATAAGTGATAGTGCAACCAAGGCATTATCATTTATTTTAAGCTCTCCATTTGATTTATATAGCATATTGTTTTTACTCAAAAAAAGAATAAACATAAAAGCACCTATTCTTTTATTTCCATCGTTAAAAGGATGTCCTTTTATAATATAATAAAGCAAATTAGCAGCCTTTTCTTCAACACTTTCTAGTAAATCAACCCCACCAAAAGTTTGATAAATATTTCTTAAAATTCCTTCAAACTCTCCTGCTTTTTCTCTACCAAAAAGCTCTGTTGCTTCACCTTTTTTTATAAGTTCATCTTTTAGTTGTGCTATATAATTTTTTGCCTCATCGCTATCTAATATAAATTTTGCCTCTTTTGATACAAAATCTATTTTTAAAGTGTCTTCATCATATCCTTGCAGAAGTGTCCAAGTTCTTGAGTAGTTTAGTATCACATCAAGTAAACCTTTTGCCTCATTTAGCTCTATTTGTGCATTTGAAATAGTATCTTTTAATAAAGATATTGTTTCATTTAACTCTTTTAATCCTTTTTGTTGCAATCTTTTATTATTTATAGAGTATCCATTTATAATATAATCTTTAAGAATTTTTGTTGCCCAAACTCTAAAACTTGTAGCTCTTTTTGAGTTTACACGATAACCCAAAGAGATAATCATATCAAGGTTATAATAATCTATCTCTCTTGTAACCTCTCTATCTCCCTCTTTTTGAACTGTTGCATTTTTTGCAACAGTTGAATTTTTATCAAGTTCTTCTTCTTTAAAAATATTTTTTATATGTCTTGAAATAACAGATTTATCCCTATCAAAAAGAACTTCTAACTGTTTTTGACTAAGCCACAAGGTATCATTTTCAAGTGAAACATCTAGCTTTATCTCTCCATTTGCATCTTCATAAATTACAATCTTAGTTTCCATAATTTCAATATCTTTATTTAAAAACATTTTTTAAATCTCTCTTGTGTATTTTAATATTTCCAAATATTCTACCAAAGAGTTTATTATTTTCATAAAATCTCAATTATTATAATAAGCTTAAAAATATTTTCTATATTAAAAGATATAAATTGATTTCATTTTAAATTGTGTATAACTTCAATATTAGTTTTTTATGGAATAATACAATTTCTTAAAAAATAAAAAGAAATTTAATGAAAGGTTGAAAATATGATGACTTCTGCGATAGATTTATCAAAACTCACAGCAAAAGATGATTTAACTCCAGTTCTTGGTGGTTATTGGCCAGGGATTCAAATTTATTATCCCCCTATAAAGTTTAACCCGCTAGATGGTTCTTATGAGAGTATAGAACAAGCGAAATTAAGACTTCAAAAACACGCTTACAATACAAGAGCACATACAGTTTTATTTGACTTAGAAGATGGATGTAGACAAAAAGCTATGAGTAGAGAGCTTTTAATTCAAGAGTTACCAAAATTTCCTGCTAGAGATTTTCAAATAGCAGTAAGAATAAATCCATTTAGAACAGAAGAGTATGAAGAGGATTTAAAAATGCTTAAACAAATTCATCAATATATTGATGTAATAGTTTTAGCAAAAGCTGGAGAAGTTTATGGAAGTGCTGAAATTAGAGATTTATCTTCTTGGTTAATCTCTATTGGAAGTAATCTTACAATTCAACCAATTGTTGAACATCCAAAATCACTTCAAATAGCTGATAGATTAATGGAATATTCAACTGTAAAACATATAGTATTTGGAATTCATGACTTTTCAAAAGCTATGGCATATAAAATCACTCCTAAAGGTTGGATTGATGAACTTGAAACTTACTTTGATATGCTAACTTTAGAAGCTAGAATTAAAGGAAAAGGTGTAATTGGTGGGGTTGAAGTTATGCTTACTCCTCACTCACTACCAAGTAACTGTGTTGAGAAAAAAGATATTAGAAGATGGCTTGATTTACATGGAGATGAGGCTAGTAAATATGTTTATTCTCATGCTTTAAGAGAGAGTTCTATGGGACTTACTGGAAAACAAGTAATTACTCCAAACCATATAAATATATGTAAAGTTGCATTTACACCATCTCCAAATGAGATTGCAAAAGATGTTTCTATATTAAAAGCAGCACTTGAGGCTGATGCTCTTTTAAGTGGGGCGATTAGATATGAAGGTGAGATGCTAGATCCTCCAATGTTTGGTAAATCTTTACAAAATATTTTAAGAGCTTATGCTTTAAAAAGTTTAACAAAAGAGGATGAGTTATTTGCACTTTCAGTATTAAATAAAATGCCTCTAAATACATTTAAAGAAAACTGGCCATATGGTCAATTGTAATAATTATAGGAGATTAAAATGAGTCAAACAGTAAAATTAGATATACCTGAATTTTTAAATATAGGTATTGCTTGTACATCAGCTTGGGTTGGTACAGCAAAAGAGAACAATGTTGCTATGATTATTGAAGATGATAAACTAGGAACTGATAAAGTTACATATAAAGAATTAGCTACAAAATCAGATCAAGTTTCAAATTTTCTTACTCAAGAAATAGGTCTTAAACCAAGAGATCGAGTATTAGTTTGTCTTAAAAACTCTTTAGCATATCCAATATCTTTTTTTGGAGTAATGAAAGGTGGAATGATTGCAGTTCCTACTTCAACTTTATTAAGTGGTAGTGAAGTTAAATATCTTGCAGAAGATTCTCAAGCAAAAGCTATAGTGTTATCAGCTTCTATGTATGAAAATTTAGTTCCATATTTATTAAATCTTGATAACTTAAGAACTATAATAATTGCTGGAATTGATAGCACTGATGGTCTTAAAAAGCCAGAAGGTATTGAAATATTTGCTCTAAATCAAATATTCAATAATACAAGTACAACACCAAATCACTACAACTCAAAATCAGGTGAACCAGCATATTTAGTTTATACATCTGGAACAACTGGTTATCCAAAAGGTGTTTTACATTCACATAGATCACTAATAGGAAGAAAACCAGCAACAGATTTTTGGTTTGATTTTAAAGAGAATGATAGAATTATGCACTCTGGGAAATTTAACTGGACTTATGTTTTAGGGTCAGCACTTATGGATCCATTATTTAATGGTCATACAGTAATTGCATATGAGGGTGCAAATGATGCATCAACATGGATTAATTTAATAAAAAAACATCAATGTACAATATTTATTGGAGTTCCAACAATCTATAGACAAATTATTCAGAAAACAGATTTCACACTTGATGATTGCCCAAGTTTGAGATATTGTATGAGTGCGGGAGAGCATTTAAGTGATGAGATGCTTGGACTTTGGAGAGATAGATTTAAACAAGATATTTATGAAGCTATTGGAATGAGTGAGTGTTCATACTATATTTCTCACTCAAAAAATAATCCTATAAGACCAGGAAGTGCAGGTTTCCCACAACCAGGACATATTGTAAAACTTTTAGATCCTGAAACTTTAGAAGAAGTTGGAGTTGAAGAGGAAGGAATGATTTGTATTGGAGAAGATGATCCAGGATTATTTTTAGAGTATTGGCAATTAGAAGAAGAGACTTTAAAATCAAGACATGATGGATACTTCTTTACAGGTGATTATGCAAGAAAAGATAAAGATGGATATATCTGGTTTATTGGTAGAAAAGATGATATTATCAATACTTTTGGATTTAGAGTAAGTCCACATGAGATTGAAAGAGTTGTAAAAACTCACGCAGATGTAGCTGATTGTGTTGCTTTTGGTCTTGATATTGAAAAAGAGAAAACTATTGTTGCTATTGCTGTTGTTGGTCATTCAACTATAAGTAAAGAGAAAGAGCAAGAGATTTTAAAATTCGCTCAAAATAATCTTGCAAAATATAAAGCTCCAAAAGAGATTTTTATAATGTCTGATTATCCAAGAACAAAAAATGGAAAAGTTCTTAGAAAACAATTAGTAAAAGATCTACACGAACAATATTTTGCAATAACAAAAGGTGAAGAGATAGTTGAGTACAAAGCAAGAAGATCAATGCTTTTAATTCCTTCATATAATAAACACAATGTAGAAAAAGCTAAAACTGTTTTAGCAGATACTGTTATTTTTGATTTAGAAGCTATCTTAGAGGACCAAAGAGAACCAGGAAGAGAGACTTTGAAAGAAGTTTACAAAGAAGGTGCTAAATTTGGTGAAAGTGAAAGAGTATTAAGAGTAAATAATCTAGGAAGCGAAGATTTGAAAAAAGATTTAGCTTTGGCAAAAGAGATTGAACTTGATGGTATCTTATTCTCTAAAATTGATACAAAAGAGGATGTATTACAAGCTGCTAAATTAATTGAAGAGGTAAATCCAAATCTTACACTTATGATTATGATTGAAACTCCATTATCTGTTTTAAATATTCAGGAAATTTGCGCAGCAAGTCCAAAAGTTGAAGTTGTTGTTGTTGGTTCAAACAAATTAGCAAATAGACTTCAAATAGATATAAAAAGAGGTTCAAAAGCTATTGTTACATATTTAGCTCAAATTGCACTTGCAGCAAAAGCTTATGGAAAAACTGTAATAGATGGTCCACATTTTGATGTAAAAGATGAGTTTGCTTGTGAAGATTCTACAAAAGATGCATTTAATTTAGGATTTGATGGAAAATCTCTTGTACATCCAATACAAATTGAGTATATAAATGATATATTCACTCCAAAACAAAGTGAAGTTGAAGATTATGAAGATATGATCAACAAATATGAAGAGGCAAACAAACACGGTAAAGAGGTTATTTTACATAACAATAGATTAGTTGATTCTTCAAGAATTGCATGGGCTAGAAAAATGATTAAGTTGTATGAAACTTACAAAGCTTTAGGTCAAAATCTATTTGGAAAATAAGGAGAAAAATTGTCAAAAATTAGCAATAAAATAAACTTTGGTAACTATTTTGAAGATTTTAGTATTGGTCAAAAAATAGTTCATCCACTTCCTAGAACTATAAGTGAGGGTGATGTATCTTTATACATCGCTTTTACAGGAAGTAGATTTTCTTTGCACTCAAGTGATGTTGTAGCAAAAGAATTTGGATATGAAAAAAGACCAATTGATGATATTTTAATGTTTCATTTAACATTTGGAAAATCTGTTCAAGATATCTCTTTAAATGCAATTGCAAATTTAGGATATGCTGAAATATCTTTTCCTAATCCAGTTTTTACAGGTGATACTGTATCAATGACTTCAAAAGTTATTGGATTAAAAGAGAACTCAAATGGTAAAAGTGGAGTTGTATATGTTCACTCTATTGGAGTAAATCAAAATGGAAATGAAGTTTTAAATTTCAAAAGATGGGTTATGGTTCATAAAAAAGACCACGAAAACTTAAGTGGAATAAATGACGTTCCAACTTTCCAAAAAGCAACTCCAATTTTAGACACTATTAATATTCCAACAATTAAATGTGTTGATGTCAGTGCTAGTGGAGGAGTTTACTTCTTCGAAGATTATGAGGTTGGTGAAAGACTAAACCATCCAGAGGGAATAACAATAGATAATAGTGACCATACACTTGCAACAAAGTTATATCAAAACAATGCAAAAGTTCATTTTAACGACCATATGATGAAAAGTACACCTATGGGTCAAAGACTTATGTATGGTGGAATTATAATATCAATGGCAAGAGCAATCTCATTTAATGGGCTTCAAAATGCCCAATGGGTATATGCAATAAATAGTGGAAACCACTGTAATCCAACATATGCAGGAGATACAATCTATGCTTATAGTGAAATTTTAGAAAAAATTGAACATAAAAGAGAGGATATTGGACTTTTAAGAGTTAGAACTATTGCTCTTAAAAATCAAAATCCAAAAGAGATTGAAAATGCCAAAGGTGAAGATGGAAAATATCTTCCAAATGTAGTTTTAGATTTGGATTACACAGTTGTAATCCCAAAAAAATCAACAAAAAAATAAAAAATTAAATTTAATAAAAAGGAAAAAACATGACACACCCAAAAGAAGCTTTATTTGAATCTGGTAAATCTTTACCAATTATTCCAACTTGTGAACACTTTGCAGGAAGCGAAAAGCTAATCCTAAAAGGTTTTGAAATGCAAAAAAAACTTGGACCTGTTTTTGATATTACTTGTGATTGTGAAGATGGTGCTGAAACTGGAAAAGAAGTTGAGCATGCTAATATGATTGTTAGAGTTGTAAACTCTGATGCAAACCCTTATGGTATGGCAGGAACAAGAATCCATGACCATTCTCATCCAGATTGGAGACAAGATGTTGATATTTTAGTAAATGGTGCTGGTGAAAAATTAGCATATATTACTTTACCAAAATCAACTTGTTATGAAGATGCTAAAACTCAAATTGAGTATATTCAAGCTGTTGCAAAAAAAGCTGGAATTAAAAGAGAGATTCCAATTCACGTACTTATAGAGACTCATGGAGCTCTACAAGATGTTGAAAAAATTGCAACTTTACCTTGGCTACAAGTTTTAGATTTTGGTCTAATGGATTTTGTAAGTGGATATCAAGGAGCAATTCCAGCAATTAATATGAGAAGTCCAGGTCAATTTGATCACAGATTAATTGGAGCTGCAAAAGCAAGAGTTGCACAAGCTGCTATTCAAAACTGCGTAATTCCTTGTCACAATGTAACTTTAGATTTAAAAAATCCATACCAAACATACAAAGATGCAGAAAGAGCTAGAAATGAGTTTGGATTTATGAGAATGTGGTCAATTTACCCAACACAAGTTCAAGCTATTGTTGATGCTATGAAACCTGATTTTACAGAACTTGAAGCAGCACAAAATATTTTAATTAAAGCTCAAGATGCTGAGTGGGGACCAATTCAATATGATGGTGAGTTACACGATAGAGCAACTTATAGATACTTCTGGGAATTAGTTCAAAGAGCTAAATATTCTGGTGTTAAATTAATGGAAGAAGCAGAAAAAAGATTTTTTGCCTAATTTTCAGATGATTTAAAAAGCTACTCTTTTTTAAGGGTAGCTTTTTTTAATTCTTAAATTTTTGATATATTTCAAAACTAAACAATTTTTAATATTTTTAAAAATTTCCATATAAAATATGTTTTGTAAAAGCCAATTTTATATGGTGCATTGATATAATTAAAAGATTTCTAAAACCAAAAAAGGAAAAATTAATGAGTAAAAAAATCACAGAACAAGATATTATTGATTCAGTTGCAAGTGCCTGTCAATTTATATCTTTTTATCATCCAGAAGACTTTGTAAAAGGTATGGTTGAAGCTTATGAAAATGAAAAAAGTGATGCAGCAAAAAATGCAATTGGACAAATTTTAATTAACTCAAAAATGTGTGCTATGGGGCACAGACCACTATGTCAAGATACAGGAAGTGTTAATATTTTTGTAAAAGTTGGTTTAAAAGCAAACCTAGATATTACAAAAAATTTAGAAGATTTATTAAATGAAGGTGTTGCAAAAGGTTATACAGATCCTGATAATACTTTAAGATACTCAGTTGTAGCTGATCCTGCTGGAAAAAGAACAAATACAAAAAACAATACTCCAGCAGTAATTCATGTAAGTGTTGATAACTCTGATAAACTTGATATTACAGTTGCAGCAAAAGGTGGAGGAAGTGAAAACAAATCTAAATTTACTGTTTTAAATCCAAGTGATAGTATTTATGATTGGGTTATGTCAAATGTAAAAGATATGGGTGCTGGATGGTGTCCTCCTGGAATTTTAGGAATTGGAATTGGTGGAAATCCTGAAAAAGCAATGCTACTTGCAAAAGAGTCTTTAATGGGACATGTTGATATTCATGAACTAAAAGCAAGAGGTGCTCAAACTCCACTTGAAGAGTTAAGACTTAAACTTTATGAAGATATAAATAAACTAGGAATTGGAGCTCAAGGTCTTGGTGGATTAACAACTGTTTTAGATGTTAAAATTTTAGATTATCCATGTCATGCTGCTTCTTTACCAGTTGCTATGATTCCAAACTGTGCAGCAACAAGACATATTCACTTTGAATTAGATGGAAATGGACCTGCTAAATTTGAAAAACCTGATTTAGATCTATGGCCAGATATTAAACTTCCAATGGATACTATTAAAAGAGTAAATATTGAAGATTTAACAAAAGAGAATTTATCTCAATTTAAATCTGGTGATACTTTATTATTATCTGGAAAAATTTTAACAGCACGTGATGCTGCTCATAAAAAAATAGTTGAATACAAAAATGCTGGAAAACCTCTTCCAAATGGTGTTGATTTAAAAGATAAATTCATCTACTACGTTGGACCAGTTGATCCAGTAAAAGGTGAAGTTGTAGGACCAGCAGGACCAACAACATCTACAAGAATGGATAAATTTACAAAAGATATGATGGAAATTGGAATTATGGGAATGATTGGAAAAGGTGAGAGAAAACAACCAACAATCGATTTAATAAAAGAGTACAAATCTATCTATCTTATAGCAACTGGAGGAGCTGCTTATTTAATTGCTCAATCAATTAAGGGTGCAAAAACTTTAGCATTTGAAGAGCTTGGAATGGAAGCTATTTATGAATTTGAAGTAAAAGATATGCCTGTAACTGTTGCTGTTGATACAGAAGGAAACTCTATTCATACAACAGGACCTGCTAAATGGAGAACTATTAATAAATAGTTCTTATTTTACAAAGAGCCACAAATACTATAGGCTCTTTGTAAATATTTTCTTAAACTACTCTTAAATTAACAAATTATATTTCGTTTTTGACTTTTAAACCAATTTTTTTCGATAACATTGCAGTTCAAAATATTTTAGGATTTTATAATTATGAATTTAATAGAAGATTTAAAAGATTATTTAGGTTTTGCAGTTGCTGGAAACTTTGCAAATCATTTAGGAGAAGCTGGAGAAGCTGATGAGTTTTCTGTAATTGAAACAAAAGAGAAAGATGCACCAAAAGGTATGTTTCCATTTTATATAAAAGGTCATGATAGTTTTTTAGGAACTTACCCTATTTGTGATGAAGTCATATTAACTCATGGAAGAGAAGATGATAAATTACAAGTTGAAGCAGAGGTTGCTTTAATTTGTGATTTCGTATATGAAAATGAAAAGGTAATAGATATTGTTCCAAAATATTTTAGTGCTTTTAATGATTGTTCATTAAGATTTCAAGATGGAAGTAAACTTAGCACTAAAAAAAATTGGGGAGAAAAAACTAAAGGTATTTCTCAAGATATAATTCCTATAGATGATTTTAGTGAAAAAGGAATTTTAGGAAAATATCATATCTCTTCTTTTATAAAAAGAGATGGGATAGTATATGATTATGGAACAACTAGTTCAGTTAAATCATATAGCTATTTTTTTGAAAAGTTAAAAGATTGGATGATTGATATCTTAAATTGCCAAGAAGATTGTGGACCTCTTGAAGAGTTAGGACAGTTTTTAAAATATGCACACAATTCAAAAGGTATTGTAATAGCTGCAGGTGCAACAGCATATACAGATTTTGGTAAGAAAAACTTCTTGAAAAAAGGTGATGAGATTTTTGTATATGTTTATAATGCACATGCTCATAGTTTTCAAGATATTATGAATGATATGTGTGGAATGGATATATATTTAGGACAATGTTCAAAGCTACACCAAATAGTAAAATAGATTTTATTACAAATAATAAGTAGCAGATTTTAAAATCTGCTACTCCCAATCTAAAAGTCGTTTCTCTCCTTGTAATGCTCTTATATCTGTAACATCTTGTGACATTTCAATTACACCTTTATAATTTTTTTGTTCATCTCTTACAGCAAAATATCTTATATGTACAAACTTTCCTTTAAAATTAATCCAAAAATCAGCAATATCTTGACGTCCTGCTTTAAACTCTTCAAGAATTTTTAGAACCTGATCAACACTCTTTGGAGGGTGGCAAAATTTAACCTCTCTTCCAATTATTCCAGCACTTCTTGGGAAAACTCTATCATCTCCACGATTATAAAAAATAACTCTATCATTTTCATCTACATAGGTAATATCTACAGGTAAGAACTTAAATATAAAGTTTACTTGTTCAGGTGTTAAATAACCTTCATCATAATGAGTTCGTCCCTCAAGAGAGAATGGTAATTCTCTTCTTTTCTTATCCATACTTGGATGAATATACTCTGGTTCTAAATTTTTATTTTCATTATTTATAATCTCTTTAAATCTAGGGGGAGGAGTTGTAAACATCCAACCAATTTCACTATCACCTTCATAAAACTCTTCCCAATCTTCCTCTTTTAATAGTTGCAAAGCATTTGGAAGAAGTCTATTCTCTTCAACGTTTATTAAATGAATCAAATTATTATATAAATTTGTACATTTTTCTATAATTGAGTCAAAATCTTTTGATTCAATACTTTCTCTTACATCTTTTATTATTGCTCTAATATCATCATGAAATGACCACATTCCTTGAGATGGACCAGTCCAACCATATTTTTCAAGATAAGGAAAAAGTTGATTCTCTTTTCTTGCAAAATGCTTTTCTACTTCACAAATTTGGTTAAAAATATTATAAAATTTTTGATAATCTTTTTTTGGATCTGTATTAAAAAGTTCAGAAAATAGCTCTTTTATTAATATATTCTCTTCTAAATATACTCTTACTGGATGACCTTTTTTAAATATTTCAATATTATTTGATAAATCACTTAACATCTTAAATTCCTTTTATTAATATAGGATAAAGTTTATCCTATTTAAAACTTTTGGATAATGATTTTAGTCAAGAGTAAATAATATTTATTATAAATTTATATTCATTGAAACCATTTTGTTACTAAACTTTGTTATTCTATATTATTAAATTTATATCTATGAAATAACATTTTTAAACTACAAAAATGTTTTCTTTTAAAATAGAATTAGAGTATCAATTAAAATATAAATCAAAAAGGGTGTTTATATGTTTGGAGCAGTATCGAATAGGGATTTAGAGAATATTGATAAATATTTTCAACAGTTAATTGATTTTTTATCATATGAAAAAAACGAATTTGAATATATAGAATCAACAGGAAACAAAAAAGTTGATGATATGTTTAAAAGATGGAATCAACAAATCAAGAGTTTTGATAAAAGAGCCAAAGATGATATGAGAGTTCTTGGAGAGATTGTATTAACTGCTGATAAAGTTGAGCAAGGTATTTATAAATGCCGTATTAAAGGCGATA
>ERZ650307.1024-NODE-1024-length-15907-cov-5.773846_pt1 | contig 15907 bp, 19 predicted proteins | sample MGYA00376243_ERZ650307 | MGnify/ENA primary metagenome ERZ650307 (study PRJEB26733, sample SAMN07839242) | wastewater metagenome | biome: urban; feature: artificial channel; material: waste water | place: USA: North Carolina | collected 2016-03-31 ... | reverse complement strand
AAAATAGCACCCCAAAAGTTAGATTTTTTCTGTCTAACTTTTGGGGTGCGGTTCACTCTCGTCCAGTCTTTTTTCTCTTAATGAGCCAGCATTTCCTGACCAATTTCCAAACCAGTCAAACCAACAGGGTAGTAAGTCGGCCAGTTTTCCAATTCTTCCAAAAGCTTATCTTGACTCTCTCCACCAAAGTAGATATGGAAGTGACCGGTTTTTACTGGTGCAATATTGTGATCGCTAAATTGAACATACTTATAGTTTCCAGCATTTGCATCTGTTGCCTCAAACAAGAAACGAACGCCACGATTCCCTTTTTTGTAAGTCAAAATCTTATAACCCACATACTTATAAGTAAACTTCTCCTTCTTATCGCCTGCCACAAATTCCATAGTATTATCTGTAATGTTAATTTGATTGACATCCGTTTTGTATCCGGTATCATAATATGCCTTATACTCATCAACTGTCATATCGCCTTTCAGTTTAGCCTTATAATCCCAGACTTGATCAAAGGTCCCATCAAGTAAATATGGATAAACAGATTGCCATTCGCCTGCATAGTCTGAGAGTGTGCGATCTTTTACAGCACTGTCTTCAAAATACCCATTATAGACCGTTTGTGGAGTCTCAGCCCCATCCTCTGGTAAAATTTCAGAACCAACTTGAGAAGTTGTTTTTTCAAGGGCAGTCAGATTATCTTCCATAACAGAAATATAATCCTTACCATTTTTCATATCTTCATCTGTCAAACTTTCAAGAGGATTCAGAACATCCAGCTGAACACCTGTTTCATTTGCGAGTGTTTCAGCAACAGATTTCGACGCATTTTCTTCAAAGTATATATACTTGATTCCATATTCGTTGATATAGTCGGTTAATTCGGCTAACCGCGAAGGAGTAGAATCTTCATCCGCAGCAACACCCGTGATTGAAACTTGTCTCAAACCATAATCTAAAGCCAGATAAGCAAAAGCTGTATGTTGTGTAACAAAATACTTTTGTTTAGCGGCAGATAATGTCTCAGAATATTTAGTATCCAAAGCATCTAATTTCTCAATATAGGCTGCCGCATTTGTTTCAAAAGTATCTTTCTTTTCTGGGTATTTAGCTACCAAACTATCACGAATAGTTTCTACAAGAGTAATTGCACGTGCAGGAGACAACCATACATGCGGATCATAAGGATGGCTATGCCCCTCCTCACTCTGGTCGTGATCATCACCTTCTTCACTACCGGGTAACAAGAGCATCCCTTCCGTTGCTCTAATCACACTGACCTTTGAGGTGTCAATAGATTCCTCAACATCATGAACCCATGTTTCCATATTTTCATTTTCGTAAACAAAAACATCAGCTTCTTGAATTCGAGCAATATCTTTTGCTGAAGGTTCATAATTATGAACTTCTGTTCCAGCCTTAACCAACAGATCAACATTTGCCTCATCACCTGCCACCTGCTTAGTGAATTCATAAACAGGATAGAAGGTTGTTACAATATTTAGCTTCCCTTCTTCAGAAGCTGTGCTATTGCCACATGCTCCTAAAAGCAAAGCTGAAATAGACACGAATATCAATCCAACTTTTTTCATCATTACTCCTTATTTTCTAAATTTTTGAACAACATTCACCAGTAAGAAAAAACTAATGAAAATCAAGGTAATACTTGCACTTGCTGGGGTTTCTGCATAATAGGATGTCATCAAACCTGTCACCATTCCTAAAAAGCCAATTGCCATCCCCGTAAAGATAACAGCTTTAAAACTCTTACCAAGTTGTAAGGCAATAGAAGCAGGTAGAACCATAATGGTTGAAACCAATAAAGCCCCCGCAGCAGGAATCATAAGAGCAATCGCAACACCAGTAACTACATTAAAGGCAATAGACATAGCTCTAACAGGCAATCCATCTACAAATGCGGTATCTTCATCAAAGGTAAGAATATACATAGGACGTAAAAATAACAACGTCAATAGAATGACAATCAAAGCAATCACAAATAAAGCAACTACTTGTTCTTGACTGATTGTTACAATCGAACCAAAAAGGTATTGTTCCAGACTAAGTCCAGACTTTCCTCCTGATTTATTCATAACAATTAACGAAATCGCCAAACCAGTCGACATGAGAATTGCCGTTCCGATTTCCATAAAGTTTTTATAAATAGTCCTCAAATATTCCAAAAATACAGCTGCTACAATTACAACAAGTACTGTTGAAAGAGTAGGCGAAATACCCAAAACCAAACCGAATGCAACACCAGCTAAAGAAACGTGACTGAGGGTATCTGACATTAGGCTTTGACGCCTAAGGATTAAGAAAACCCCTAGGATTGGTGAAAAGAAACTCATGGCAATAATCGCCAGAAAAGCGCGTTGCATGAAGTCGTAATTAAATACAGATAAATCAAACATGGACAACCTCCTCATCTGTTTCATGAACATTGAAACAACGCCAAGGAGACTGTTGATCACGAACCAGGTGAATATTACGATCAGCGTATTTATTCAATTCATCGGGATCGTGAGTAATCATCAATACAGATTTACCATGCTTTTTGGCTGAGTGATGCATGAGCTGGTAAAAGGCATCCTTTGTCCCTACATCCATACCAGTAGTAGGCTCATCCAAAATAAAAATATCCGGATCCGAAGCAAACATACGTGCTATTACAGCTCGTTGTTTTTGACCACCACTCAATGCTCCCAAACGTTTTTCACGATGCTCCCACATCCCTACAGATTCCAGACTTATCCGAACATGTTCCTCATCATGGGCTGTCAATCGACGGAACCACCCTTGCCGAGGATAACGACCAGATTTTACAAACTCATAAACTGTACTCGGAAAGCCAGCATTAAAACTTGCTATCTGCTGAGGTAAGTAAGCCATTCGTAATTTCTTACCTTTTATACTTTTTTCTGCAATAATGACTTTTCCATGTTTTGGCTTTAATATCCCTAAAGTTGCTTTAATTAGAGTAGATTTCGCCGCCCCATTCTCACCAGTTAATGTAACGAATTCACCACTATCTAAATGGTAGTGAATATTTTCCAAAACCGGCTCCTTGTCGTAGTAAAACGACAAATCTTCCACAGTAATATATCTCATTTATTTTCTAATTTTCTCCACTAACTCATTCAAAAATCTTGCAATAAGCTCTTGTTCGTCAAGACTATAATTACCTAACAGTTCTTCATAAGCTTCCAAAGTATGTGCATGATGATGCGCATGCTCCGCAGCAATAGGCTTTGCAGCCTCAGTCAGACTAAAACGAACAATACGTGCATCCTTTGAATCCTTTACTGCTACTAATAAGCCCTGAGCAACCAAAGATTTAGTAGCCTTTGTAATAGCAGCTTGACTAACATTCAGCTGCTTTGCAATTTCAGTATTAGTATACGCAGCTTTTTCAATAAGCATCAAAATATGCTCCTGCGTATTCGTCAACTTCACCGTACTTTGACAAGAACCAACCAATATTTCCAACTGGTTCTCAGAACTCAAAACTATTTCATGCAAACACTTCTCAATATCTAATGCAAATTGGCTCATAAGCACATCCTTAACCTTTTAATTAACTTGTTAAGTATATCATACTAATAAGAAATAAACAAGAAAAAAATAAAAAATATTTAAAAGCTAACTTGTCAAAGTAAGTTCTAGTCTGACTCGAAAACTAGAAACTAGATTGAGACGAAAAAATAAGGTAGAACTTGAGAACATTAAAGTACATTTAGAATTAAAGAGTTTAGTTGAAAATGGTGAATAAAAATCAGAAAGTTGTACATGTTTTACTCCGTCAGATTAACCAACTAGATAAAGAGATTAGTAATTTTGGCTCTATAATTTCTGTAGTGGGTAAATCCACCATGGAAATTATGGAGCCTTTTTGACTGTATACAAAAAGTCCCATATGACCTATAATGAAAAGCGACGAAACCATCATTAGAAAGACTCATATGGAACAATTTGATTTTATCACAAACTTACTAGGAATTAAAGACCCTAATATCACTATCTTGGATTATGTAGACGCTGGAACGCATAAAGAAGTCTTCGCTAAACTGGATTATCCAGCTCCTAAATGCCACAGCTGTCATGGTCAGATGGCTAAATATGACCTCCAGAAAGAATCTAAAATCCCTTATCTAGAATGTGCTGGATATAAGACATTGATTCGGCTAAGGAAACGTCGTTTCCGCTGTCAGAATTGCAGGAAAATAGCTGTCGCAGAAACTTCCCTAGTCAAGAAGAATCATCAAATACCAGCTATTGTCAACCACAAAATTGCCCAAAAACTGATTGAGAAACTATCTATGACAACCATTGCGGAAAGCTTAGCAGTATCCACCTCTACGGTCAATCGTAAACTAAAAGAATTTCAGTTCAAGACAGACCTGAACTGACTTCCAACCAATATGAGCTGGGATGAATATAGCTTCAAGAAGGGAAAAATGAGCTTCATCGCTCAGGATTTTGTCTCGTTTACTATCTTAGCTATTCTAGATGGACGGACTCAAGCAACCATTCGTAATCACTTCCTCCGCTATTCCAGACAGGTTAGAAACCGCGTCAAAGTCATCACTATGGACATGTTTAGCCCCTACTACGATACGCTAAAAAGCTATTCCCAAGCGCTAAAATCGTCCTCAATCGCTTTCATATCGTCCAACATCTGAGCCGGGCCATGAATCGTCTACGTGTCCAGATTATGAATCAGTTTGACAGAAAATCTCATGAATACAGGGCACTCAAACGCTACTGGAAACTCATCCAACAAGATAGTCGCAAACTCAGCGATAAACGATTTTATCGCCCGACTTTTCGTATACACTTGACCAACAAGGAGATTCTAGAAAAGCTACTTTCTTACTCGCAAGAACTTCGAGAACATTATGAACTCTATTAACTCTTACTCTTCCACTTTCAAGAGAAACAAGCCGACCATTTCTTTAATCTCATTGAGGAGACGCTTTGCAGTGTACATCCAATCTTTCAGACTGCTTTTAAGACCTTTTTGAAAGACAAAGATAAGATTGTCAATGCACTTGAACTCCCTTACTCAAACGCCAAACTAGAAGCTACCAACAACCTCATCAAAGTCATTAAACGCAATGCCTTTGGTTTTCGGAACTTTGAAAACTTTAAATTAAGAATTCTCATCGCTTTGAATATAAAAATGGAGAGAACCAACTTGGTCCTCTCCAGGTTATGACTTTTCATCAACCCACTACAGTTGACAAAGAGCCAAAAATGGTAACTTAACATACAACAGAGAAAAAAAGACAAGGTCTTAAAACCTTGTCTTTTAAACTATACCGGCGGCCGGGGTCGAACCGGCACGTCCTTGCGGACACTGGATTTTGAGTCCAGCGCGTCTGCCAATTCCGCCACGCCGGCAAAGTATAACTGGGGTAGCTGGATTCGAACCAACGCATGAGGGAGTCAAAGTCCCTTGCCTTACCGCTTGGCTATACCCCAATAACAAAATAGGCGAATGAGGGGAATCGAACCCCCGAATGTCAGAGCCACAATCTGATGTGTTAACCACTTCACCACACCCGCCATAGAACACGGGCAGTAGGAATCGAACCCACACTGAAGGTTTTGGAGACCTTAGTTCTACCTTTAAACTATGCCCGTAAAGGTATGGAGAGAGAGGGATTCGAACCCCCGAACCCGAAGGAGCGGATTTACAGTCCGCCGCGTTTAGCCTCTTCGCTATCTCTCCGTGCACTAACAGACACTATTCTACCATAAAATAGTACCAATTACAATACTTTTAGTTGCTTAAATTATAATTTTCAATAATATTTCCGACTGATTTTTCCAATGTTTTATAAAAGCCTTCGGCATTTCCATTTTTTACAATAGTAAAATTATTTTCAGCTAATTCTGCGATCTCACCAATAACTTTTTTTCCAATGACGAGACGGTAACCATCATATTTTTCATTATTGACAACAACAGTTGCATCTTCAATCTGGATTTCAATTTTTTTGTCTTTTTTACTCATTTTTATAACCTCACTGTTTCTATTCTACAAAAAATGAGGAAAGCTTGCAAGTGCAAGCCTTCCGAAATTATTCAATCTCTACAATCCAGCCTACTGGTGCTTCAATATCACCAAATTGGATACCTGTTAATTCATCATAAAGTTTGCGGGTCACAGGACCAACCTCTGTTTCGCTGTGGAACACATGGAATGTATCACCAATTTGAATACCACCGATTGGTGAAATCACTGCAGCTGTTCCACAGGCTCCTGCTTCGACAAAATCATCTAGTTCATCCACAAAGACTTCCCTTTCAATTGCTTTTAATCCCAATCGTTTTTCTGCTAAGTAAAGAAGAGAATACTTGGTAATTGAAGGTAAGATAGATGGTGAAACTGGCGTAACAAATTCATTTTCAGCTGTGATACCAAAGAAGTTAGCTGACCCAACTTCTTCAATTTTCGTGTGAGTAGCTGGATCAAGATAAATCACGTCCGAAAAACCTTTACTTTTAGCATGTTTACCTGGTAATAATGATGCTGCGTAGTTACCACCAACTTTAGCTGCACCAGTACCGTTTGGAGCAGCACGGTCATATTCATCTTGAATAAGGAAATTGGTTGGAGCTAATCCACCTTTAAAGTAGTTTCCAACTGGCATAGCAAAGACTGTAAAAATATATTCCTCTGCAGGTTTTACACCAATAATATCACCGACACCTATCAAGAGTGGACGCAGATAAAGGGTGCCACCAGTTCCATATGGTGGAACATAATCAGCATTAGCTTTTACGACCTGCTTACAAGCCTCAATAAATAAATCTGTTGGAACTTGAGGCATCAATAGACGGTCTGCAGTCCTTTGTAAGCGTTTAGCGTTTTGATCGGGACGGAAAAGTTGCAATTTTCCATCTTTTGTACGATATGCTTTAAGACCCTCAAAAGCCTGTTGGCCATAGTGAAGGGCAGGTGAACTCTCAGAAATATGTAATTCTGCATCTTCGGTAAGAGCACCACTGCTCCATTGTCCATCTTTATAATAAGCAATAAAGCGATAAGGCAATTTCATATAAGAAAAACCAAGATTTTCCCAATCAATAGTTACTGGCATAAGTTTACTCCAAATATATTTTTTACTATTTTACTACTTTTGAAAATGATTTTCAATTAAAAATTCAGAAAATTTTGTATGTTTGATTTTTCTTAGCGCTAAACTCTTATTTTTTTGGACTTACTCCACATCCTCAAGTGATAGAGCAACGACTCTATCCATTGATGTCACTGTTGGATTTATTCGATATTTAAAAGCTGAAGATTCAAAGAGTAGATACAGTAAATCACCTTCAACTTGAATTTGCTGCATGTATGGTGGTGCTACCAGTTCCTTTTTTGGCTCTAATAAATTAGTCAAAGCATTGTAACCTGAAAAATCGAACCAGAGAATCTTTGAGTCTTCATTTCCATATGATTGAGAAAGAAGTATCTGATGTCCATGAACTGCAATTCCTTGAATTTGGTCAGGGGTATCGATGATTGTCGTTGGTTGATAAGCTTCTGAATCAAGATTTTTTCCAGTTGGATAACCCTCAGAATCCAACTGGAAAATTCCCAAATGCCCATGGTCATCTTTATCAAAATATCCAACTAGTAACTTTTCTTGGTCATAAGCCATGTAGGAAGACCGTTCTATCTGACCAAGACTAACCTGAAAATCAAACTCCACAGGTTTTTTAGTTTTACTAAATTGATCTGTTTTTATTGTGTTCAAATTCAAGGCTGATATTTGAGAAGTATCATCACCTTCAGTCGTTGTGATCCACAAACGATTATTTAGATGGTCGTACGCAATCCCCCCAACGTGACTTGTTGTTGGAAGAACAATTGTTTTGATGTATTTACCAGTTTTCTTATCTAATACCCAAAGAACAGAATTAAAACCACCACCATTACTATAGGCGGATATAACGACATAATCCTCTAGAAAGCTTAAACCTTGAGGTGTCATATCTTCAGTCTGATCTGAATCTCCTTCTTCCTCACCTGTTGATTGTATTGTTTCAGCTTGCACTAATCCTGGTATGACATAGGTTGCCCGAATGGAGGTTGCAATGTTTTTATAGAATTCTGGGTAATATTCTTCTAATTCATTATAGAACTCTTCTAAATCTTTGCTTGCTGAGTTGGTATTTGTACCGGTCTCCTCTTTATATTTTGTCCCGGTATATAGAGAATATCCATAATAGAGTAAAGAGCCAGTGCAAAGCAGAGCAATTATCCACCAAATAATTTTTTTCATATTGTATCCCATTCCTCTCTACACTTTAGTATAACAAAAAAGATTGTCCGAAGACAATCTTTGATCGGTAAACTTCAATCTATAGCTAGGTTCCAATACACTATCTATTTTGAGGAAAGACAGTTTGATGAAATAAATATATACATGATTATGTTATCAAACTTCTTCGTAACATAATTGATATCATCTAAATCCTACTTAATACCAACCTAAAAAATCGTGAAGAAAAGATTCAAATGCTGGGATGAGTTTAATAGCAATAAATACTAGAATAACTACAAATGCAATAGTAAGAGCCAACTTTGTAACAGATGACGTTTTTTTAATCCATCCAAGCATGGAATACCTCCTCATTAGAAATAGTATCCGAAATGAAACTACCATTGCTAGTCCTTTCAGAGAAACTTAGCTGAGTCACATCTATATCATAACTTTTGCCTGTATTAGACAGGACATGGAGCACTTGCCCATTAGTTTGTTCCTCAACCTGACTAGTAAACAAATCAAAATCCCCCTGAACTGTCAAGACTGGTCCTGCCACAAAGACACGGTGAGGTTTAGCCTTGAGTTCGCGAAGCACCTGTAAACCACGCTTGGCACGACTGGTCACAGGGATTTCCTCCGTCGCCATCCGCTTCAAGCTACCACGATGGGTCAGAAGATAGATTGAGCTGGTATTACTGATGAAAGCCGCAACCACCACATCGTCATCCTTGAGGTTGACCGCCTTGACACCAGCTGCCTTAGCACCGACAACTGGCACTTCTTCGATGTTAAATCGCAGAGCGTAGCCCTTCTCAGTGATGAGCATGATGTCGTCCAAAACTACAGGTGATACAGTAATAACCACATCTTCGTCATCTTTGAGTTTGGCATACTTGGTTGACTTAGACTTGTAAGTCCGCCATGGAGCAAACTCCTTCCGCTCTACACGTTTAATTTGGCCAAATTTAGTCACCGCGAAATAAGTTCCCTCATCAAAATTCTCAACCAATTCAGCAAAGATAACCTCTTCATTGGTATCAAAGTTCATCAAGGTCTGACTCAGGTGTTCACCAATGTCCTTCCAACGAATATCTGTCAACTCATGAACAGGTCGGTAGATGACATTTCCAAGATTAGTAAAGAGCAAGAGGTGCTGAGTTGTCTTTGCATTCTGCAAGAAAATCAGTTGATCATCATCTCGCTTGCCCATTTCTTCTAGCGTTGAGGCATTGAAAGAACGAGGACTTGTCCGTTTGATATAACCTGCCTTGGTCACGCTGACAAAGGTTTCTTCTTCGACAATCAGGCTGGCAGTATCAATCTCAATCGTTTCTGCCTGAACCTGCAATTCACTCAAACGAGGGTTGCCAAACTGCTTTTTGACCTCACGCAATTCCTTCTTCATAAGATTAAACATGGTCCGCTCATCACCGATAATAGCTGCCAAGGTCTGAATCTGCTCGCGTAGGGCTGCTTCTTCATTTTCCAAGGTCACAATGTCGGTATTGGTCAAGCGGTAAAGTTGCAAGGTTACGATTGCCTCTGCCTGCTCTTCGCTGAAATCATAGCTGATTTTCAGATTTTGCTTGGCATCAGACTTGTTTTCAGATGCACGGATAAGAGCAATAACTTCATCTAAGATGGAAATGACACGGATTAAACCCTCAACGATGTGAAGACGTTTCTCTGCCTTGTCCTTGTCAAACTTAGAACGAGCAATGATAATCTCACGGCGGTGGGCAATATAGCTAGAAAGAATCTTCTGCAAGCCGACCTGACGCGGTGTGAAATTATCAATCGCCACCATGTTGAAGTTGTAATTGATTTGCAGATCGGTGTATTTGTAGAGATAGTTGAGAATGGTTTGCTCGTCGCTGTCTTTTTTCAGCTCAATGGCAATCCGCAGACCTGTACGGTCTGACTCGTCACGTACCTCAGCAATTCCAGGCACCTTGTTGTTGACACGGACATCATCAATCTTTTTAACCAGTACAGCCTTATTTACTTCGTACGGAATCTCCGTCACAATGATCTGTTTCTTTCCACCCTTAAGCTGTTCAATGTCACAACGGCTACGGACTACGACACGGCCCTTTCCAGTTTCATAAGCTTTCTTGATTTCGTCAGCCCCTTGGATAATGGCACCTGTTGGGAAGTCTGGTCCAGGCAAGAACTCCATTAGCTTTTCTAACTTAGCAGTAGGATGATCAATCATGTAAACAACAGCATCGATTACCTCCGCCAAATTATGTGGCGGGATGTCAGTCGCGTACCCTGCTGAAATTCCTGTCGCTCCATTGACCAATAGATTAGGAAAGGCAGCTGGTAGCACCGTGGGTTCTTTTTCCGTATCGTCAAAGTTCCAGGCAAATGGTACTGTCTTTTTCTCGATGTCGGCCAGCAAATAACCTGCTATTTCCGACAGACGAGCCTCGGTGTAACGCATCGCCGCAGGCGGATCGCCGTCCATGGAACCGTTGTTTCCGTGCATCTCCACCAAAATCTCGCGATTTTTCCAGTCCTGACTCATACGGACCATGGCATCATAAATAGAGGAGTCACCGTGCGGGTGGAAATTTCCCATGATATTCCCGACTGACTTGGCAGACTTACGGTAGCCCTTGTCAAAAGTGTTGCCGTCCTTATTCATGGAATAAAGAATCCGACGTTGCACGGGCTTGAGACCGTCACGAATGTCCGGCAAAGCCCGCTCCTGAATAATGTATTTGGAGTAGCGACCAAAGCGCTCTCCCATGATGTCCTCTAGGGACATGTTTTGAATGTTTGACATAAATTAAGATACAAAGCCCGTAAAAGACAAAGTCAAAATAGGAAATCTCCAGAAAATCCTGATTTTCTAGACGATTTATCTTTTTGACACAGTCTTTAGGGCGTGTTCAGTTGTTTCTACTAACTGAACATTCCTTTCTTTCACATTGTTTTGAAAAGATAAAAATTTACCTCGACTTACCCCACAAACTTCCTCATATACTTGATATGACTGGCAATATTGCCCTCTAAATCATTCTCATCCCACAGTTGTAATTCCCATGGATAGTAGAAATTGCTCTTATTTTTGAAATAGATATGAATGCCGACATAGCCGTCCATATCTCGCAGATACCAGTTTTTCAGACCATATCGTACCTGCCAGTCGTCCAGACGCTCCATGACTCTGCAATTTCTTCGGAAGTCAGAATCATACGGGCACCGAAGATATCATTGAGAATGGAATTAACAGGGTACCCCTCTCTTCTCTCTTTAAAACGCTCAATCTTATCCAAAATCGATTCCGATGTTTTGACACGATAAAAATAAGCGATATCTTTGACATCAGCACGCATCAAATAGTCATTGATAGCCTCGTGTAAGTTAAGCCGATAAGCCCGAATAGGCTGAATAGGCACCTTGGTAAAGGTATGCTTAAGATTGACTTTTTCAACCTTACCAGTTTCAAAATAGTCCTTTGAATACTCCAGATGAATACGGTTAATTTCACTTATTAAGCGTTCAACTTTCTCTAACATCTTCTTTCCCCTTTTGAACTCAACGAGATCATTTTCAAGATTTATTTATCCAACCTCAACATGAAAATCAGAGAATCTCGATCAGGGAAGTCATAGCGAATGGGCAGTTCTTCTTTTTCAATCCGCTGGAATACTTGCTTCTCATAAAAGCTGTGGGCAGCATAGCACTTGGATGGAGTGTCCAAGACAATACTTGTGACACCCTTTGCCTGTCAGTCAGCAACCAAAGCTTAGTAAAGCACGGCCGAAACATCCTTTTCACGACCACGAAAGTCTTGGTGAACAAAGAATTTTTTTTTAAACGCAGACATGGTCTTTGACAAGTAGTCCAATCGTACCAACCACCATATCGTCATCGGTCACGACCAGTCAAAAGTTACCACCTGTCACCATATAATAGTCCTCAATAGCATTCATATCTGGTTGCTCTTTCAAGGACAAGTCCACCTGATTACCATAATTTTGCAGATACAAAATCAAGGCAATCACTTGATTTTATAACGACTTTCATAAGGTATTAGTTTCATTAATACTACTTTCTTTTTTGGTAAATAGCAAAGCTACTCACTCATTTTCCGTTGACTTGCTTGCCAGTTTCTAAAATCATCAACATCTGACTTAACTAGTTTCAAACAGGCATTTAAGACAAAGGCATCATCTAAGAGTCCAGGTCCAAATAGAAAATCCGGAAGGACATCTAGCGGACTAAAGAAATAAATCAAGGCTCCAGTAATCGCTAGTAAGGTACTTTTTGGAATAGCAGTATATTCACGCTTTATAAAACTACGTAATAAAGAAATGAAACCTGGAATTGCTGCGAATTTGTCCCCACCAAAAGGTAAACGAGCCAATTTTCGTTCAGTATTTTGTAAGAAATGTTCTAATTTTCCCTCATCCGATAGTAAATTCTCTGCTCGTTGTTTTGTTTTAGATGAATTCCAACTTTCTATAGCCTGATCGAATTTTTCTTCCAGTTCTTTTTTATTCTTAAAAGGCTTGTGTATTATTGACCATTGCTGCAATCGGTCAGTTAGTTGTTTTTTTATTGTTACTCGTAATGGCATAAGTCACCTCACTTTATTTATCGTTACATTTTACAAGTCCTCAGTACGATAAAGGTTATAACCCTCATAGTAATAAGAATGGTCGATGCCTTTGAAATTAGTAGCCTGACCAAGATCGTCAGTCAAAGAATGTAGCAAGAGGTATTTGAGTTCACCTGTTGATACATGACTTCTAATCATCGCATTGAAATATTCATCTTTATCAATACTATTCCAATCAACCACCTTGCCCAGCATAAAATCCAACCAGATACGCATACTGCGTTCATTTCCTTCTCGGAATTGATGTGCTATGTTCATATCCGCATATTTTTCAACGAATTCGTCAAAGGTTTCATGAGGCAGCTTGTCAATATAGGCCAAAGACTGCTCAAGAAAGATTCGTGGGACGAATTGAAAATTATCTTTGGCAATATTGACATCACGAATTTTCCTTGCAAAGTCGTAAATATCCTCAAAAAAAGCCTGATGAATGTGTGCTAAACCTGCAAAAGTCCCAACTTCTATCTGGAATAACTGACTTTTTTTAACAGTTGAGCTGCTTTCTTCTTGCTGATTTGTTCTTCAAGACGAGCTAATTCAGCCGAATTTTCAATCCCCAATTTATTTTTTAAAACCATATCGCACCTCATCTTCCATAGATTATTTGGTAAATGCAGTTGCTTCTTCCAAAGTAAAGGTTACATTATCCTCTATCCACTTACGACGTGGCTCTACCTTGTCCCCCATGAGGACAGACACACGGCGTTCCGCACGCGCCAAATCTTCAATCGTCACACGAATCAATGTTCGAGTCTCAGGGTTCATAGTCGTTTCCCAGAGCTGATCTGCATTCATTTCACCAAGACCTTTATAGCGTTGGAGGGTAGAGCCTTTGCCAAAATCCTTGCGGAGATCTTCTAGCTCTCCATCAGACCAAGCGTAGGCAATCTTTTCTGTCTTCCCTTTTCCTTTAGACATCTTATATAAAGGAGGCAATGCAATATAAACTCGCCCTGCTTCTACTAAGGGTCTCATATAGCGATAAAAGAATGTTAACAATAGCGTCTGAATATGGGCACCATCTGTATCCGCATCGGTCATGATAATAATCTTGTCATAGTTGACATCTTCCAGCGTAAAGTCTGATCCAACACCTGCACCAATTGTATAAATCATGGTGTTGATTTCTTCGTTTTTGAGGATGTCTGCCATTTTTGCCTTGGCTGTGTTGATAACCTTACCACGCAATGGTAAAATGGCTTGGAACTTGCGGTCACGCCCCTGCTTGGCAGACCCACCGGCTGAGTCCCCCTCGACCAGAAAGAGTTCGTTTTTAGCAGGATTTTTTGATTGCGCCGGGGTTAATTTCCCAGATAATAGCCCCTTATCCTTCTTATTTTTCTTACCATTTCGAGATTCATCACGGGCTTTACGTGCTGCTTCACGGGCATCACGGGCTTTTATAGCCTTACGCACTAAGTTTGATGCTAAATCGCCATTTTCTAAGAGAAAAAACGTTAATTTCTCTGAAACGATTCCATCTACAATCGGACGGGCAAGCGGGCTTCCAAGTTTATCTTTAGTTTGACCTTCAAATTGAAGATGTTCTTCCGGAATGAGAACTGACAAGACAGCTGACAAGCCTTCACGGTAATCAGATCCTTCCAGGTTTTTATCTTTTTCTTTTAACAAACCTGTCTTGCGCGCATAGTCATTCAATGCCTTGGTAATAGCTAGTTTCAATCCTGTCTCATGAGTACCACCATCCTTGGTGCGAACATTGTTTACAAATGAGAGTATGTTATCTGAATAGCCATCATTGTACTGCATGGCAACTTGTACTTGAAAACCAGATTCTTCACCTTCAAAATAGAGGACTGGTGTCAGAGTTTCCTTGTCTTCATTTAAATAAGATACAAAATCCTGAACACCATTTTCGTAGTGATACTCTTCTTGTTCACCAGTTCGCTCATCTGTCAAGGTCATCGTCACTTGCTTGAGCAAGAAGGCAGATTCCTTCAACCTCTCTGCAATGGTATTAAATTTAAAATCAATTGTAGAGAAAATGGTATCGTCAGGCATAAAGGTAACTTTGGTACCTGTTTTTGATTTTGGTGCTCTACCAATTTTTTTCAAGGTAGTAACAGGCTTACCCCCCTGCTCAAAGCGTTGTTTATAAACTGCACCTTCACGGGTAATTTCCACTTCTAACCAACTAGATAGGGCATTAACCACCGAAGAACCAACCCCATGCAGACCACCTGACGTTTTATACCCACCCTGGCCAAACTTACCACCTGCATGGAGAACGGTGAAGATGACTTCAACTGTTGGCTTGCCTGTAGCATGCATACCAACTGGCATACCGCGACCACAGTCTGTTACGGATAAACTCCCATCTTTAAGAATCGTTACTTCAATTCTATTCCCGAATCCAGACAATGCTTCATCTACTGCATTATCGACAATCTCCCAGACCATATGGTGTAGACCGTTGCCATCTGTTGATCCGATATACATCCCGGGACGTTTACGAACAGCATCTAATCCTTCCAAGACCTGAATGGCGTCATCGTTATAATTATTAATATCAATCTCTTTCTTAGCCAAATTTGACCTCCATACCTATCATCTTTTCTATATTACAAGTTTTTTTGTATTTTTGCAAAATATTTCTGTTCTTTTCCGGTGCAACAAGATAATTATTATCCAATTCAAAATTCTTGATAAAAAATATGCTATAATGAAACTATGTTAAAGATTGTATTACTATTCATTACTGCCTACTTATTAGGCTCAATACCATCTGGTCTTTGGATTGGACAAGCGTTTTTTAATATCAATATTCGTGACCATGGATCTGGCAATACGGGAACAACTAATACATTTCGGATTCTGGGACCAAAAGCAGGGACAGTTGTATTTATTGTTGATTTCTTAAAAGGAACCATAGCAGCCCTTTTACCTGTTCTCTTCCATGTGCAAGACATTTCACCAATCGTTTTCGGTCTTCTAGCTGTTCTAGGACATACCTTCCCAATTTTTGCTCAATTTAAGGGTG
>ERZ650307.1010-NODE-1010-length-16016-cov-8.874319_pt1 | contig 16016 bp, 9 predicted proteins | sample MGYA00376243_ERZ650307 | MGnify/ENA primary metagenome ERZ650307 (study PRJEB26733, sample SAMN07839242) | wastewater metagenome | biome: urban; feature: artificial channel; material: waste water | place: USA: North Carolina | collected 2016-03-31 ... | reverse complement strand
TAGAAGTACTTATGGCAATTTTTTTCTTCCAATTGGTAAATCCAAGTCCAATTTTGGTAGGCGAACTTTTTTTGCCCATACTTGTAGGCCCCCATTTGATTAGATTTCCGTTTTCGTACAATGCATACGCATGAATAGGATAACTGAAAAGTGCAAGTTTATGAATGTCTTTTGCTAAAGAAATATTTCTAGGAAATGGACTGTACGCATTAAAATCCTTTTCCATTTTATCTGGAACTACCAATGTATCTGCGCGCCATCTGTTTTTTACATCTAGTCTATTAATGGCCAAGATATTGTGAATTTCTTCTTCAGAATATTTTTTTTGAAAAACCGAAAGCGCAGAATCTTGATGATTGATGATTTCTGCGTGATATGAAATTTCTTTTTCCTTTTCTTCAACCTTTTTTAATGAATCCGAAATTTTTTCTTGCGCAGGATTTTTCACTTCTTCAGGAGATGTTTTATCACACTGAACAAACGAAAGTAAAATTAAAAACAAAAGAGAAAACTGAGTAAGACGCATTTTTGGTTACTGATTATATTATGCAATGATATGAAAAACAAAAAAGCCTTACAAAAATTTGTAAAGCTTTTTACAATCCCAAGTTGGGATTTTCACATTCAATTAAACTTTTTACTATATATATCTACTCGTAGTGCATTATCACACGAGATTTATTTTTAGGTTGTTAATATTTCTATCAAAAATAAATTTATTCAAAAATTGAATTGTTGTAAGCGTTGTAATTTTAGCCAAAATCCTTGTTTTAAAACCCTCAAAAGTCTTGGCATAGTTCCTTCTAATCATAAATTGGTCACAAAGTTGGGAAAATAATGTTTCAATTCTTTTCCGATATTTTTTGAACTGATAAAACTGAGGTTTGTAGTCTTTTTGATTTTTCCTTTTAGGAGTTTCTAATTCTATATTTACCTCATTGAATAAGTCTAATTGAATGGTTTGGGATAAATAACCTTTGTCTCCAAACAACACGCAGTCAGACATTTGGAGTTTTATATCGTTCAAGTAATGGATATCATGAACAGATGCAGGAGAAATATCAAAACTCTGAAAAACACCGGCAATTGAACAGACAGCATGCAACTTATATCCATAAAAATGTAGGTTCTGGGAAGCACAAAATCCTTTGTTAGGATAAGCGTAATCTACATCCTTGCAAATCCTACTTCTGGAAGAACGAGATATTTTACATACTTCCAAAGGCATGCTGTCTACTATAAAGTAATTTTCAGATTCATTAAATTTATCCACCATTTTCATTCTTATTTCTTCGATAAAAGGAAATAGTTTTCGCTTCCTCCTGTTGTAAACACTTCTTTCAATTTTTGGTTCAATTTCAAAACCTTTTATTTCTCTAAAAAGTTGATGTTCAGAATCAATGGACTTAAATTCAGCCAAAATAATCAAACCAATCAACTCTATATCAGATAGTTTTGGTTTTATCGGCTTAAAATAAAAATCTTCAGTTTCTGAAATGTCTCTTAAATTATTTAAAATTAAATTGTAACTTGTGAAGTACTATGAAAAAGAAAGTAGATTTTTTAAACATATATTCGTTTTATTCTTTACAAATTTAATGAATAAAAGTATAGAAAAAACAGTATTTTTACTTTATCAAAATTAAAATGGAATTATATGAATGAAAAAGAAAAAACGATTATTACTTTACTTAAGGAAGGCTATAGTCAAGCAGAAATAACAAATTATTTTAGAGAAAGTAAGGATTTTAAAATCGGTTCACAATCTACTGTAGAAAAATCCATTAAAAGATTGAAAAAATTATATGGTGTAAAATCACTTTTTCAGTTAGGTATTGCAGTAGAAAGTAGAGGCTTTATCTAATTAAATAAACTAAATTTTTAATTCTAATGTTTCATCTTTTTAAGATACAACGATAGAGTAAGTCCAACCACTCTGAAACGAGTGTTTTTTTGCACTTTCTCTATCGTTGTATATAAAATTTCATATTGGTACTAAAACATAATAAAAAAATTTGTATACCAAATATCTATAAATGTTGCTAAATCAAATTAATCATTGAAAACTAAATCCTTAGATTATAATTTTAATAATCCTTTAGTTTCATTCTTATTCAATACAGGTATTATACTTATGGCATAACCACCACCAGCAACTGATATTTGTTCTAATTTTGATTTATTTGTCACTATCACTTTACGAATATTGTAAGCTTGAGGATTTTTAATATAATCCGCATCTTTTGCATCAGAATAAATGGTTGCGATATATTGTTTACCGGCATCTAAGAAATCCAGAGAAATTTTTGATGTAAATGGGGTATAACCGGCTACATTCCCTACAAACCATTTGTCAGAACCTTTAGCTTTTCTGGCAACGGTAATGTATTGTCCTGGTTCTGCTTCCAAGTATTTGCTATCATCCCAATCTACCGCTACATCTTTGATAAATTGGAAAGCGTCGGCAAACTTCTCGTAATTTTCAGGGAAATCCGCTGCCATTTGTAATGGGCTGTACATCGTTACATATAATGCCAATTGGTTGGCGATAGTCGCATTAACGTGGGAACCATTGGTAACATCCATCTGGAAAATCCCGGGTGTGTAGTCCATAGGTCCACCAATTAATCTGGTAAAAGGCAAGATTGTTACGTGGTTCGGGTTGTTTCTGTCACCACCAAAAGCCTGATATTCTGTTCCTCTTGCAGCTTCGTTCCCGATAAGATTTGGATACGTTCTCGCAATACCTGTTGGGCGAACAGCTTCGTGAGCATTGACCATAATTTTATAATCTGCCGCTTTTTCTATCGCATACTGAAAGTGGTTGTTCGTCCACTGGCTGTAGTGTGTTTCGCCTAAAGGTAGGATGTTTCCTACATAACCACTTTTTACGGCGTCATAGCCGTATTTGTTCATTAACTTATAGGCTTCATCCAAGTGTCTTTCGTAATTTCTTACGGCTCCAGAAGTCTCGTGATGCATAATGAGCTTTACCCCTTTTGAATGGGCATAAGTATTAAGTGCAGCAATATCAAAGTCTGGATAAGGTGTTAAGAAATCAAAAACATAATCTTTGTCGTTCCCAAACCAATCTTCCCAGCCAGTATTCCAGCCCTCTACCAAAACGGCATCGAATCCGTTTTTCGCAGCGAAATCAATATATCGTCTTACATTTGAGTTATTAGCACCGTGTTTTCCATTTGGTTTAGCTTTGGCATAATCGGTGATTCCTAATTGTACAGACGGAAACTCATCGGTATAAGCCCAACTGCTTTTCCCGGAAATCATTTCCCACCAAACTCCAACATATTTGGTTGGCTTAATCCACGATGTATCGGTGATTTTGCTAGGGTCATTCAGGTTATAAGTCATTCTAGATGCTAAGATCTTACGGGCATCATCGCTCACGATAATCGTCCTCCAAGGTGTGTGTCGTGGCGCTTGCATTTTACCTTTGTCGCCGTGAGAATCAGGTGTCAACCAGGATTCGAAAACCATATTTTTATCATCTAGATTCAAATGCATACAAGAATAATCAATCAAAGCCGCCTCGTGGATATTGATGTATATGCCATCCACAGTTTTTATCATCAATGAAGTCTGAACACCAGTTGGCGAAAATGAGGTTTGAGAAGCATTCCCCTTTTGATAAGCTTTATCCATTAGTCCTCGGATTTCGGAGAGTTTGGATGTTGTATAATTGTATTCCTGAGTATCATAATCTCCTGGAATCCAATAGGCAGTATGGTCTCCTGTCATTGCAAACTGGGTTTTTTCTTCTTTAATGGTAAAATAAACCAGATTTTTCTGTTGTGGAAACTCATAACGGAATCCCAAACCGTCATCAAACAAACGGAAACGAACATCCACTAAGCGGTCTGTCCCTTTTTGCTTTAGACTGATTAAAATCTCGTTATAATGGTTTCTGATGCTTTTTTCCTCGCCCCAAACCGGCTGCCAGGTTTCATCAAAAGAGGCTGTTTTTGAGCCAACAACTTCAAAATTATTATTTAAAAAATTTCGGGGATCGTTTGCCTGAGCATCTTTGGTCGTCAACACAAATCCAAGTTTGCTGGGTTTTACAATCTCTTTTCCTTTATAATTTAACTGATAGGACGGATAGCCACCACTCTGAACAGAAAAATTCATAACGAATTTTCCGTTTGGCGACTGTAGTTTCTGAGCAAAAACAAGGCTTGTAAAACTTATTGCAATTAGCAGTAATAACTTCTTCATTTTCTATTAATTAATTATTTATTTTAATATTTATTTTCTTTCTTTGATCCGGTGTTTTCAATAGCAATTTTTTTCCGTTTTCATCCCAGCTCCATTGTTGTGAGAAATCATTATCGATATTTAATTTTTCTAACGGAACCAATGTTGCCGCATTTCCGTTGATGGAAACCGAAGTTGGTTTTTTATCCGTTAGGATGCTAAGTACAAAATTTCTTTTATCAGATTGATGAAAACCTTTATCCTCAGGTGAAATATCGATATTAAAACCACTGGAGACGGTGGTACAAACGATGTATGTTAATGAAAAAATACCTTTGAGATAATCCTGATTTTCGCCCTCATCTTCATACAATGTGAAACTTGCTTTTTCATCTTCATAATTGGGAAAAATATGGAATGTTACAGGATAATCTCTCTTCTCGCCAATATATTGCATAATGGGCATCATCGGAATAATCGATCCTTTTTTCACAAAAATCGGAATGGTATTGAGCGGTGCTTTGTAAGGCAATTTTTCGCCACCCAGATATTCGGTTTTTTTATCGTTAAAATCGATCCATTCGCCTTCAGGAAGGTAAACTCGTTTTACACGTTCGCCTTTTTTGAGAACAGGAGCCACTAATAATTCTTCTCCAAAAATAAACTGATTATCGATTTTTGCTGCTTCCGCATCGTTAGGATATTCCATAAAAAGGCCTCTGGTAATTGGCAATCCGATGTCATGCGCTTTCCTGGAATAGGTATAAAGGTAAGGGAATAGCTGATATTTTAACTCGATGGCAGCTTTGGTATTTTTTTCTGCCACTTCGCCAAACATCCAAGGTTCTACGGCATTATCTCCTTCATGATGTGCTCTACTTAATGGACAAAATATACCAAACTGCATCCATCTTGTATAGAGTTCTGCCATTGCAGGATAATCGGTAATATCACCACAATAGCCAGAAATATCGGTTGTCCAGAATGGTATTCCACCTAAACCTGCTGAAATTCCAACGGCTACCTGATTTTCCATTTGCGCCCAGCCATCCAGAACATCACTTCCGCTTCCGCTATCATTAGTCCAGCCAAATGTATAACGCTGCAATCCTGCATAAGCTGAACGTGTCATCTGAAAAATACGCTTATTAGGATTTCTTTTTTCAAACTGCTCTTTTACCACTTTGTCCCAAGTCAAACCATAAATATTGTGAATTTCATCGTGCATCCCGATGCGGTGTTTCATATTCAGGCGGTCAATATCTTCTTCGTTGCTCCACGCAGGTTCTCCCATATCTGTCCAGAAACCGCTGATTCCATCATCAATAGGTTTTTGTTGATATTTCCCCCACCAGTCGGCAACTTCGGGAATGGTAAAATCTACTACTCCACAATTCCCGCCCCACGGCCACGGCATATCGTAAGCCTTGTTGGTACGGACATCTTTCACAAAATACCCTAGCTTATCAGCTTCTGCCCACTGTTTATTATCCTTCTGAGAAACAACAGGATCTTGAGAAACAATCATTTTAAAACCATTATCCTTCAGTTTTTTGAGCATTGCTTTTGGATTGGTATAATTGCCTTTTCTCCATTCAAAATCTTGAAGGTTTTGAGTCCAACCGATGTCCTGATAAATAATATCAATCGGGATTTTTCTTTTACGAAATTCTGCCGCAACTTCTAATGCCTGATTCTCTTTTGTATAAAGTCCGCGACTTTGTGCAAAACCCAAAGCCCATTTTGGAGGCATAATCGGCTGCCCAGTCAGTGCAATGTATTGCTGCTGAATCTCTTTGTAATCTTTTCCATAAATAAAATAATAGACAAATGCGCCATCTGGAGCTTCGAAGGAGTAAAAATCTGACGATTCAGTTCCAAACTTGAATTCAGTTTTATAAGTATTATCCAGAAAAATTCCATAACGGTAACTGCTCATAAAAAACGGAATACTCTTTGCAATCGGGTCTTCGGTAACGCTATAGCAAGGGCGATCACTATTCCACATTTTGTAATTTTTTCCTCTGCGGTTAAGCGTTCCAGTTTTTTCACCTAATCCGAAAAACTGCTCATCACTACGAAGAACCTTGCAGGCTTTTACACCTTTGGCATCGGAAACGTGCCCTTGGTCTTTGAAATCGCTGTAAATCAGTTTCTGATACTTATCAAAAATCTGAATCTGCATCGGATTTTTATTGATCCGTATACGAAGTTTTGAGGTAAAAATTTCGTATGCGGAGGATTCTTCATTAACACCGATATCTCCAATATTTTCAAGTTTCTCATTAACCACAGCAAAAGAAGGATTGGTTCGAGTTAATTTCCCTGATTTATCGAACCATATTTTTATAACAGAATTGCTATTCATTGTCAAAGAAAGTTTAGAACCATCCTTGCCATTGAATGTAACCTGGTTTCCTTTCTTTGTATAAGATGTACATTCGGTTGCAAATAGCATTTTTGAAGAGAACAACGATATTATAAGTATATAAAATAACCTTTTGTTCATGATTTAATTTTCAAAATGATTTATATCAAAATTTAATTTAAAAAAATCACATGGCTAAGATAGCCATGTGATAAAGTGTGAAAAACTACTTAATTTCAAGCGAATTAGTATCTAAATTTAAGGTTATAGTATAGGTATTAGAAGCTGAAACTTTCCATTTATTATCATCTCCTTGACAATTATCTCTTAATTTAAAAGCTGTATTTGCAATAGTCTGATTAGCTGTTGCGGCTATTATCTCAGTTCCATCACACCAATTGGAATTGAATTTAGTAAACTTAAATTCTCCAGGATTGAGTTGACCTGTCCAAGTATAAACGCTACCATTTTTCTGCATAGGAGTAAAACTTCCCATATTCCAGCCGTTAGGAGTAGCATCACCAATCAAATAGATATTTACAGGCTCAAATTTTATACTATTGCTAGCAGTATTAAGCGTTATTTTATATCTGCCTGCACTTGCTGATGTAACTTTCCATTTGTTATCATTTGTACAGCCTGAGTTTTGCTCTACACCTGTAGCAGACAAATCCTGATTATCTACCAAAGGACGATACCATTCACCACACCAATCACCTTTTGTACCAGTCAAAAGTTTAAAATTTCCTTCATTAAGGCTACATTCTAAAGTAAAAATAAAAGGGTTTGTAAGATCTTGTTTGAAAGCAACTGGATTATTAACATCCCATCCGCTTGGGGAGGCATCACCTACAATCCAAATATCATTAAACTGGGGACCGCTCATTTTTTCAATTTTAATGCTTTGTGTAATTAGATTTACTGTAATTTTATATAAACTCGCATTATCAATTGTCCATTGTAAATCTACCCCATTTCCGCCTTCATTGTAAAATATTTTGGTATCATCATTTGCATCTTTATTATAAAAATCTTGACACCAACAGCTATTTTGATTTACTGCAAATTTAAAATTCCCTTGCTTTAGTTGTCCGTAGTAGGTAAATTCCGCAGGATTACTAGAACTCCTCGTAAGTGCTGTTGCTTTGGTTATATCCCATCCATTTGGAGTTGCATCACCCACTATATATAAAGTACTTGTAAAAGGTTTAAAAGGAGTAAGTGTAAAATCTGTAATAGCAGTCTGCGGTTTTACAGAAGTATCTCCGAAAGTAGCTGTAATTCTAACCTGCATTATAATAGATTTATCTGGATTTGCGCCAAATTTATTTATCAATAATGAATTAAGATCACCTATAAGAAGATCATAAGAATAAATATTTTTGCCAATTTCAAAAGTTTGAGGATTTGAAAAATTATTTTCTTTTTTATCTAACTCAAGTTTATATGTAATGGCAGAGTTAGTTCCTTGATTATTGCCTGCAGTCCAGCTAAATGTAAATTTAGAATTGTACATATTGGGCAAAAGTTTTGTTATTTCTGAGGTTTTTACAGATAGTTCACTTGTTTCAAAATTTTCTTGATTAAGTTCTTCTCTACATGCTATAATACCCAACAACAACATAGGAATAATCCAAAAAATTGATTTTTTCCAGTTTTTTATATGATTGATTGTTTTCATAATAATGTTTTTTTAATATCCAGGATTTTGAGTAAGGTTAGGGTTTCTGTCTCTTTCTATCTGAGGAATAGGAAGAAGGAGATGCTTAGTTGATGCATTAGTTTTTCCTATAGAGTGAAGAAAATTCAATCCGTACTGACCATCATTTACACGAATTAGATCAAACCATCTTTGTCCCTCAAATGCCAATTCCATTCTTCTTTCATGCAATACTTTATCACGAAAAGCAGTTTGTGAAAGTCCTGACGTTACAGGTGCTAAACCAGCTCTTCCTCTCACCAAATTCAATGGAACGATTGCAAGTGAAGTTTGCCCTAGTTCGTTAAGAGCTTCTGCTTTCATCAATAAAACTTCCGAATATCTCATAATTGGAAAATTAAGAGGACTATTATCATATGAAGGAAAAGCTGATAATGGCACTAAAAATTTTTTAACATTATATCCTGTAAGAGAATAATTGGCTTTGTATTCTTTGCCGTCATAATCTGGGCAACCTTCGTAGAAAATAGTTTTTTCTTTTCTCTTATCTCCTGCTTCATAACTATTTACAAATTCTTGAGTAGGCTGATTCCAGCCCCAACCTCCACCAACAAAATTAGCTCCGCGTGGTCCCATAAAGGTACTCGTCCAAGAAGCTTGATTCTCGTTACTCCAAAAATCATAGCCACCATCAGAAGCATATTGTACCTCGAAAAGAGACTCTACAGAATTTTCTTTATTTATATTGAAATTATCAGAATAGTCTGTATTTAATGTATATCCCATACCTTCTAGCTGTGTGGTAAGGTCTACTACCTTTTGCCATTGCCCTAGGGTGAGATATACTTTTGCTAATGCCCCAATGGCAGCACCTTTACTAGCTCTGCCTTTATCACTATCGCCATATTGCTGTTTGGTAGGCAAAAATTGAATTGCCTTTTCTAAATCTGAAATAATTAATTTATAAATTTCCGTTTTAGGAGCTCTTGCTGGATACAAATCTCCATTTACGTCTTGTGGTTCAGTTACCAAGGGAACATCACCAAAAAACCTTACTAGAATAAAGTAATAATGAGCGCGCAAAAAATAGGCTTGACCTAAACATCTGTTTTTAATGGTTTCATCAATATTAAGTGCAGGGGCGGTTTTAATAATTATATTTGAAGAAAGAATACCTGGCCAAGGACCTCTCCATAGGTCTAAAACACCTTGATTATCTGTACTTGTTACAAAATTGGAAAGTTGTGTTGTTTCCAACCCATCATCTCCACCACCAGCTCCTACAATACTGTTGCCTGCAAAAATATCACTGGTCCACATTCTCATGTTATAAAGCTTCGGGCGTTGTAATGGTTGATAAGCACCATTAACTAAAGTGATAAGTTCTTCTCCTGTCTTAGGATAATTACCTGTATTAATAGTATCTGGTTGTGTTTTATCTAGAAAATCATCACTACAATTTACCATAGTAAGTGTAAGTAATGCATATAATGCAATTTTTATCTTTTTCATTGTAATTATTATTTAAAATCCTATATTTAAACCTAAAGAAACTGTTCTTGTAATAGGATAAGTCCCATTATCTATCCCATTTACTGGAACTTCGGGGTCAAAACCCGAATATTTCGTCCAAGTGACAAGGTTTTGTGCCGAAACAAATATTTTAACAGAATTAAAATTTTGTCCGAATACGGCTTTTGGAAGTGTATAACTTAGATTAATATTTTTAATTTTAAGGTATGAACCATCTTCTATATATCTATCACTAACTCTAGAGTTCTGGTTTGGATCACCATAAATTGCTCTCGGAATATTGTTACTTGTTCCCTCGCCTGTCCATCTGCCTAGAACTGCTGTACTTTGGTTTTGAATAATAGACATTGCCTCTGTGTACATTCTGTTGGCATTGAAAATATCATTCCCATAGCTTCCTTGTAAGAATATGGTTAAATCAAAATTCTTATAGCTAAAAGTATTATTAAAGGAAAAGGTGAATTTTGGGTTTGGATTTCCAATAATTGTTCTATCTTTATCATTAACTACCCCATCATTATTAAGATCTTTGAAACGGATATCTCCTGGTGCAGTACTGGTAGCTGAATTTGATCCAGGCATCTGAACGGCATGGCTATCTACCTCAGCTTGATTCTGAAATATTCCATCAGTAATATATCCGTAGAAAACATTTACAGGATAACCCGCCTTAATGAGACCTATGGCACTATTAAAACCTCCACTTGCCGTAATGATAGGAGTATCACTATTAATGCTTTCTACATTATTCTTATTATATGAAAAAACAGCATCTGAAGACCACTTAAAATCATTTTTGATGATATTTTTAGTAGATAAAGTAACTTCAAAACCTTTATTTTGAATTTTACCAGCATTGATCGAAGGCACGTAAACATCAGAATATCCAGAAGTTACAGGAACAGACATTGGAACCAGCATATCATTAGTATTTTTAACATAGCCATCTACAATTAAACTGATTCTATTATTGAAAAGATCCAAATCAAAACCAGCATTATATTGCTCCTGCCCTTCCCACTTAACATTTGGATTAGGCAAAACAGTGGGTAAAACAGCACTTACATAAGAATTATTAAAATTGTACAGATAGGTATTATAAGAAGAAGAAAAAGAATAGTTACCGATCTCTTGATTTCCTGTAATACCATAACCTAGCCTTAGTTTTAGATTATTAATTACATTAGAATTTTTTAAGAAATTTTCATTAGAAATTCTCCAAGCCAAAGCAGCAGAAGGAAACCAACCCCATCTATTATCCATCCCGAATCTAGAAGAGCCATCTCTACGTATAGTAGCCGTTACATAGTATTTATTTGCATAATTATAGTTCACACGTCCCAAGTATGACATAATTGCCCATTCTGAAGCATTCCCGTGTTGTACAGGTTGTAAAATACCATTATCAATTTGCTGTGTATTATCGCTAGCAAATTTTTGAACCGACGCACTCAAATAATTGTATTTATTATTTTGCGCACTGCTTCCTACTACCGCATTGATGTGATGCTTACCAATTGTCTTGTCATATGTCAGAGTATTGTCCCAAAGCAAAGTTATACTTCTATTAGAACCTTCAAATAAATAAGAATTTTCTTGGGATTTTACTCCCCAACTGTATTTAGGAGACCAAGTCCTATTATACCAAATATTGGTTTCAATACCGCCTAAGGATTTGAATTTTAAATCCTTAATAATTTCTGCTTCTGCATAAATATTTCCTTGGATATTATAACCTTTGGTAGAGTTTTCAACAATTGTAGCCTTACCAATAGGATTATCTATATCTCCGTACAATAATGGGTTACTTCCTGGTCCTGCCCAATTACCATTAGTATCATAAATTGGTCTTGTAGGCAAAGAAAGAATAGTTCCTTTGATGTCATAAGAGCCATTTTTCTTAATATCGTGTTGTAATTTTACACTATTTCCTATCTTAAGGAAAGATTTTAGCTTTGTATCCCCATTTATCTGAACAATATAACGGTCATAATTAGTATTAAGAACAACTCCCTTCTGATTAAAATAACTAGTAGAAACATAAAGATTACTTTTCTCTGACCTATCACCATAAGAAAGCGAATAACTAGAAAGAATAGATGGATTAAAAAGTGCAGCTAACCAATTGGTACCAGCACCTAGAGAAGATGGATTTGCAAACTCAGGATTTGGCGTCAAACCGCCATTTGCAAGCATTTCATTATTAAGTTGTGCATACTGCGAAGCATCCAAAACCTTAATCATATTACTCACACTCTGAATTCCAGTAAAAGTATCAAAATTAAGAATACCTCCTTTCGCACCTCTTTTGGTAGTAATCATTACAACACCATTAGCACCTCTAGAACCATAAATTGCGGTAGAAGAAGCGTCTTTAAGAATGTTAATAGATTCTACGTCACTCATGTTAATCTGGTTAAGTCCCCCATTAAGAGGCATCCCATCTACCACAATTAATGGATTGTTATTCTGGATAGTTCCAGTACCACGAATTCGGAAAGTAACATTACTTCCGGGCTCTCCGGAATTGATAACGGTTACACCTGATGCCCGTCCTTGAATTGCTTGCCCGATATCGGCAACTGGTTGATTCCCGGTTTTGTTAAGATTAATTACAGAGACAGATCCTGTTAAATCTTTTGCTTTTGCTTTTCCATAGCCAATTACTACTACTTCTTCTATAGTTTTTTCCTTCAATGTATCAGATTTTTGTGCATACAAGCTTCCAGAAAGATAAAAAGCAGCAATTGCAATTGTACTACTCAAATAGTTTAGTTTCATATATGAGAGATTTTTATTTTATAATTAATTTTTGCCCCACGATTTGATTACCGAAATAAACATTCAGTATATAATTTCCTCTTGCAATACCTGAAATATTAATATCACATTGTTTGCAAATTGTATTTTCAGATTTTATCATCCTCCCACTCATATCATAAATTTCATATCTTTTTACTGCATCTTTTTCAGACAAAATAAAAAAGCTGTTTTCTGCTGGATTAGGATATATCTGCACCCCTTTCTTTAATATGTCATTAACAGAAAGAGTACTAGCATCATAAATTTTATAATACAAAGTCATATCATTGAATTTAATATTATAGTTACCCGCTGTTTCAATATTAAATTTGATATTTGCACCACCACCAGTAGTTAACTTGGCAAAACCAGAAAGGCCATTTTCATCTCCCCAATCATTTCCTGACCAATCAGATGTATTAGCAAATTTTAGCTCGTAATTCCCAACTGAAAAAGGAATATTATTTTTAGTCCATTCATCATTTTGAAGAGTCATCTGCTGAAGTCCCCAATTATTAAAACTACCACCTACATACATATTAAGCTGATGATTCGGTGTAAATGTAATATTATATTGTAGGGTAATATCATTAAAATCTATGGTATAAGTTCCTGGATTGGTTATGGTAAAAACGATATTAGCCCCTCCTCCTGTTGTTTGTTGAGCCGTTCCATTTAATCCATTAGAATTACCCCAATCTTGTCCGCTAAAATTATTTGTATTGGCAAATTTCAATTCATAATTTCCCGCCAAAAACACTTGGTTCTTTAATTTCCAGATACCATTTTCAGAAGTCATTTGCTTAAGATTCCAATTATTAAAAGAACCACCTACATACATTTGGGAATAATGCCCACCAGATACATTGAAACTCTGTAATTGTGGAAATGCAGCACAATATCCATTACCTCCTGATTGTTTTGCTTGCACATAAACAATACCATTAATTCCAGTTAGTTCGATTTGATTATTTACAATTTTCGCAGGTCCTGAAGTAACTTCGTAGATTATAGGCAGACCAGCGGAAGATGTCGCTGATGGAGAAAATGGAGAATCGTTTGCATCTTTATTCTGAATTGTTGGGAAAGTAATTGTTTGGCTATTACATGATTCTGAAGAATTTTTTGTTAACTTTAAGACAACACATCCGTGCGGAGGCACTGTTAGAGAAATATTACTCATCTTACCCAAATTAGAGTGCTGCCAAAGATCTCTTACCATCACTTGTCCAGAAACACCTAGCTGATTGAGAAAATCCATAGAACGTACTTGTGGCGTATTTTCTCTATTAAAAAAACCAATAATCCAATCTCCATTACTCAATTGCCCTCTCCATATTTGGCTATTAGAATTGGTTGGATCATTGCTTAATGGTTTTCCTACAAATTTTGCAGTATTCAGTTCTAATAATTCTGTATTTTGGTATAACCAAAGGTCATTCCCGATGGTATCATATTGATCCGCAATTGTAACAGGTCCCCCAGCTAGAATATTCAATGAGATTACACTTCGTTTTTCTGTATCGTTCGCAAAAGTATTGATTCTAAGAAAGTCTCCATCTAATTGTACTTTATTACTTCCCGTTACCTGAGACCAATAGATAAATCCATCAAATGCATTGGCATATTGTGACCAAGTATTAAAACGATGACCTCTGTCTTTATCACTAAATTTATACCAAGTACCTTCGCCTGCATCTTCATTAATTCTAAAAAGATGACCATATTGTTTTTCTAATTCCGCTGTATTAAAAAGATTTGGCATTACTAAGCTCAAATACACCCCGTTTGCATCACAGGCTTCACGCATCCATCTTAAAGCTTTTTCATATTGAGCTTTTGTTCTTTGTGGGCCTACTGTTCCTAGATTTCTGTCATATCCAGACTCAAACCAGGAAAGAAAATCTACACGCAAATATTTAATGCCCATATCAGCATAATATTTTACATATCCTTTTACATATTCTTCAGCTCCTTGTCTATCCACCTGCACCCATTTGAACCATAATGAATTTTCATTGGCATCAAGAAGAGATGAAACGTTAATATTAGTTCCTACAATTTTCTTGTTAGTATCATTAGCATCCACATGTAACCAAAGAGGGTTTTCATACATTCCAAGCGTCATACCTTTACTCTGTAGATATTGTGACCACCAAGCATAATCATGCTGCCAATGAGATGAATGACTTTTCCTATAGCCATTTTCATTAATTTGACTTGTATCTCCCCATCCGTCCATACAAACCATATTATATCCATAAGATTTTAGGTTTTGCTCTAGCCAATTAATGTTATCAGATAACGCTTGTTCACTAAGATAATTATCCTGAACACCTGCCATTTCTCTCGTAATATGATATTCATAAGGATTCCAATAGAGAGGTGCTTTGTAAGGATTTTGAGATTTGTAAGAATGATTAGCTGAAAATAAAAAAAGAATAATACAACTAATGATTTTAAAAATATAATGCTTTCTCATAATGTGAAATAATTAGTTTTAGTCTGTTAATATAGTATTAACATCTGTTAATTTTATGTTGCTAATTTATTTCCCTTAAAGCAAGAAAAAAGCTCACAATTTAGAATTGTAAGCTTTAGGTAAATGATTTATAAAAAAAAATAAATAAAAATACTGAAAATCAATTACTTAAAAAATAAACCTTTATATAAAAAAGTAAACGCTATGATGTAATAATAGACCCTATTTGCATAATTTTAGCTTCAAATTCATCATTTTCAATCACCGATTTAGCCTTTACCTTACTCCTATAATTGTAAATTGTTCGTAAAGAATATCTTAAAAACTCTGAGATTTGATTCGTATCATTAATACCAAGTCTTATAAGAGCAAAAATTCTAAGCTCTGTATTAAGAGTTCCCTCTTTTAAGTTATACACTTCTTCTTTTTTTAAAAGCTTGTTTACTTCATTTACAAAATTTGGGTATATTCTTAAAAAAGCCTGGTCAAAATTATGATATAATTCATTCAAATCCATTTCCTCATTTTTTTTATCATTAACCATTGCTGATAATTTATCTAACTGACCTGTGGATAATCTAATGGAAATTAGCTTTTTATATCTTTCAAATTTTTCTAAATAATTTGAGTTTTGTCTAATAAAAAATGCAATATACTCCTCTTTTATATGATTGGCTTCATCTAATTTATTATTTAATGATTTTAAAACAGAAATTGCCAATTGCAAAGAAGTTGTATAGATATGTACTTTAACGATATTCAAATCATAATTATGGCCGGCGGCGTAGGCAGCCGCTTCTGGCCAATGTCAACCCCCGATTACCCAAAGCAGTTCATTGATGTGATGGGTGTCGGCCGTTCCCTCATTCAATTGACAGTAGATAGATTGAAGCCAATCTGTCCTGTCGAGAACATGTGGGTAGTGACAAACGAGAAATACATTCGCATTGTCAAGG
>ERZ650307.1007-NODE-1007-length-16065-cov-5.749656_pt1 | contig 16065 bp, 10 predicted proteins | sample MGYA00376243_ERZ650307 | MGnify/ENA primary metagenome ERZ650307 (study PRJEB26733, sample SAMN07839242) | wastewater metagenome | biome: urban; feature: artificial channel; material: waste water | place: USA: North Carolina | collected 2016-03-31 ... | reverse complement strand
CTGCTTATTGCTTTTCGCAATGGAAGCAGGGGACTTACTTGATTCGGTTAAAAAAAGGATGATTTTTGCTAGACATTTTCCTGATCCCTGTTATAATAAAATTATAAAGGTGTTGCGCTAAACCTAACCAAAACACTATATTTTCCATTTATTTTACAAGGAGGATGACATGGTAAAAAAATTTGTCTACGGAACCCCATTTGAAACCGAAGCCGTTGTAAAAAAGATCCCCTCTTCTGAAGGAAACCCGGATTACGGTACCTTCTCCACCGAGAACGGCTTTTCCTTCACCACAAAGCTTGCTGACGATGACATGGTATTCGGACTTGGCGAAGCCAACCGCGGTATCAACAAACGCGGCTTTCTTTACATCAGTGACTGCGCTGATGATCCAAACCACGTAGAGAGCAAAACCTCTCTGTATGCAGCACACAACTTCATCATCATCTCCGGCAAGACACACGTAGGATTCTTCTTCGATTATCCGGGCACCCTGCGTTTCGATATCGGCTACACAACTTCCGATACGATGACCGTTTCCTGCGAAAACGCAGATCTCTACGTTTACATGATCACCGGTGATTCCGATCTTGATATCGTAAAACAGTTCCGTGGCATTATCGGACGCAGCTACATTGCTCCGAAGTTTGCTTTCGGTTACGGTCAGAGCCGCTGGGGCTACAAAACAGAGGATGATTTCCGCACGGTAGTGAAAAAATACCGCGAAAACCATGTGCCGCTCGATATGGTTTACATGGATATTGACTACATGCAGGATTACAAGGACTTCACCGTAAATGAAGAACGTTTCCCGGATTTCGAGGGATTTGTACAGGATATGAAAAAAGAAAAGATCCATCTCGTTCCGATCATCGATGCCGGTGTGAAAGTCGAAGAGGGTTATGACATTTACGAAGAGGGCTGTGAAAAAGGCTACTTCTGCCGCCGTGAGGATGGCTCCTACTTCGAAGCTACTGTATGGCCGGGCTGGACTCATTTCCCGGATGTCTTAAATGCAGATGCCAGAAAATGGTTTGGTGACAAATACGATGTTCTCGTTTCCAAGGGAATCGATGCCTTCTGGAATGACATGAACGAGCCATCCATCTTCTATTCCCAGGAAGGCCTTGCTGATTTCAAGGAGACTGCAAAGAAATATGTGGAAGGTGACCCGGAGGTTCCGCACTACATGGTAGGCGGAAAGCTTCAGGCACTGGCAAACAACCATGAGGACTATAAACGCTTCTATCACAACGTAAACGGCGAACAGGTCCGCCATGACAAGGTACACAATCTGTTTGGCTACAACATGACCCGTTCTGCCGGTGAAGCTTTTGAACGAATTTCCCCGGATAAGCGAATCCTGATGTTCTCCCGTTCTTCCTACATCGGCATGCACCGTTACGGTGGAATCTGGACCGGAGACAACTGCTCGTGGTGGTCACACATCCTGCTGAACCTGAAGATGATGCCGTCCCTCAACATGTGCGGTTTCCTCTATACCGGAGCCGACCTCGGCGGATTCGGTGCAAATACCACAAGAGACCTGCTGCTCCGCTGGCTGGCACTTGGTGTTTTCACTCCTCTGATGAGAAACCATGCCGCACTCGGAACACGTGAGCAGGAACCTTACCAGTTTGAGCATATCGAGGACTTCCGCAACGTCATCGGCGTCCGCTACCGCCTCGTTCCGTATCTGTACAGCGAGTACATGAAGGCTGCTTTAAACGATGATATGTACTTCAAACCGCTTGCCTTCGTTTACCCGGATGACAAGCTGGCAAGAAATACAGAAGATCAGTTGATGATCGGTAACGAGATCATGATCGCACCGGTTTACACCCAGAATGCCATCGGCCGTTACGTATATCTGCCGGAAGAAATGATGTTTGTAAAATTCCTCGGCAATGGAAACATGTTCCAGGAGGTTCTTCCGAAAGGTATCCACTATGTAGAAGTTGCCCTGAATGAGGTTCCGCTCTTCATCCGCAAAGGCTGCGCAATCCCGGTTGCCGATTTTGCAGAATCCGTACCGGATATCAAAGAGGAAAGCATCCGCATGGTCGGATACGAAGGCGCTTCCTATGAGCGTTATACCGATGACGGAGTTTCCCGTATCTGATACAGAAAACAGTTTTTGAATCATCTCCCCCTTTGCAGGAGCTTCCCGGAGCCATCAGGTTCCGGAAGCTCCTGCAGTTTTTTCACGCAAAAAGGCGGGAACCCTCTATGTTTCTCCGGGTTCCCGCCTTTTTTCTTTTCGCTTTATTCTGTTTTAGGCAGCCGCACCTCTACGACGGCTCCGTAATTTTCATCCATATTGGAGCACGTAATGCTCGCCCGTTCGCCGTACATCAGCGCCAGGCGGCGTTTTATATTGGAGATGCCGACATGGTGACGGCCGTGGTAGATGATAGGCGTGTCGTTTTCGATTGCATCCAGTGCCTCTTTCGAAAATCCGTTTCCGGTGTCGGAAATACAGATGTAGAGGTACTCACCGTCCTCGTACGTTTCATTTGTCAGATACAGGGAAATCTCGCTCTTCCGGTCCAGGGATACACCGTGTACTACGGAGTTTTCCACCAGTGTCTGCAGCAGAAGAGACGGAACCTTCCATTCTCCGATATCACCATCCGTCGTTGCTTCAAAGGAAAAGGCTTCTTCTCCGTACCGCAGCTTCTGGATGCGGATATATGCCTCAATGTGTTCCAGCTCTTCCTCCACATCGCGCTGCTTCTTGGAATCCTGGAAAATGTAGCGCATATAGTCGGACAGCACCGTTGTGATCTCAACGATCTCGCCTTCGTTATTCTTATCCGCAATGCCATGGATCAGGCTCAGGCAGTTCAGAAAGAAATGCGGCTTGATCTGTTCCTGCGTATATTCCAGCTCGGCTTTCTGTTCGGCAAGCTCTTTTTCGTAGATCGCAATTTTCAATCCCTGTATTTTCCGCAGCAGTTCCTTGAATTTGCCGCTCACAGACTCCAGCTCTAACAGATTGTTGCTTCCATCGTCATTCAGACTCTGCTCTTTTTCCAGCTCCTCCAGTTTTTGTCCGAATTTTTCCAGCGGTTCCAGAATCCGGTGGTAATATGCTGTAATTTCCAGTGCGCAGACAAGCAGAAGAACCGCGATCAGGACGACGAATGCAATCTGCATAATCAGTACATTCTCAAGAATACCGCCTCCCGGCAGAACCATAAGATTGATTTTTCCGACCGTGCCAAGCTGGTAGGAATAGACCGTCGCATTTTTCTCTTTTTTCTCTCCCGCTTTGGAAAAATCGATAATCTCATTTTTATATTTTTCCGACGTATCTGCCTGCGTCATGACACGGCCTCTGGCATCCACCATAAACGGAATGACATCATACTCCTCTGTTTTGGCGCGGATGGTCCGGAAAATCAGATTCAGATTGATGACGCAGCCGATAACTTTTTTGTTTTTCGCGTACCAGCCGACAATATAGTCGTCGTCGCCAAACGTAATCACGGTCCATTGTGTGCTGATCGAATCCTTGGATGTCATAATCTGCAGATAGGACATCAGCATCTGATTCAGCGTTGTCATTCCCTTACTCTCGGTAAACATAGTTCCGCTGTCCGTAATCAGAACATTGGCTTTCTGACCGTAGACGAAGAAGGTCTGTACCTCATGGTAACGGATTTTCAGCACACGGTTTCGCTCCCGCAGCGTCTGCTCCATTTCATAATACTGAGCATCTGTCGATGTTATCTGATCCGGGATTTCTTTGATGTTGCTGTCAGAATCCAGCAGATAGATCAGTTCACTGTTGATCTGCGACATATCACGGTTGATCTGATCGACATAGAGCTTTGCCGTATCGGCAATATATTTATCTGCCAGCTTGCGGTTTTCCCAAACGCCCCAGAGCAGGCAGACAACAAGCCCCATCAGGACCAGAAAAACCGGAGTTCCAAGCCGCAGGGACGTATCCTTCAAACTGCGTATTCGAACGCTGCGCAGCATCCTTCGTTTTCCTTTCTGCCAGAGATTCATAAGCGCATCCACCCCTCCTTTTTTTCTGTCTGCAGAGCGACTGCCGGACGCCGCACCTTACCGCGCAGCTCCGGCAGTCGTTTTACACTCACGGAATATATTTGCAACTATGTTCTTTGTAACACAGCCCATTATATCACATTTTTGGGCTTTGTCCATGCAGAGTCCGTGCTTTACATGGTGAGAACATGATTCTTTGTTACCGTTCGCCTGGTACCGGTGAGCGGTAACATTCTCTTATTCAGAGAAAATGTTCAGCAGCTTTTCTGCATCCGCTCCTTCTTTTACGAATACCGGAATAGTATCCAGCGGTGCAGCAACCGTTACGTTCTGTCCTCCCTCATACTTCTCTCCGGTCCATGCGTTAAACCATGCCGTTCCGGCCGGAAGATAAACCTCGCGCTCCGTTACGTGATCCTCCATCACAGGTGCAACATAGAGATCCGGTCCGAACAGATAAGCGTCCTCCACATTCCAGCTTTCCGGATCTGTCGGGAAATCATAGAAAACAGGCCGCATCACCGGGGTTCCGTCCTCATGTGCTTTCTTCATCTGTACCCGGATATAATCTCTCAGGCGCTCACGCAGGAAAATGTATTTCTTTGAAATCTCATATGCCTCATCGCCAAAGCTCCAGATCTCATTGTCGCTTCCGGAACCAATCTGCTCTGCGCCGTAGCCCTCCTGCGGGTTACGGTTTCCGTGCAGACGCATGACAGGGCAGAAGCATCCGTACTCAAACCAGCGGATGTACAGACGATGGAAATCCGGGTCGTCGGTTCTGGCACCGTGGAAACCGCCAATATCGGTGGTCCACCACGGAATACCGGCAATCGCCATGTTAAGCCCTGCCTGTACCTGGCGCCGGAAGCACTCAAAGGTACTTACAATATCGCCTGACCATACGAGTGCACCATATTTCGCGCTGCCTGCCCAGGCAGAACGGATCAGGCTGATCGGCATGGTATCGCCTTCTGCCGTCATGCCGTCATAGAACGCTTTCAGATAATATTTCGGATAAATATTTCCGACCTCCTGTACGCTTCCGAGCTGATAACGGTAGTTCTTGAAATCATAAACGCTGTATTCCGGCTCTGCCACATCCAGCCAGAAGAGCTTGGCACCCTGATCATAATAATTTTTCTTGATCTTCTCCCAGACATATGTTCTTGCATCCGGGTTAGTCGCATCGAAGAAAACTTCATTTCCGCCGCAGAGCATCGTCAGCGGTACACCGTGCTCCGTGCGAACCAGATAGCCCTTCTCTTTCATCTCCTCGAAGTTTTCGGAATAAATGTCAACGGTCGGCCATACCGACACAACAACCTGAATTCCCATCTCCTTTAATTCGCGGCACATGCCCGGCACATCCGGCCAGTATTTCGGATCAAATTTGAACTCGCCCTGCTTCGTCCAGTGGAAGAAATCGACGACAATCACATCAAGCGGTACGCCAAGCTCTTTGTATTTTCTTGCTACAGACAGAAGCTGTTCCTGATTCCAGTAGCGGAGCTTACACTGCCAGAAGCCCATGCCATATTCCGGCATCATCGGCGGTTTTCCGGTCAGCGTCATATAATTCTCCTCGATCTCGGCAGGCGTATCACCTGCAATCACAAGATAATCGATTTCTTTCCCGGATTCTGTTACCCATTCCGTTCCATTATTCGCAAACATCACCTGTCCGACGCCCGGATTGTTCCATAAGAAGCCGTAGCCGATACTGGAAAGATAAAACGGAACACTGACCTGTGAGTTTCTCTGTGCCAGCTCCAGCATACAGCCCTTCAGATCCAGCTCATGCTGCTGATACTGTCCCATTCCGAAGATTTTCTCACCTTTTCTTGCTACAAACCGCGCTACAATACGGAAATTATCCCCGACGCCGTTGCTGTACTCGCGTCCCATGATGTTGAGCGGCATGCTTTCCTCATCGCGCAGACGGCGGAAATGCTCCTTTAACAGAACTCTTCCATCCTCATGATAGAACGTAATGACGCTGCCGGAATCGATCACTGCATGAAGCTTTCCATTTGTGATTTTTCCGTAGGAAGTATCCGTTCCCTCGTACATATTGGCAAAGGCTCCGCCTTTTGCTGATGGATCCTCAAAGATTTCAACCTCTCCCGCATGCGCGTCCTTTGCTTCCAGCGCCCAGTCGCGGCCGGTAAAGCTTCGATTTTTTGTCGCGCGCACACGCAGTGCATCTTTTCCCCACGCTTCGATGCAGACGGTCTCGCCATCGTAGGAATAAATTAACTTACCCTCTTTTTCCAAAAACATGTAAAAATCCTCCTTTTGTCAAAAACGGCAGGTCATTTCTGGCCTGCCGTTTCTCCTGCTGTTTTGCACCTCAGACATTGATCCGCCGGATCAACGCCTGCTTCTTACAGGTAATGTTATTTTCTGTTTATTTTGCCAGATTTTCTTTGTATGCATTGTAAGCATCTGTCTGAATCTGGAGGAACTCGTCAATACCCATAGCTTTCAGCTGATCGATGTAGGAATCCCATTCATCATCGATGCCGCCGTCTACTACCCAGTGTGCATACTGTGCTTCTACATATTTATAGATATCGGTTCCGATTGCCGTGATTCTGGAAAGGTCTTCGTCGGTATACTGAACCATCGGGAATCCGCAGTTTTTCTCAGTATCAACATATTTCTCGTTGATTGCATCGTCTGCCAGTTTGACACCGTCGCCCTGATCCTCCGGAAGAGAAACTTTGTCATAGAAATCCTCGTTCATGTATTTCGGACCGAAATCACGTAAGGAGTTGGACCATGCAGAGGTATCCAGAGAAGATCCATCGCTTGGTACATCTACATTGTAGGTTCCGTCGCCATTGTCTGTGATCTGGCTTCCAACGGAACCATAGAAGGTCTGTAACGATGCAAGATCGGTGTAAAATTCATCTGCCCACTTCAGCAGGGTGTCAGGATCTTTACAGTCTTTGGAGATCATGAGCTCACGGTCGGAGATATCAAGGTAATTGGTTGCTGCTTCTACGTAGTGGTTTCCATCGTAGCCTTCTACTGCCTCAAGAGTCTTAAACTGATTTACGTTCGGACCAACCTGAGCGTCTGCAGTCCATCCAAAGATAAGACCTACCTGAGAACCGCCATCAGCCTGCTGTTTTGCTGTCTGCATGGAGCCATCCTGTGTGAAGTACTCTGGGTCAACAACGCCCTCTTCCCATAACTGACGCATCCATTTTACTGCTTCTTTGTAATTTTCTTCCATCGGCATGAAGACCGGTTTTCCTTCGCCATTCAGTCCCATGTAGTTTCCGTCACGGCTTACCATGGTTCCGAACGGGGAAAGGATGTGGCGCAGATCACCGCTTAACAGTCCGCTGCTTGCTGCATTTGTGATACCGATCTCATTGGTTGGATCGCCATCGCCGTCAGCATCTTCTGTTGCAAATTTAACAAGAACCTCTTCCAGCTCTTTATAGGTCTTCGGTGTTTCCAGTCCTAAGTTATCCAGCCATTCCTGGTTGATGCACATAACATCGCCGCAAACCTTCGGACGAAGCGGAAGCTTCTTCGGTAAGCTGTAGATTCTTCCGTCACGGCTGGTGCAGACTGCTTTCAGTTCCGGATCAGCCTCAAAGGCTGCTTTCAGGTTTGGCATATCTTTTTCGATCAGATCTGTCAGATCCAGGAATGCCGATTTGTTCTGTGCCATATCTGCCTGTGTTAAGCAGATGGAGCCAAGAAATGCATCCGGGAGGTCTCCGGAAGCCAGCAGCAGAGATTTCTGCTCGGACCAGTCACTGTTGTAATAAACCTGCCAGTCGATGTTGATATTCATCTTGTCCTCGATTTCTTTCATGACGCCTTCATGCAGGAAATCGGTCGGCCAGGTATCGGTCCATCTTACTGTTGCAATTTTGTAGGTTGGGCGGTCACTGGTATCTGTCGTGTCACTGGCAGAAGATTCTGTCTTTGCAGAACTTGCTGCAGTGCTTCCACTCGTACTTTCCGTTCCTCCATTACTTCCACATCCTGCAAGCAGTCCGGCTGCCATTGCGGCCGAAAGAGCAACGCTCCAGGCCATTTTTGTTTTCTTTCGCATCATCATCTCTCCTTTATGATTTTTTATTTGCAATACTTCTCTCCTGTCCGCAGGATCAGCCTTTTAGTGATCCGAGCATAACACCCTGATTGAAGTATTTCTGCACTAACGGGTACATACACATGATCGGCGCGGAGGAAACCACGATGATCGCGTATTTGATAAGATCGGCCATCTGCTTTGCCTCAACGGCTGCAGCGCCGGTACTCATGGCACTCATGGTCTGATTGCCGACCAGAATGCTTCGAAGGACAATCTGCAGCGGCTGCAGACTTTCGCTTCGGATATAAATCAATGCATTAAAGTAGGAGTTCCACTGTCCTACTGCTGCCCACAGGGCAATAACAGCGATAACGGCTTTGGAAAGCGGAAGCACAATCTTGAAGAAGAATCCAAGGTATCCACATCCATCCAGCTGCGCCGCCTCCCAGAGATCCTCCGGGATACTGTTGTTGAAGAACGTTCGTCCTACGATGATGTAATACGTTACAACGGAGAACGGAACAACCATAACCCAGAAGGTATCCAGCAGATGAAATCTCTGTACTGCCAGGTAGGTCGGGATCAGACCACCGGTGAAGAACATCGGGATCAGGTAAAATGCTGTGAAAAATCTTCTTCCATACAAATGCTTTCTGGAAAGCGCGTAGGAAGCCGGAATATTGACAACGAGTGTCACAAGCGTTCCCATAATTACGTAAGCAATCGTATTCCGGTAGCCGGTCCACAGCTTTGCGTAGCTCGCCAGCTGCTTATACCCTTTGAAGTTAACTCCTTTTGGAAGGAACATAATCTGTCCGTTGGATACGGCTGCCGGATCACTGAACGATGCAATGACGATGAAGTACATCGGATACAGGGTAATGATGATCAGAAGCACGCCGATCGTATACAGGATGATATCGAAAATCCAGTCTTCTCTGGATTTCTTTACTTTATTTGTTGATACTGCTTTTGCTTTACTCATATCTTTGCTCTCCATTCCTATGTAGGCTCAAAATTCTGTCAGATCAGTGAGGTATCACTCATTTTACTGGAAATGAAGTTGACTGCCAGAAGAAGAACCAGGTTGATAATGTTGTTAAACAGGCCAATTGCAGCGGAAAGGCTGTACTGGCTGCTCACAAGACCCATCTTATACACATAGGTGGAAATGATCTCACTTGAGGTACTGTTCAGTGTATTCTGCAGCAGGTAAACCTTCTCAAATCCAATGCTCATAACGCTTCCCATTCTCATGATAAACATGATGGTTGCCGTCGGCAGCAGAGCCGGAACGTCGATGTGGATCATTTTGTGCCATTTGTTGGCACCGTCCATTGTTGCCGCTTCATACAGGGTCGGGTCTACAGAGGAAAGTGTTGCGATATAGAGGATACTGTCCCATCCTACATGCTGCCATGCCTCAGACCATACATAAATGTGCGGGAATGCTTTTGCACTTCCCATCAGGTTCGGGAGCTTGAATCCAAGCAGTCCGACCAGCTTTGCGATAATACCTGTACTCGGGGAGAGGAACAGGATCAGCATTCCGGCCATAACAACGGTAGAGATGAAGTGCGGCAGGTAGGTTGATACCTGGAAGAACTTTTTAAACTTCTGTGCCTTCATCTGGTTAACCAGCAGTCCCATGATAACCGGAAGCGGGAATGTTACCGCGATGGTGTAAAGACTGATGATGATTGTGTTTTTGATGGTCAGACCGAACTGATAGGAGTTAAAGTACTGTTTGAAGTATTTCAGTCCAGCCCAGCTGCTTCCCATAATTCCATCCGCAGGTGTAAAGTTTTTAAATGCAATCACAATTCCGTACATCGGATAGTACGTAAACAGTGCAAAAATGATGATGGAAGGAAGCATCAGTAAGTATAATGGCCTGCTTCTTCTCACTCCCTCTACAAATCCTATGGAGCTTTTCTTTTTGGTTTTACTATGGTTGGCGCTCACATATCATCCCTTCTTTCCTTTAGATTTTTTGTAACGATTCAGATCTCCATCGCAATTTTTCTTCCATTTCGCATGGCTCTGAAACAGTTACCATTTTTCTTTTTCATGCTCTCGTTTCAACCGATGAACATATTATACAAAAAAGAGGGGCGTTTTTCTATCATTTTCCGGCAGTCTGTATATTAAAAAAGAGATGTCTTTTCACATCTCTTTTTTAAGCAGAACGTTTTTTTGTTATTGACATCGTTTTTTTGTTATTTTTGTCTGCTCCGGTACTCATTTGGTGTACATCCGACCAGCTCCCGGAACGTTTTACTGAAATAAGAAAAATTTCCATAGCCGACTTCCATCGCAATTTTGCTAATCGGAAGCGATGAACTGCGCAAATACTCCTTTGCCCGCTCAATGCGCCGCTCAGCAATATAATTCGGAAGCGACATTCCCGTTGTTTTCATAAAAATTTTGGAAACGTAGTCCTCTGAGAGGAACACTTTTCCTGCAAGCACGGATCTTGAAAGATCCTCGTTCAGATTCTGTTCGATATAGTCTTTTAGCTGCTCCACCACATTGTCACTGCGGGATTCGTTCTTTTTCTGACCTTCCAGCACATCAAACAGATAATCGATGAACGCATGGGCACCTACCACAGAGAGAACCGCCTCTCTCCGTTTCGTTTCATACTCTTCACTGTCAAAAATCTGTCCGAAAACGATATTGCTCTCTTTTAAATAAACATATATATTCTGTATCATTTCTTCAAAAAAACGACTTGTGAAATCTTTTCGCAGACCGCCGCTTTTCTCACGCTTTTTCAGATATTCCTGCAGCTTTTCCCGCACAGCCGCAAGGGAATCGGATCGCTCCATCTCAGCCAGATACGTTTTCCACGGCACTTCCTGATAATCACGCTCTACGAAGGACCAGCGTGTCTCATACAGAATCCCTGTTTCATCCGGCACTACATACTTTTCCATCTCTTCGAGCTGATCGCGGCTCTTTGAAATCTCATCCAGTACCGCCGGTTTTCCCATGTACATGCAGAATCTTGCCGGAAACGCACCCGCCAGACAGGTCCGCAGTTCTGCCAGTTCCTCCTGCGTTCCCATCGCACTTCCGTGATTTCGCAACACAACTGCCCATTCCAGATCGCTGACATGTACCACGGTTTCCAGTTGCATTTCTGTTGTTTCCACATATTCCGTCAGAACATTTGTAATCACAAAATTATATAAGCTGATCTCCTTTTTATAATGTTCCTTATCCGGAATTTCCAGTACCCGCAGCAGAATCAGACGGAAGGTCTCATCCGGAGTACAATATCCGCTCTTTTTTGCCCTTTCAATCCAATACTCCTCCTGCAGACACTGAACCAGAAGATCCTCCCAGAATTGCTTTTCATTCTCTCCTTTTTTCTCCTGTTTCTTCTGTTTTTGATGTTTTTCCTGCACAATCCCGACAATTCTGCGCAGCGCTGTTTCCAGATCCGCATTGGAAATCGGTTTTAACAGATATTCCCTTGATGACAGCTTCAGCGCCATCTGCGCATACGCGAAATTTGCATAGCTGCTCAGGAAGGTACATTCGATATCCAGCTTTTTGTACCGGATCCATTCCAGAAGCTCCAGCCCGTTGCCCTGTGGCATATCAATGTCACACAGCAGCATTTCAATCGGATACTCTTCCAGCAGCTTCTGCGCCTGGCGGATGTTGTTTGCCGTAAATACCATATCAATTCCAATTCCGCTCCAGTTGACGGTTTCTTCCAGCTTTTCCACCAGAAGCTTATCATCATCTACAATCAGAATACTAATTCCCATAGGTAAGCCTCCAATATATTTTTTCTGTTTTTCTTCTTTTTCCTACAGAAAAAAGCCAGCCGACAGACTCTTATTTTTCTGTCAGCTGGCCTGTTTAAAAACCATTATAACCTGTTTATTCTTTTCCGTCAAAGCAATAGGTACACATTTTGCATTTCGGCAGTCCGATCGACTCTACCAGATCGTCCAGACGGTGATACCTGAGGCTGGTGAAATTCTGACGGCGGCAGATTTCCTGGCACATGGACTCGTAGCGGTCGCTGGTCGGATCTGCATACTCTTCCAGTACTTTCTCTGCGTTTTCTCCCTCTTTTTCCAGAATAATCCGTCTGGTGATCAGATCCAGCTCGGATTTGGAGCGGGAGAAATTCAGGAATTTGCAGCCATACAACAGCGGCGGGCACGCCGGGCGGACATGAACTTCTTTTGCACCGCTCTGATATAAAAATTCCGTTGTCTCACGGAGCTGCGTACCGCGCACGATGGAGTCGTCGATCAGCAGCAGTTTTTTCTGATCGATCAGTGCCTGCACCGGGATCAGCTTCATTCGGGCAATCAGATTTCTCTGTTCCTGATTTGTCGGCATAAAGGAGCGTGGCCAGGTCGGGGTATATTTGATGAATGGTCTTGCAAACGGAACTTTGGACTCATTCGCATAGCCGATTGCATGGGCAATTCCGGAATCCGGCACGCCTGCAATGAGATCCGGGTGGACATTGCTTCCCGCATCACGTTTGGCAAGCATGGCACCGCAGTGATACCGCATCTCCTCTACATTGATCCCCTCATAGGACGCAGTCGGGTAACCATAGTAAACCCACAGGAAGGAACAGATCTTCATCTCCTCCTGCGGCGGCACGAGCATCTCGACGCTCTCCGGCGTAATAAAGTCAATCTCACCCGGTCCGAGTTCATGGTAATCCGTGTAACCCAGGTTCAGATATGCAAAATTTTCAAAGGATGCGCAGTACGCTCCCTCTTTCTTTCCAATAACAAGCGGGGTGCGGCCTTTTTTATCGCGCGCAGCGTAGATGCCGTCTTTTGTCAGCAGCAACAGCGTCATGGAACCGTCAACAACATCCTGCAGATGGCGGATGCCCTCCGGAATCGTCTTTTCACTGCAGATCAGAGATGCCGCAAGCTCGGTTGCATTGATCTGACCGGTGCTCATCTCCTGGAAATGGGTGCGGCCGTTGCCGTAAACCTCTTTTAAAAGCTGATCCATGTTGTTGATTTTTCCAACCGTGGTAATCGCAAAGCTTCCAAGGTGTGACTGGATCAAAAGCGGCTGCGGTTCATAGTCGGAAATGCAGCCAATGCCGAGGTTTCCCTCCATTTCTTCCACATCACGCTCAAATTTTGTACGGAACGGTGAATTTTCAATGTTGTGGATAGCACGTGAAAAGCCATTTGCTCCGTATGTCGCCATACCGCCTCTTCTTGTTCCGAGATGTGAGTGATAGTCTACTCCATAAAACAGTTCCAGTGTACAGTCTTTTCTTGATGCAACTCCAAAAAAGCCTCCCATTTCTTGTCTACCTCTCTTTGTGTATTTTTTCTCCCTTGTGTTCTCTTAAATATGAATGCCCCGGCAAACCGGGATGCCCGGTTACTGTTCACCGATGCGGGAACCGCAACCAGTCTTCTTTTAGTGTACCACGATCTTCTCCGTACTGTAAAGTACAACTAATAAATTTGATATAAAAAATAATCTACATTAATAAATAAATTTACAGCTTTTTCCACAAAGATTTTACTGTAAAATCAAAAAAAGAAAGTATTGATTCTTTTTATCGGTTATGATACTTTAAAACTGCTTATGAATCTTGGTTTTGCGTTAAACGCAAGAAAACGATTCATTCTTATTTTATCTTTTCTTAAGAGGAGGTTTTTACCATGGTTTCACTTTTGTTACCTGTCATTTATCTGGCATTCATCAGTCTCGGACTGCCGGATTCTCTGCTCGGCTCAGCGTGGCCGGTCATGTATCAGGAGCTTGGAACTTCTGTTTCTTCTGCCGGCATCATTTCTATGATTATTGCCGCCGGAACAATCGTATCCAGTTTGAACAGCGACCGTCTGAATACCCGCTTCGGCACCGGAAAAATCACGGCAGTAAGCGTTCTCACAACAGCAGTGGCGCTGTTTGGATTCTCCGTCAGCCACTCTTTTCTCGCCCTCTGCCTCTGGGGTATCCCCTATGGCCTCGGCGCCGGAAGCGTGGACGCAGCCCTGAACAACTACGTTGCCCTGCACTATAAAGCCCGCCATATGAGCTGGCTGCACTGTATGTGGGGCGTCGGATGCAGCACGGGGCCGGTCGTCATGGGATATGCCATCAATCATTCCACCTGGAACAACGGCTACCGTACCATCGCCCTGTTCCAGATTGTGCTGACTCTGATTTTATTTTTCAGTCTTCCGCTCTGGCAGAAGCCATCTGCTGATGCTTCTGCAGATGAGAACTCCGTTCCGGAGCAGAGAAGTTTTTCCCGCCTGATCCGCGTTCCCGGTGTCAAAGAGGTTCTGACCTGCTTTTTCTGCTACTGCGCAGTAGAATCTACTGCCGGCATGTGGGCTGCAAGCTACTGTACTTTGTTCCGCGGCATTGATGCAAAACGCGCAGCAAGCTGGGCAAGCCTGTTCTACATTGGCATCACGATCGGACGGTTCTTCTGCGGTTTCATCACGATGAAATTAAATGACCAGAAAATGATCCGGCTCGGACAGGCTGTGATCGCAGTCGGCACGATTCTGATGCTGCTGCCGTTTGGCGATTCCCTTCTTTTTATCGGCCTGATCCTGATCGGACTTGGCTGTGCGCCGATTTATCCTTCCATCATTCACGAGACACCGGCAAACTTCGGTGCTGACTTAAGCCAGGGAATCATCGGCATCCAGATGGCCTTTGCTTACGTCGGAACCTGCCTGATGCCGCCGGTTTTCGGTGTTCTCGGCCAGCATATTTCCTTCGGACTGTATCCGGTATTCCTGATGGCCATTTTGATTCTGATGGTTGTAATGGCAGAGCGGATGCACCGCGTAACGGCGGAAAAGAGAAATTCTTATAAAGCCAACTATTAATCCAATTATTCTGCAGCAGAATGGTCCCCTTGGATCAAACTCTGATATACTGCGTACAAAAAAGTACATCTGATCAGGTTACTCCCTGATCAGATGTACTTTTTGTAAATTTCGGAAATTTTTTCAAGCACGCTCCGCTTCAAACTCTTTCACCACATCCTCCAGCAGGTTTCTGATCTGCAGGTGCTGCAGACATACTTTCTCACATTTTCCGCATTTCACGCAGTCTGATGCCTTTCTGCCCGGTGCAGTATATACAAGATTGTGATAAGAAATACTGATACATCACGCCAATTTTCCTGTTTCATTCCTCAATCATGCCAAAGACATCTTCAATCTCGCCCATATACAGATAATGGAGATCGCCATCTTTATATAAAGTATCGCGCGTAAATTCCGGCAGATCTTCTTTCTCCATTCTGACCGCATAGATTTTTTTGCAGACAAAGGTCAGCTCTGCCTCTTCAAATCCAACCGCATTTCCCAGCATCTTCGGTGTCAGACTGGTCAGACTGATCTTATCCGGCACATCATTTCCCGATTTTGATCCCAGGATTCCAAGATCCTTCCGATATTTCTCTGGAAAAAAGCAGACCGTAAACTCGTCTTCCTTCTGCAGAATCTGATGCGTCCGGCGGCTTTCCCGGATAAATACGGTAATGATCTGCTTTCCTTTCTTTGGCGGTCCCCAGATCGTCCCCATCGTACCCCATCCGATCGTCATCGTATTATACTCCCTTGGCGTACCCGCAGTACACAAACCCCAGCGGTCATCAAAAATAGAAAACACATCATACTTTGCGGTTTTAAAATTCTCCATCGTAATGTTCATACTACATTCCCCTTTCGCTGATTTGCTTTGTTATCCTTAGCATACCGTACGGTAGTAACTACCGGGCAAGAACTTTTTTTTCGAAGCCTTGAATTTTTATAAAAACAGGGAATTTTTTTATTTTAGAAATAAGAATTGTATGTTATACTAATGAACGTTGCCACTCCCAGACAGGCAGAGAAGGGAGGGTTGACAGTGCAAGAACTATTCATTTCATTTTTTCTTTCCGTTATGGCAAGTATAGTAGCCTACTATATCTGCAAATGGCTGGACGGTAAGAAATA
>ERZ650307.1000-NODE-1000-length-16112-cov-7.594943_pt1 | contig 16112 bp, 17 predicted proteins | sample MGYA00376243_ERZ650307 | MGnify/ENA primary metagenome ERZ650307 (study PRJEB26733, sample SAMN07839242) | wastewater metagenome | biome: urban; feature: artificial channel; material: waste water | place: USA: North Carolina | collected 2016-03-31 ... | reverse complement strand
ACAGAAGTGGTAGAACGGGTAGAGCTGGTAAAGATGGTATTTCTATGTCTTTAATTAAACCTGAAGAATCTAGAAAACTAAAACAAATCAAACTTTCTACAAAAATTGAAATTGTAGAGAAGAAAATTCCAACGGGTGAAGAAATCATCAAAGCACAAGTAGAAGGTGTTTTCGAAAAACTGTTTACAGAACACGAAGAGCTTTTCACTTTTGACGACAGCCTTATCCCAGATTTATCTGCATTCTCTAAAGAAGAATTGGTTCATCAATTGTTACAATTACAATTAAGAGACTTAGCGCTTTTCTACAAAGACAAACAAGACTTGGCAGACCAAAAATTATCTAATGACAGAGATGACAGAGGCAGCAGAAGAGATCGTGACCGTGATAGAGGAAGAGGAAGAGACAGAGACAGAGGAGACAGAAGCGAAAGACGTTCGGACAGAGACGGAGGAAGAGAAAGAGGTGGAAAACCAAAACGCAGAAACGAAAACATGACCAGATTTTTCTTTAACCTTGGTAAAAGAGATAATCTAAAGAAAATGGACATGCTAGAAATCATCAATAAAGCTACGGCTAAATCTAAGAAACGTGCAGACATAGGTGATATAGAAATTCTAGAAAAATTCTCATTCTTCGAAGTTGAAAAATCTTTTAAAGACGAAGTTCTAAAAGGTTTACAAACACAGAAATTCAAAGGAAAAGATATGCGCGCCGAAGTGGCCAACTAATTTTTTCTTACATAACATAAAAACGTTACTTTTTCGGTAGCGTTTTTTTTATTTTGTGTACATTTGTATAGAGATAAAAGTTTTAAAGTTATGGTAAACATTTATTTTATATGTTAATTTAACATTACCGTAACATTAATTTTCTTTATTATGATTAGCTTCGCACCACTCAAAAAAAGCATTCTAATGATACGCAAATTTTGCATTATCTTCATTTTTACTTTTGCTATTTTCGCAAAATCTCAAACCAATAGTTCAGAACATCTTTCTGGTTTTGCTGTAGTTTCGCTCAATTACAAACATAGTCCAAAATGGAATGCTTACTTAGAATTACAAGAACGTTCGATAGAAGATTTTAGCAAACCCGATTATTATGAAATCAAAGGAGGAATAGGTTATAATCTTAATAAAAGCAACCAATTTTTCGTAGGATTAGGAAGATACGCAACCTACAAAGAAAGCAGAATTGCCAATGAAGAATTCAGAATTTGGTTACAGCACACTTACTCCATTAATGTAGATAAATTAAAGATTGACAATAGAATACGTCTGGAAAAACGTTTCTTTCATAACGCAATTACAGACGTAAATACCAATGACGAAAGATACAGATTCAGAACCACTCTAACACTGCCTCTTAACAGTGATAAAATGGCTCCAAAAACCATTTTTGTGAATGCTTTTGACGAGCTTTTCATTGGTCCAAATGGAGATTTATTCAAGAGAAATAGAATTTTCGGAGGTGTAGGATATGTATTAAACTCAAGCGTATCTACCAATCTAGGCTATATGTGGCAAAGAGAACTTAATCCTAACCTTAGAAGCTTACATTTCTTGTATTTAGCATTTAATTTCACCTTAGACAGAGCTAAACTCGGGCATCACGAACCTTACAACGTAGCAGATTAAGTTAATGTTAATAAAACTTAACAAAACTATAACCATCGCACCACATTTTTTTCAGAAATTTGCAACAAATTATAATTAAATATAAAACAATGGGAATTGGAAACATTTTCAGAGCATTTCAACCAAAAGACAAAATTTTCTTTGTATTGTTTGAACAAGTAGCAGAAAAATTGATAGACATGTCAAAAGAATTTCACGAAGGAATTACAGATTTTGACATCAATGATGATACTTTGTTAAAAAAAATGAGTGATTACGAGCATCAAATGGATAACCTTACTCACGAAATTTTTGTGCAATTAGGTGAAAACTTCATCACTCCTTTTGACAGAGAAGATATTAATTATCTTGCAGCTGGTTTAGATGACATCGCAGATTATTTATTTGCTTCAGCTAAATACATCTATTTATACAAGAGCCCAGAAGTAAAACAATATTCAGAGCTTTCTTTATTGATTTACAAATCTTGTGTAGAAATTCAAAACGCAATTAAAAACTTAAAAGAGTTTGCGAATCCTAAAGAAGTTAAAGAATCTTGCATCAAAATTAATTCTTACGAAAACATTGCAGATGATGTACTAAGCCAAGGAATTGTAGATGTTTTTGAAAGCAATGACCCTATCAAAATCATTAAAGTAAAATCAGTTTTAGAATATCTAGAAATCGTAACTGATAAAGCGGAAGACGTAGCCAATACTATTGAAAGCATTGTTATTAAATACGCATAAATCTATTTTCATTAACCTTAAAAATTTATAGAGAATGGATTTTCCCTTACTATTAATCATCATTATTGCACTTGCATTAATTTTTGATTTTATCAACGGTTTCCACGATGCCGCGAATTCTATTGCAACCATAGTTTCTACTAAAGTACTTTCGCCGTTTCAGGCAGTATTATGGGCTGCACTTTGGAATTTTGTTGCTTTTTTCTTTGCAGCATACGTCATCGGAGAATTTAAAATCGGTAATACCATCGCCAAAACAGTAAATGAAAATTACATTACCTTAGAAGTAATTTTTTCAGGATTGATTGCGGCTATCGCTTGGAATTTATTAACCTGGTGGTTTGGTATTCCTTCATCATCATCACACACACTTATCGGTGGTTTCTTAGGTGCTGCTCTTATGCATGCTTTAGTTTTAGATTACAATGCAGTAGCTCTTGCTCATCCAGACTTTACCATCATTGAAAAATTAAAACTTGCTTTTTCGGAGCTTTTTACACAGAATGTGGTTAAATATGAAAAGGTAATTCCTATCTTTTTATTCATCTTCTTAGCACCAATTATTGGGATGATTGTTTCGGTAATCATTACTTTAATTATTGTATATTTTTCTAAGAAATCTAATCCACACAAAGCTGATCAACAGTTTAAAAAATGGCAGTTGTTTTCTTCTGCACTTTTCAGTTTAGGTCACGGATTAAATGACGCTCAAAAAGTAATGGGAATCATAGGTGCTGCTGTTATTTATTACCACGTAAATATGATTGGTGGTACAGATGTATATGCCACTATGGAAAGTGCTGATCGTTTTAATCACTTCACCACAGATTATATTTGGGTACCATTCGTATCATTCTTAGCCATCGGTTTAGGAACAATGAGTGGTGGTTGGAAAATTGTAAAAACCATGGGTACTAGAATTACTAAAGTAACTCCATTAGAAGGTGTAAGTGCTGAAACAGCTGGTGCTATTACCTTATTCCTTACCGATCACCTTGGTATTCCTGTATCTACTACACACACCATTACAGGTTCTATTATTGGTGTAGGACTTACCAAAAGAGTTTCTGCAGTAAGATGGGGAGTTACCATCAGTTTACTTTGGGCATGGATAATTACTATTCCTATCAGTGCAGTTATTGCAGCATTATGCTATCTTGGTGTAATCGCTTTATAAAAAATAATATTTTTTAAATAATATTGAAACTACTTGTCTTTACAAGTAGTTTTTCTTTTTTTTAAACCTTAAGAATTGTATTTTTGTAAAAATTAACATGTATGGAATTCATAGACAGATATCAAGAAATAGTTGCCAAAGCAATTGAAAAACACTCCTTCAAAAATAAGCCAACCGAACTTTACGAACCCATGAATTACATCATTTCTCATGGCGGAAAAAGATTAAGACCTATCATGGTTCTTATGGCTAATGAACTTTTTGGTGGAGACATAGAAAAAGCAATGAAACCAGCTCTTGCCATAGAGTTTTTCCATAATTTCACACTCATTCATGATGATATTATGGATGAAGCACCACTCAGAAGAGGAAAACCTACCATTCATACTTTGCACGGAATTAATATCGGCATTCTTTCTGGCGATGCATTACTGATAAAAGCTTACCAATTTTTTGAAGATTTAGAACCAGAACTTTTCAAAGAATGTATTAAAATTTTCTCTGAAACAGGTGCTGTTCTTTGTGAAGGTCAACAAATGGATGTGAACTTCGAAACCATGGAAAACGTAACCTATGATGATTACATAGAAATGATTACCAACAAAACAGGAGTTCTAAGTGCCGCTTCATTCCAAATTGGAGCACTCATTGCTGGTGCCAAAAAAGAAGATGCAGAACTTCTTTATAATTTCGGAAAACACATTGGTATTGCGTTCCAAATTATGGATGATTATTTAGATGTTTTCGGGAATGTAGAACAGTTTGGTAAAAAACACGCTGGTGATATTTATGAAAACAAAAAAACCGTGCTTTATCTCCTTGCGATGGAACATGCCAATGAAGCAGAGAAAAAAGAACTCGATTTCTGGTATTCTAAAAAAACTGAAAATGTAGACAAAATCTACAGCGTAGAGAAAATTTTTAGAAGAAATAAAGTAGACGAAAAAGTACTTAGACTGATTCAAAAACACAACGAAATAGGTCACGATTTCTTAAAACAAATAGACGCACCAGAAGAAAAGAAAAAACCTTTCATGGAATTGGCTAATTATTTATTGAGAAGAAACTCTTAAAATGAAATTCAGAACAGAAGTTAATATTCCTATTTCTGAAAAGAAAATCCTTTTAACCGACAGCATTTTTTCTGTCGGTTCTTGCTTTGCTGCAGAAATGTCTCAACTGCTCAAAAACGGACAAATGCAAACACTTTGCAATCCTTTTGGAACGATTTTTAACCCATTTTCGTTGAATATTGCCATCCAAAATCTACACGATTGCAAAAAGTACAAAGAAGAAGATTTAATTCTCTATAATCAAGAGTACATTTCGCTGAACCACCACACTTCTTTCAACAGTTTTTATGCACATAAAACCCTAGAAAGAATCAATCAAAACATAGAAACAGGAAATCAATTTCTACAAAAAACCAATTGGGTGATTATCACCTACGGAACTTCATTTATCTACGAATTTTTGCCTAAAAATCAATTGGTTGCCAATTGTCATAAAATTCCGCAAAAGTTCTTTCACAAAAGACTTTTAACTGATGAAGAATTGAAAAATTCCATCACAGAAACCATTGAAAATCTGAAAGATATTTGCGAAAATGACGTTCAGATTCTATTTACGGTTTCACCAGTTCGTCATACCAAAGATGGAATGACCGAAAATCAATTGAGTAAATCTAAGTTGATTTGTGCACTTCATGAAACACTTCCCCATTTCGAAAACTGTCATTATTTACCGATTTACGAAATCATGATAGACGATTTGCGTGATTACAGATTTTACAAAGAAGACTTAATTCATCCTAATAATCAAGCCATTCAATACATTTGGGAAAAATTCGGGAATGCTTATTTTTCAGAAGAAGTAAAAGATTTCATTACCGAAAACTACAAAATAAAAGCAGCTTTAGAACACCGCCCAAATGACGAAAAATCTCCAAAATATTTGGAATTTTTAGAAAAATTAAAAGAAAAAATAGCACTTCAACAACAGAAAGTAAAACATAAGATTTTCTAAAACTTCCAACTTAAATAAAAAAATAGCCATCTTTAAAATAAATATTTATTATGAAAAATTTATTGTCCATCATCGCTTTATGTATTGTTTCGTTTGTATTTTCTCAAACTAAAAATTTCATAGACCAACCTTATTTAGAAACCTCTGCAAAAGCGGATACTTTAGTAATCCCAGATAGAATTTATCTTGATATTTTAATTTCAGAAAAAGATACAAAAGATAAAAAGTCAATTGAAGAATTAGAAATTTTGATGGAAGAAAAGTTAAAATCAATTGGAATAGATACTAAAAAGCAGTTAACGCTCAATGATTTAGCAAGTAATTTTAAAAAGTATTTTTTAAAAAATACCGATATATTAAAAACAAAATCATATAGTTTAATTGTATATGATGCAAAAACAGCGGGAAGAGTTATTTACGAATTAGAAAATTCTGAAATTTCTAATGTTAAACTTATTAAAACTGAACATTCTAAAGCAGAAGAAATAATCTTGGATTTAAAGGCTAAAGCTGTAATAAAAGCAAAAAATAAAGCTATATTAATCACTAAAGCTCTTAATCAAAAATTAGGAACTGCAATTTTTATATCTGACTTAGAAAACAATATCTACAATTCTAATAGTGGAGATGTAGAAGGTGTAGTTGTAATGGGATATTCTGCGAGGGAGAAAAAAGAATTGAAACCAATTGATATTGAGTTTAAAAAAATAAAATTTGAAACCAATGTCACTGTTAAGTTTAAATTAGAATAAAAATCAATAGGAACGGGCTTTAGCCCGTTTTTACAATAGCAAATTTCAATTGGCTTTAGCCAAAACCTAAAATATGAAAATCAGAAAAATCAATATCGACGATTTAGAAGCGCTTAGAAATCTCAGTATTCAAACCTTCAAGGAAACCTTTGAAGAAGTGAATACTGAAGAAGATATGCAAAAATATTTGGATGAAAATCTGAGCATTGAAAAGCTAAAAACTGAACTCGAAAATCCAAATTCAGAGTTTTATTTCGCTGAAAACAATGATGAAATTTTGGGTTACTTGAAACTGAATTTCAAAGATGCTCAAACCGAAAAAGTAGAAGAAAATCACTTCGAAATTGAAAGAATTTATGTTTTAAAAGCGTTTTTAGGTCAAAAAATCGGACAAATTCTCTTTGACAAAGCCATAGAAATCGGGAGAGAAAAGAATTTAGAATATGTTTGGCTTGGTGTTTGGGAAGAAAACCACAGAGCTATAAAATTTTACAAAAAAAATGGTTTTGAAATCTTCGGAAAACATGACTTTGTTCTCGGAGAAGACGTACAAACAGACTTACTCATGAAAATGAAAATATAAATTTCATGTTTGTCATTATGAATGGAGCATAGCGGAATGAAGAATCTATTCACAAGAGATTCTTCACTCCATTTTATTTCGTTCAGAATGACAAAATACAAATAAATTTGTAAATAATGATTGACACACATACACACTTATATTCAGAAGAATTTGATGAAGACAGAACAGAAATGATAAAACGCGCCATTAATAAGGGCGTTACCGAATTTTATTTACCTGCCATTGATTCAGAATCACACGAAAAAATGCTTGATTTGGAAGCTGAATTTCCCAATCAAATTTTCGCAATGATGGGGCTGCATCCTTGTTATGTAAAACCAGAAACTTGGGAAAAAGAATTAGAAATTGTAGAAAATTATTTGAACCAGAGAACATTTCCTGCCATAGGTGAAATCGGAATTGATTTGTATTGGGACAAAACTACGCTTGATATTCAAATAAAAGCTTTTGAAAAACAGATAGATTGGGCAATTGAAAGAGATTTACCGATTGTCATTCATACCAGAGAAAGTTTTGATGAAACTTTTGAAGTTTTAGAACGTAAAAAACACCCGAAATTAAGAGGAATTTTCCATTGCTTTTCTGGAAATTTAGAACAAGCAAAACGAGCGATAGATTTGAACTTTCTTCTCGGAATTGGCGGTGTTGTTACCTTTAAAAATGGTAAGATAGACCAATTTCTACACGAAATTCCTTTAGAAAAAATCGTTTTAGAGACAGATTCTCCTTATCTTGCACCTGTTCCGCGTCGTGGAAAAAGAAACGAAAGTTCTTATCTCGATTTGGTAGTAGGGAAATTAGTAAATATCTACAATAAAGATTTCGCTGAAATTGATAGAATTACCAGTGAAAATGCACAAAGAATTTTCGGAAAATAAATAGACATGAAAAGAATCCCAAATCTTACTTCTTTAAGATTCTTACTTGCACTTTTGGTAGTAATCTTTCATATTCCATTATTTTTTTCTAATAGAGAACTGCCATTCTACAATGATTTACCTATTTTTAACAAAGGTACTGAAGCGGTTTATATGTTTTTTTCTTTAAGTGGTTTTCTAATTATTAAGCAACTTTTTGAAGAAAAAAAATTAACTGGAACTATAAATTTGAAAAGTTTTTATATGAGGAGAGTTTTAAGGATTTTTCCATTATATTATTTAGTTCTTATCATTGGGCTTTTTTATTATCAAATAATACTTCCAAAACTAGGATTTCAATTTGAAAGTAATTATGATTTATGGAAAGGCATTTTACTTTCAGTAACTTTTTTTCCAAACATCTTTGCAACGTTTCAACCTGGTGGTATTTTAGAAATTCTCTGGTCAATAGGAATAGAAGAACAGTTTTATATTATAATAGCTCCTCTATTATTGCTAATTCCTGCTAAAAAAACTAGAACTTTTCTTATCTTATTTACGATAATATATTTCATAATTTATCTTTTGCCTTCATTACCTTTTTTGCAAAAATTTAAAATGTTATTTTTTTATTTTTCCTTTTCAGGTTTTTGCTCTATAATGTTAGATAATGAAAAATTTAGAAAATTTTTAATAATTATAAAAATACCAATATTAATAATACTTATAGTATATTTTACAACTTCTATTTTCGTTAATAACTTTAATGACTTTTTTTATCATTTGATAGGAACTATTCTTTTAGGGCTATCTATCTCTATACTTTCTTTATCTAAAATAAACTTTCTAGAAAATAAAACATTAGAATATCTTGGTAAAATTTCTTACGGAGTCTATATGTATCATTCAATTGTAATGCAATTGGTAGGTTTTATATTTTTAAAATATATACCTCTACTAAAATTACCAAATTGCGTATTTATACTATTGAGCAATCTAATGGTAATTAATATTACCATTCTATTATCTCATTTATCTTACAAGTATTTTGAAAGTTTCTTTTTGAATCTAAAGAAAAATTTCAGAAAATAGTATTTTACTTTTTCTTATAAAAAACTTTCTTTTTTGGCTTTTGAAATCCAATATCTTCTTTTTTCTGCGGTTTTGGTCTAGGTGTAAAAGGTTTATTATTAGAATCTCTTTTTTGTTCTACCAAATTTTCTGGGTGATATGGATGGTCTTTAACCACAGGGATTTTCTTGCCAATCAACTTTTCTGTATTTCTAAGATTTACTAAATCTAGACCATCTACAAACGAAATAGAAGTTCCTTCTGCTCCCGCTCTACCCGTTCTTCCAATTCTATGAACATAGGTTTCAGAAACGTCTGAAAGTTCAAAATTGATCACATATTTCAAGTCATCTATATCAATTCCTCTCGCTGCAATATCTGTAGCTACTAAAACTCTGGTCTTTTTATTTTTAAAATTACTCAAAGCGGTTTGTCTCGCATTTTGAGACTTATTTCCGTGAATTGCTTCTGCCGAAATATTACTTTTATGAAGTTTTCTGGCAATTTTATCAGAGCCATGTTTTGTTCTGGCAAAAACCAAAACTTGATCTAATTTTTGATCTTGAAGGATATGAATCAACAAGTCTAATTTATCATCTTTTTCAACAAAATAAATAGATTGATTAATGGTATCTGCAGTAGATGAAACGGGCGCTACTTCTACTTTTACAGGATTTCTAAGCATAGAATTGGCTAATTCTTGAATTTCTTTAGGAAATGTTGCCGAAAAAAACAAAGTTTGTCTTTTCTGTGGAAGCAATTTTACAACACGCTTTACATCGTGTACAAACCCCATATCTAGCATTCTATCTGCCTCATCTAAAACAAATATTTCTAAATTTTTAAGAGAAATAATTCCTTGGTTGATAAAGTCTAATAATCTGCCCGGAGTTGCTACCAAAACATCTACCCCTTTCTTAAGAGCAGCTTCTTGAGCGCCTTGTTTTACACCACCAAAAATCACCAACGTTTTTAGTGGAAGAAATCTACCATAAGCGTGGAAGCTTTCTTCAATTTGTATCGCCAATTCTCTGGTTGGTGTTAGAATTAAGGCTTTAATCTGATGATTTTTTGTATTTTTATGTGACAAATTTTGCAAAATCGGAATTGCAAAAGCTGCTGTTTTACCTGTTCCTGTTTGTGCAGTTCCTAATAAATCTTTACCTTCTAAAAGATGAGGAATAGCTTGCGCTTGGATAGGAGTTGGTTTTTCATAACCTTCTTTGGTAAGCGCATCAAGGATGGGCTTAATGATTTTTAAGTCTGTAAATAACAAATGTTTAAATTTTAAAAAATGTGTGCGGGCGAAGTATTTTACTTCAACATTTTTTGAGCAAAAAATCAATGAAAAATTTCAGAAATTTTTAAAAAGTATAAATACTTTTGGCTAAAGAATGCCGCGAATAATTTGACAAAGATAGTCTTTTAGAAATAAATGAAAAAAGCGTTCGAAAAATGAACGCTTTGTGTTTTTTATCCGTGTAATTTCTTCCAAATCACATCTTTTAGTTCTACCAAACCTTCTTGTGTAACTCCCGAAAAGAAAAGTGGTTTTAGTTTTTCAGGAAATTCTGCTGTGATTTCTTTTTTCAATTCATCATCTAATAAATCTGATTTTGAAATAGAAACGATAATGTCTTTATCAATCAATTCAGGATTATACTCTTCTAGCTCTTTGTAGAGAATTTGGTATTCTTTAAAATGATCTTCAGAGTCTGAAGGAATCATAAAAAGTAAAATAGAATTTCTTTCGATATGACGTAAAAAACGATGACCAAGACCTTTACCTTCGGCAGCTCCTTCAATAATCCCCGGAATATCTGCCATTACAAAAGATTTGTAATTTCTATATTCTACAATTCCCAAATTGGGAGTAAGTGTAGTAAAAGCATAATTGGCAATTTTTGGTTTTGCAGCAGAAACAGCAGCTAAAAGTGTAGATTTACCTGCATTCGGAAAACCAACTAAACCAACATCTGCCAGAATTTTTAGTTCGAAAACTACATAACCTTCTTCGCCAGGCATTCCTGGTTGTGCATATCGTGGCGTTTGGTTGGTAGAAGATTTAAAATGTTCATTACCAAGACCTCCCATTCCGCCTTTCATAATGATGATTTCTTGTCCGTCTTCTAAGATTTCTCCTATCACTTCTCCGTCTTCATTTTTTGCAATAGTACCAATAGGAACGTTGATGTAAACATCTGCTCCGAAAGCACCAGTTAATTGATTTTTGCCTCCATTTTCGCCTCTTTCTGCTTTTACGTGACGGGTATAGCGAAGCGGAAGCAAGGTCCATTCTTGTGCATTACCTTTCATAATTACGTGACCACCTCTACCACCATCACCACCATCAGGACCACCTTTTGGGATATATTTTTCTCTGCGGAGGTGTGCAGAACCAGCGCCACCGTGACCTGATTTACAATGTATTTTTACGTAATCTACAAAATTGCTCATATTTTTTGCTTTCGGCAATCTGCTTTCGGCAATCTGCTTTTAAAATTTCTATGCCAAAAGCGGATTGCAGATTGCAGATTGCATTATTTAATTTTTTCTACTTCGGCGAAGAGCTTTTCTGAAATTTCAGAAATTTCTCCTACACCGTTTATCTCTACATACTTTCCTTGTTGTTTGTAAAGTTCTGCTACTTCTGCAGTTTTGGCATAGTATTCTTTAATTCTGTTTCTGATAATGCTTTCTTCGCTATCATCTACTCTACCAGAAGTTTCGCCACGTTTTACCAATCTACTCACTAATATTTCGTCATCTACTATCAAAGAAAGACATACAGAAATTTCAGAATTGAGTTGTTCTTTTACGATTTGGTCTAATGCTTCCGTTTGAAAAGATGTTCTAGGGAAACCATCTAGTATAAAACCGTTCGTTTCTGTTGGTTTTTTCAGTTCATCGATTAGCATATCAATAGTAACTTGGTCTGGAACCAATTCACCTTTATCAATATAAGTTCTTGCTAATTTACCCAATTCTGTTTCGTTTTTCATATTAAAACGAAATAAATCTCCTGTAGAAATTTGTTTTAGGTTAAATTTTTGGATGAGATTCTGAGCTTGGGTCCCTTTCCCGCTTCCTGGAGGCCCGAATAGAACGATGTTTATCATTTTTTAGCATTTGGCAATCTGCTTTCAGCTTTCAGCTTTGCAATACCAATTTTTTAATGGTTAATACTATTTATCTATTTTCTTTTTATTGATATCTTCTTCAATTTTTAGAATTAGTTTAGAGATTTTTATCTTTAATTCTTCAGCTTTTGGACTTAATTCTAAAAATTTTTCTTCTGAAATATAATTCAAATCTTTTGAAAGTAAAAGTATATATTCTACTTCAAATGCAGAACCAGAAGCATTTCTTAAAAATCTTTTAAAATCCTCATCACTTCCTCTGCCACAACCTTCTACAATATTTATTCCTACCGAGCTTGAAGCTCTTCTAATTTGGGATGTAAGTCCGAAAATTTCTTCTTTAGGATAATTTTCTGTGATTTTATAAATCTCTAAAGTCAAAAAATGACTTAATTTCCAAATATCATATTTTTTATAATCGCGCATTTTTTGCCTTCTACTTTTTACAATTGCTTTTTAGTTTTTATTTTAATATCATTTAAAAAATTTTAAAATAATGCATATAAAAATTAAGAAAATTTGAACAAAAAATAAGTTTTTCCACTTATTAAATATTACACTTTCATTATCATTCAATCTTTGCTTTTTGAAAAATTTACTATTAATTATATTTTCATATTTAGCTGTAAAAAAAACCAAATATATAGTAATTAAAATAGCTAAAAACAATATTAAATTAAAAAATAAAAGCATTTATTCTATAATTATTTTTCTGCTAAAGCTGAAAGCAGATTGCTGTCAGCAGAAAGCACTAATGATTAATCCTACCTTCTTCTAACTGGTATAAATCTGGCAGATTTCTTCCCAACTCATCATAATCTAATCCGTAACCTAATACAAATTTATTTGGAATTTCTTTTGCTACGTAATCTATCGGGAATCTGTTTTTGAAAACTTCTGGCTTCATTAAAAGTGAAGCTACTTTTAGCGATTTCGGACGCTGCGTATTTTTAAAATATTCGAATAGACTTTCTAGAGTATTTCCTGTATCTACAATATCTTCCATCAGGATAATATGTCTGCCTTCTACATCTTTAGTTAAATCCATTTTTTTGTAAACGATACCAGTAGATTGTGTACCAGTGTATGAACTTACTTGTAAAAATGCAATTTCGCATTTGCCAGGATAATATTTCAGAAAATCTGAAAAAAACATAATTACCCCATTTAGAACTCCTACAAAAACAGGAACTTCGTCTTTATAATCTTCGTAAACTTTAAGGGCTAATTCTTTGATAACCTCTTGCAGCTCGTTGTGCTTAAGATAAGGAACGAAAGTCTTGTCGTGAATTTTTACGCTTTCCATAAATATTTAAGTATGTGCAAATTTACGTTTTTTTTATGAATTTTATCAGTAAAATTGGTTAAATGGTATATGTTTTTGCAATAGGGATAGTAATGAAAATCCTTTTTATAAATTTTTTGTGAAGCAATAATCTGGGAAAATTTATAAAAAGATTGTAATGGATAGCCCGGCTTTTTCTTGCGCTGGCAATAGCTTGGGAAGAAAAAGATTGCCCTAAAATTTGAGATTTGGGATTTGGGATTTGGGATTTGAGATTTCTTAAAATTTAAGAATTGATTTGAAGAAATCTTTATTGAGGTATTTTTCTAGCGGATAGATTTTCATAAAATGATTTCCTAAGAAGAAAATAGCCAAAACCAAGGCTGGTTTGTACACCAAATTAAAAAAATGATTGCTAAAATCTGGCAAAATAATGGCGACTGAAATAGCTAAAGTAGATAAAATAATGCTGTATAACATCTCTATCGTGAACGGAGAAACCTTGAATTTATAGTAATTAAAAGCAATTTTTGCTAAATTAAATGCCGTAAGCGAAATGGCGTAAGAAATGGAAATCCCTAAAATCCCTAAAGAAGTTTTGTGAATAAAATAAAAATTAAGAACCGTTGTAAGCACCGCCAAAAATAGCATAACATAGATATTAAAACGGTAATATTTAGACATCGAAATGATATGCCCATTAAAACCTGTAGCCAATTCGAAAAGCAACGCAAAACCAATGACCCAAATTAATGGCTGAGCTTCGAGCAAAGATTTACCTGCTTTTGGCATAAATTCTGTGAGGTAAGGATAGCCAACCGCAATGCAAGAAAACAAGACCAAACCTAGAAAAAATAAACTAAGTGACGTTTTTTTGTAATAAATATCTAAGTCTTTGATGGTTTTTTCGGCAATATGTTTTCTGATAATGGGTGCCGAAATATTATACAATCCCATGGCCGGAATAGAAATTAACTGAACTATAGAAAATATGGTACTGTAAACTCCGTTTTCCTCCATTCCGATGGATTCTCCAATCATATAACTAGAAATATTAAGCGCCAAAACACTGCCTAAATTCCCTAAAAATCCGTAAAAACTATAACTGAAAACTTCTTTCCAAAAATGATTTTGTTTGAGATAATCTGTACTGAAATCTAGGTGAATTTTCTCTAATTTATTCGTGTAAATAATATATCCGAAAAACGCTAAAACAAAGATGAAAAAGAATGCCAAAAAGGAAAAATATTCTTGAAATCCTAAGTAAAAAAACAACGAAAAAGCCAATAAATTAGCAATTTTCGGGAACAAATTCTCAAAAATATTAGGAACTACAATTCTCTTAAAATTAGAAATATACTTATTAAAAACCGAAGAAAGTGATAAAATCAAAATAAGCGGAACAATTATTTTTCTGAGATTCCATAACTGAGAATCCTTTTTTAAATCAGGAAAAAAATAAAAAATAGCAAAAAATCCTCCCGTAAAAACCACAAAATTAATCGCGACCAAAAGCAATGACCAAGACAGAAAATTCTGCTGTTTGTTAACTTCTTTTAATCTCCCGAAAAAATAAACATTAGAAAAAGAAAGACCAAAAACCACCACCGTCATATACATTTGCGCTGCTGGTAAAATGTAGCGCAACTTGCCATAATAAGTTAAATCACTCGGAAAAATGAAAACAGCAGAAACCATTCCCAGTAAAAAACCAAGATAACCAATGATGGAATATTTAAAACTTTGTCTGGCTACTACGCTCATTTTTTATGATTGATGAATGATAAATGATGAATAATTTAATTAGGCAAAAATATAATATTGTTGATGTAATTTTTATAATCCTTCACGAAAACCGCATCTTGAGAATTGATAAATTCTTCTGTCAATTTCTTTAAGTTAAAGGTTTCTCTATCCAAATAATTAGCGGTAAAACCCCAACTTTCCACTTCCGAAATTAAGCTCCAAAGTGGTTCTTTGTGGTGGCGTTGTTCCATTTCAACCATTAAAATAGGTTTAAATTTCAAAATGGTTTCTTTAGCTCCACGAAGCGTTTTCATCTCGTTTCCTTCTACATCAATTTTGATAAAATCTAGTTTTTTCAAATTTTTCAAAGGTTCAAAATCATCTAATTTTACCACTTTTACTTTTTCAATCACAAATTTTTCTTCATTTTCTTCGTGAAAATCCACTTGTAATGTTCCTCTAGAATTTACTTTTTCGCCTTTTAAAACTGGGATTTTAAATTCTGCAACAGTGTTTTCATCCGACAAAGCCACTGAAAAAAGATTCACTTTTGGGAACAATCTTTTCAATTTTCTATTCAAAGCTTTGTTTGGTTCAAAAGCATAAATATTTTGAGGAAAAAGATGATATTCTAATTGATACAAAAAATGCCCAACATTAGCACCAACATCCATAAAAACAGCATCTTTCGGTAGAAATTCTGTTAACCAAAGCAATTCTGGTTCTACTTTTCTTTCGAAAATATTTTCTCTAGAAAGTCGAACTTGTTTTTTAAAAAACCGTTGCTTATAAATCTGTGGAATGATATATTGTGAAGTTTCCGTTAAAAAATGATAAAAGCTCATTGATTGGATGATAGATTTTGATTGTTTACAACAGTGCAAAAATAGTTTTTTCTAATTGTTTTAAGACTTTTTCTTTGTTGAAATCTGAAAAATCTATTTCTTTCTTCACAAATAAAGCATCTTCCAAACTTACTTTTTCAGGAATTATAAAAGCATATTTTGAAGGATAATTTTCTGGAAAAATGGCTAATTTTCCGAATTTGATAGCATCGCCAATGTTACCGCTCATTTTGGTAACTCCATAAATTTCTTTTTGACTA
>ERZ650307.997-NODE-997-length-16137-cov-22.349832_pt1 | contig 16137 bp, 16 predicted proteins | sample MGYA00376243_ERZ650307 | MGnify/ENA primary metagenome ERZ650307 (study PRJEB26733, sample SAMN07839242) | wastewater metagenome | biome: urban; feature: artificial channel; material: waste water | place: USA: North Carolina | collected 2016-03-31 ... | reverse complement strand
TTCACTTCATGCTGTTGATGATGAGTTAAGAAGTGAGCTTATTCCTATGAATAAAGCATATAATATTGCATCAATTATTGAAGCTGTTAAAGAGTTTCCAGTAGATACAAGAAAAAAAGTTATGTTTGAATATTTGGTTATAAAAGATAAAAATGATAGTTTAGATGCAGCAAAAAAACTTGTAAAACTTCTAACTGGTTTACAAGCAAAAGTAAATCTAATATATTTTAATCCATATCCTGGAACAACTTATCAAAGACCTCTTGAAACTGATATGATGAGATTTAAAGATTTTTTAAATTCAAAAGGTGTAATTTGTACAATTAGAGAGTCAAAAGGTTTAGACATAAGTGCAGCTTGTGGACAGTTAAAAGAGAAGGAGTTAAATGGGAATTCTTGAAATAGCTTTAATTATTTTTATAATAGTTGTAGTGCTTTCTAGTGCTATTGGATTTTATATTCATAATAAAGATGATAAAAAAAATGATAAATTTGAGGAGAATTAATATGACAGTTACAAGATTTGCACCAAGCCCTACGGGATATTTACATATTGGTGGATTAAGAACAGCTCTTTATAGCTATTTATGGGCAAGAAAAAATGGTGGAGTTTTTAGACTTAGAATTGAAGATACTGATTTAGAAAGAAATAGTCAAGAGGCTTTAAATGCAATTATTGAAGCTTTTAACTGGGTTGGTTTATCTTATGATGGAGAAGTTGAATATCAATCAAAAAGAACTGAAATATATAAAAAATATATAAATCAACTACTTGAAAGTGGAAATGCTTATAAATGTTATATGAGCAAAGAAGAACTTGATAGCTTAAGAGCAAAACAAGAAGCTGCAAAACAAACTCCAAGATATGATGAGACATGGAGACCTGAAGATGGTAAAGTTTTACCTACAATTCCAGAAGGAATTGAGCCAGTTATTAGAATCAAAGCTCCAAAAACAGGAGAGATTAGATTTCTTGATGGTGTGAAAGGTGATATGAAATTTGATGCATCTTTTGTTGATGATTTCGTAATTGCAAGATCAAATGGAATGCCTACATATAACTTTGTTGTAACTATTGATGATATGTTAATGGAGATGACAGATGTAATTAGAGGCGATGATCACTTATCAAATACTCCAAAACAGATTGTTATTTATAATGCTTTAGGTGTAAAGCATCCAAATTTCTATCACGTTCCAATGATAAATAATCCAGAAGGTAAAAAGCTCTCAAAAAGAGATGGTGCAATGGATGTTATGGATTATAAGAGACTTGGATATTTACCAGAAGCTTTATTAAACTTTTTAGTAAGACTTGGTTGGTCAAATAAAGATCAAGAGATATTTAGTATGAAAGAGATGTTAGAACTATTTGATCCAAAAAATATAAATAAATCAGCATCTGCATATAATGGTGAAAAACTTTTATGGTTAAATAGTGAGTATATAAAAACTGTTTCAAATGATAGATTAATAGAGGAGTTGAAATTTTTTGATTTAGATTTAACTAATTACTCTAAAAAAGAGGAGATTTTAAACCTTGCAAAACAAAGAGCAAATACACTATTAGAATTAAAAAAATCTATACTTGATATAAAAAACAGTCCTAATGAGTATGAAGAAGCTGGAGTTAAAAAATTTGTAAAAGATGATACAAATTCAATTTTAAAAGAGTATTTAGAGCTTTTAGAAGAGAATAAAAATAGTTTTGTATCTCCTAGTGAACTTGAAAATATTACAAAACCATTTATAGAAACAAAAGGCTTGAAATTTCCACAACTGTTCCAACCTATAAGAATTGCATTAACGGGTGGAACACAAGCACCATCAGTTTACGATATACTTTTTATCTTAGATTTCGCTGAAAGTAAGATAAGAATTTCAAAAGCTTTGGAAAAAAATTTTAAAAACTCTTGATTTAAGAAAAATATTAAGGCATAATGTCTAACTTTTTCAAAGGATAAGAATTATGAACATTTACGTTGGGAATTTATCGTACAAAATGAACGATAATGATTTAGAAGCAGTTTTTGCTAAATTTGGTGCAGTTAAGAGCGCAAAAATAATTATGGACAAAGAAACAGGAAGATCTAAAGGTTTTGCTTTTGTTGAAATGGAAGAAGCTAGTGCAGGAAATGCTGCTATTGAAGCTTTAAATGGTAAAGAGACTGATGGTAGAACTTTAAGAGTAAACGAAGCTAAACCAAAAGAAGATAGACCAAGAGATAGCAGACCAAGAAGAAATTTCTAAGACTGCAAAGGGGTTTAAAAACCCCTTTTTTTATGCCAAAATGAAAATTCTACTTCTAGAAGATGATTTAATCTTAAATGAAATTCTTGAAGAACACTTAATAAAACAAAAACATCAAATTACTACAACTTTTTCTTCAAATGAAGCTATAAAAGAGCTATATTCAGAGACTTTTGATTTACTTCTATTAGATGTAAATGTACCAGATTTAAATGGCTTTGAACTATTAAAAGAGCTAAGAGATAATAATATTTTAACTCCAACAATATTTATAACATCTCTAAATATGGTAGAAGATATGCAAAAAGGGTTTGATAGTGGATGTGATGACTATATTAAAAAACCTTTTGAGTTAAAAGAGCTTGATATTAGAATAAATAATATAAAAAGGCTTTTTAATATAGATATAAAAATTATAAAAATAGATGAAAATAGTTATTTAGATTTACAAAACTTGGAGATAAATTTAAATAAAAAAAGTTTTATAATCTCAAAAAAAGAGTCTGAAATTCTTGCATATTTATTAAATAATCCAAAAAAAACTATCAGTATTGAAGAGATTATAAATAATATTTGGTCATATGAAGATAGTGTAGAAAGCTCTACAATTAGAACTTATATAAAAAATCTGCGAAAAATATTGGGAGAAGATAAAATATTAAATATAAGAGGAGTTGGATATAGATTTAACTTCTAGTGAAAAGAAAAGTTTTTTTAGCTTTTTAGCTCTTTATTTAGGATCCTCTTTTATATTAATGTTAATTGCCCTATTTTTCTATTATCAAAATGAGAAAACACTTTATTTGGATTTAGTAAAATCAAATATGCAAAATATAGTATCTAAAGTTTCAAATGAAATAATAATATCTCATATGTTGGATGTTGAATTTGATAAAAATATATATTTGAATAATCAAGATTATAAAATCTCTTTTTATGATAAAGATAAAAATTTATTATTTGGAAATTTAGACGAAAAGTTAAATTTTGAACAAAATTTTTATAATGATGAAGAGAAATTAATTATTGTTGATAGTTCAACTGTAGGACATTTAGGAATTTGGTATATAGCTTTAAAAGACAATAGCTTAAAAGAGAAAATATCAAATTTAAAATTAAATATTTTTCTTATTTTTTTAATATTTTATACAATAATTGCTATTGTTAGCTGGTCTTTAGCAAAACTATTTCTAAAACCAATAAAAAATGAGAGAGAAAGATTAAATAACTTTATAAAAGATACTACTCATGAGTTAAATACTCCAATAAGTGCAATAATTATGTCTTGTGAAGATGATAATTTAACTAAAAAACAACTAGATAGAATAAAATTTAGTGCAAAAAGAGTTAGTGAGATTTATAAAGATTTGACGTATATATTTTTAGGAAATATTGAAAAAAAAAGTTTAGATAAAATAGATTTATCAAAAGTTATTAAAGAAGAGATTATAAATTTTGAGCCAATGATTGCTAGAAAAAGATTAAAAATAAACATTAATATAGAAGAGTTCTTTTATGAGATAAATAAAGATGATTTTATAAGACTTTTTAATAATCTATTCTCAAATGCTATAAAATATAATAAAACTGATGGAAATATAGATATTATCTTGCAAAATAGAGAGTTAATAATAAAAGATAGTGGTATTGGAATATCAAAAGATAAAATAAAAGATATTTTCAACAGATATTATAGAGCAACAAATCAAAGTGGAGGCTTTGGTTTAGGACTTAATATTGTAAATATGATTTGCAAAACTTACAATATCAAAATAGATGTTCAATCTTTGGAAAATATAGGCTCAACTTTTACTTTAAAACTCTAAAAATATAAATCTACACACAAACTACACAAAGCTTTTGGTAAATTTTCATAAATCAAAATAAAGGATTAATGAAAATGAAAAAAGTATTAAAAGCTTTTGTAGTTATGTTTCTAATGGCTACTATTTTAAATGCAAGCTCATTAAAAGAGAGTTTAAATGTTGATGGATACAATCTTGAACTTACAAGCAAAAGAGATTTAAGTGCAGGAAGTAATGAGTTTTTTGTGAAAATCACAAAAGATGGAAAAGAAGTAAATGATGCAAAAATAAAAGCTAAGTTTTTTATGCCAGAGATGCCAGGAATGCCATATATGGAGCATGAAGGTGAAGGAAAATTTGAAAATGGCATTTATAGTTTTGTAATTAATTTCTGTATGGATGGAACTTGGCAATATAATATCAGATTTAAAACAGCTGATGATAAAGTTCACTCTGTAAAAAGTAGTGTGAGCTTCTAAAATGAAAAAAGTAGTTTTTACTTCACTAATTTTTGCTAGTTATTTATTTGGAACTTCGATTGAAAATATAGTACAAAAGAGTTTACAAAATAATTTTGATATTAAAAGCCTTGAAAACTCTATTGAAATTGCTAATTTTCAAATAAAACAGGCTAAAAATTGGGAAAATCCAATGATAAGCTTTAAAGCAAATGATATTATGCTGAATAAAAACTATTTAAATAATCAAAAAGAGTATGGAATTGAGTTATCTCAAGCCATACCTATTGGTAAAAAACTTGAACTTGAAGAGAGTATTGCAAAAAAAGATAAATTATTGCAAGAACAAACTCTACAGGATATAAAGCTAGAATTTGAATCAAAAATTTATCTATATTCATACACTATTTTAATTTTAGAAAATAGATTAAAACTACTAAATGAATATCAAAAAAATTTAAATCGCCTAGAAGAGCTTTATACAAAACTATATTCATATGATAAAGTATCTTTAAATGAGATATTAAATACACAAATTTCAAAATATGATTTACAAATGAAAATAAATGAACTTCAAACAACAAAAGATAATTTATATCTAAGTTTAGAGCAAATAAGTTATGAGAAGATTGATAAAATTGATGATAGCTTAGTATTAAAAGATATAAACAGACAACAAATTGAAGAACAATTAATATTTCATCCAAAGATACAAACACTTCAAACAACAAGCCAAAAGTATAAAGATACTGCACAACTTGAAGATGCAAAAAAGTTTTCAAGTATAACTTTAGCTTTAGAATATATGCAAAATAAAGAGCAAGATTATGCAAATATTACAATGTCTATGCCTCTACCAATTTATAATACAGAAAATATTAATAAATTAAAAGCAAATTTAAATACAAATGAAACTAATAATAAACTAGATAGTCAAATTCATAATTTAAGATTACAAACAAAAATATATCTAAATAATTTAGAGCAATATAAAACAAATTATAAAATCCTTCAAGAAAAGATTGTACCTATAAAACAAAAAATACAAAAGGTTTTAGAAGAGTTTGTAGGATTTGATAAAGAGAGTTTAAAAGAGAATCTAAATAGTTTAAATGAATTGATTGATTATGAAATGAAAGCAAGTGAACAACTTGAAAAATATTTTGAGAACTACAGTGAACTTATATATTACTCAAATAAAGGTGTAAAATGAAAAAAATATTCTTATCGCTAATACTTATAGCTATAACTCTTAATTCCAATCCAATAGATGCTAAACAACTCTTTAATATTGAAAAAGTAAAAGTAAAAAAAGAGAGTTTTAAAGAATCAAAAGAGTTTTATGGAATTACAAAACTAAATGAGAGTAAAACGATAGATATTGTAAGCAGATTTGATGGATATATTACACATTTAAATGCAAATAAAAATTATATGAATATTAAAAAAGGTGAAAGTTTATATACAATTTATTCAAGCGATATTGCATCAATAAAAGCTGAGATTGAAATAGCAAAAGATTTAAATAAAAATTTATATGATAAAGCAAATAGTAAATTAGAAAATTTTGATATAAAAAATGCTAAGTTTTTAAATAATGAAGTAGTTGTAAGTTCACCAATTTCAGGGATAATCACACAAAAAAATGTAAATAATAAATCTTATGTAGAAAAAGGAAAAACTCTTTTTCAAATTTCATCACTTGAAGATATTTGGTTTATAGCTTCTATATATCAAGAGGATTTGAGTTTTATAAAAGCAAATATGAATTCAATAATTAAACTTGATGGAGTAGAAGATCCAATAGTAGCAAAAGTTGATTTTATATATCCAGTTTTTAATGAAGAGAAAAAAACAGTAGATATTAGATTTGTTATAGAAAATTCACAAAATAAGATTTTGCCTTCAATGTTTGGGAAAGTAAAAATAGAAAAAGAGAGTAAAGAGATTTTAGTTTTACCAAAAAGTGCAGTTATAAAAAAATCAGAAAATTATTATGTATTTATTCCAAAAGAAAATGGAGAGTTTACACCTAAAAAAATAGAGGCAAAAAGAGTAAGTGGTGATAAATATGAAATTTTAAGTGGTTTAACTCTTGATGATGAGGTTATAAACAACTCTTTATTCTTATATGATGCTGATGCTATGACAAATAGACTTTATGATGAAACTTCAGATGAGGAGTGGTAAAAATGGTTGAAAAAATAATAGACCTAAGTGTAAAAAACCGTTTTATTGTAATTTTTATTACTCTACTATTAGCTTTTGGCTCAATATATGCTATAAAAAATACAAGTTTAGATGCTATTCCTGATTTATCTGCAAATCAAGTAATAATTGAAGTTGAATGGAGTAATCAAAGTGCAAAGACAATAGAGGAGCAAATATCATATCCACTAATTTCAAATCTTATGAGTCTTCCTAAAATAGAGACAATAAGAGCTATGAGTAGTTTTTCAACATCTATGATATATGTAATTTTTAAAGATGGAGTTGATTTATACGATGCTAGAAGTAGAATTTTAGAACAACTATCAACTTTGCAAGGAACATTTCCTGCTCTTGCAAAAGTAAAATTAGGTCCTGATGCTTCAGGTGTTGGTTGGGCTTATGAATATGCACTAAAATCAAAAAATAGAAGCCTTGATGAGCTTAGAACTTTGCAAGACTATTTTTATAAATTTGCACTTTTAGGAGTTGATGGAGTTAGTGAAGTTGCATCAGTTGGAGGATATGTTCGAAACTATGAAATTACTCTAAATCAAGATAGATTAATTCAATATGATTTAGACATAGAAGAGATTAAAGATGCAATTACTAAAAATAATAATGATAGTGGAGCAAGAGTAATACTTGAAAATGGTTATGAACAAATTATTAGTGCAAGAGCATATTTAAAATCAAAAAAAGATATTGAAAATATAACTATAAAGACTCAAAATAATATCCCTTTGAAAATAAAAGATATAGCAGAGGTTAATCTTACTTCAAATGATAGAAGAGGAGTTGCTGAGTTAAATGGTGAAGGTGAAGTTGTTGGAGGAATTGTAGTAACTAGATATGGTGTTGATGTTCATAGTGTAATTAAAAATGTAAAAGCGAAATTACATTCTTTAAATATTGATGATGTTGAAATAGTTGAGGTTTATGATAGAACCTCTTTAATTGATGCTGCAATTGATACTTTAAAAAGAACTTTGATTGAAGAGTCTATTATTGTTATGTTAATAGTTGCAATATTCTTGTTTCATTTTAGAAGTGCTTTAATTATAATTATTACCCTTCCTTTAACTGTAATGATTAGTTTTTTACTTATGAAGTTATTTAATATTGGCTCAAATATTATGAGTTTAGGTGGAATTGCAATTGCAATTGGAGCAATGGTTGATGCAACAATTGTAATGGTTGAAAATGCTCATAAACATCTTCAAGGAAAAGAAAATATAACAAAAGAGGAGAGGATAGAGATAATATTATCTTCTGCAAAACAAGTTGGACGACCTATTTTCTTTGCCCTACTTTTGGTTGTAGTATCATTTTTACCAATTTTTGCACTAAGTGGACAAGAAGGAAAACTATTTTCACCACTTGCTTTTACAAAAACATTTGCAATGCTTTGTGGGGCGATACTTTCAATTACCCTAGTTCCTATTTTGATGATATATTTTATAAAAGGTAAAATCATTCAAGAGGATAAAAATATCTTAAATAGTTTTTTTATAAAAATTTATTCACCAATATTAAGATTGAGTTTAAAATTAAAATACTTGGTGGTTACTATATTTTTTATAATTATAATTTCTGCCTTATATACATATTCAAAACAAAAATGGGAATTTATGCCCACACTAAATGAAGCAACATTTATGTATATGCCTGTAACTCCTTATGGAATTGGAGCTGATTTAGCAAAGCAGTTGGCACAAAAAACCAATATGGTTATAAAATCTTTTCCAGAAGTGCAAAATACTTTTGCAAAAGCTGGACGAGCAGCAACAGCAACTGATCCAGCACCACTTGCTATGATTGAAACAATTATTACTTTTAAACCACAATCACAGTGGAGAGAAGGAATGACTTATAAAAAATTAATTGACGAGATGGATAAAAAACTTCAAATTCCAGGACTTATAAATACATGGACATATCCAATTAAAGGTAGAATTGATATGTTACTTACAGGAATTAGAACACCTTTGGGAATAAAACTTTATGGTAAAGATTTAGAAGTTTTACAAGAAGAGAGCTCAAAAATAGAGAACATTTTAAAAAAATATGAAGGCTCTATGAGTGTTAGCGCAGATAAGATAAATCAAGGATATTATTTAAATATAAAAATAGATGATGAAGCAATAAGTAGATATAACATAAGCAAAAACACTATTTTAGAAACTTTAAGTATAGGAGTTGGTGCTGAGCAATTAACTCTCTTTTTAGATAATTTAGAGAGATATCCAATAAGCTTAAGGTATGAATCAAAAGAGAGAGAAGATATAAGAGCATTAGAAAATCTACAAATAAAAACTAATCTAGGATTTAAACCACTTAAAACATTTGCCACTTTGTCTTATGAAGAGAGTCCTTCAATAATTCAATCGGAAAAAGCACTTAAAGTTGCTTATGTTTATATTAGCCCAAAAAGTGATTTTTCTATACAACAATATAAAGATGATGCAAATAAACTTTTAAAAGATTTAAAACTTCCAGATGGTTACTATTTTGAGTGGTCAGGACAAAGTGAGTTTTTACAACAAGCAATGTCAAAATTAAGCTTTATTATTCCAATAGTTTTAATGTTTATATTCATTTTGATCTATTTAGCACTAAAGAATTTAAAATATACATTGATAATATTTTGTACACTTCCTTTTGCTTTAAGTGGTGGAGTATTTTATATAGAATATTTAGGATTTAATATCTCTATTGCTGTTATTGTTGGATTTATGGCACTTTTAGGAGTTGCTGCTGAAACTTCTATAGTTATGATGTTATATTTAGATGAAGCATATAAAAATATTAAAGAAAAAAGAGATTATGCAGTAAAAGAGGCGATATATCATGGAGCTGTTTTAAGACTTCGACCAAAGCTGATGACACTTTTTGCAATACTTGGAGGACTTATCCCTATTATGTATATAAACTCTATTGGAAGTGAAGTTATGCAAAGAGTTGCAGCTCCTATGATTGGTGGAATGTTGAGTTCAACTATTTTAACTTTAATTATAATTCCTGCTATTTTTTATTTAGTAATATTAAAAAAAGATAAAATAATTGATTAATAATTGATTAATTATAGAAATATAGAATTAAACTGTTAATAAAAAATAAAGGAGATAGAATGAAAATATTATCAAAAGTTGCGAGTGCTATGATTTTATCAACAGGTTTACTAATGGCTTCTTCATATAGTGTAGATAATGCTCACTCAAATGTAGGATTTACAGTAAAACATATGATGGTTACAAATGTTCATGGTAAATTTACATCTTATGATGCAAAAGTTGAATTTGATGATGCTACTAAAACATTTAAAAAATTAGTTGCAAATATTGATACTAATTCAATTGATACAGGAATTGAAAAAAGAGATAATCACTTAAGAAGTGATGATTTTTTTGCTGTTGAAAAGTTTCCTAAAATGACATTTGAGATGACATCTTATAAAGCAGATGGTGATGATGGAAAAATGACAGGAAATTTAACTATTAGAGGAATTACAAAACCAGTAGTTTTAGAAGTTGAAGATATAGCTATTTTGGGAGATAAAGTTGGTTTTTCTCTTGAAGGGAAAATTAATCGTCAAGATTTCGATCTAAAATGGAACAAAGCTATAGAACTAGGTGGTGTAGCAGTTTCAGACGAAGTAAAAATAAAAGTTGATATTGAAGCTAAAAAACAATAAATAAATACAAAGTAGGATTAACCCTACTTTGTAATTTAATCTCTTGGATAGTTATCGATTATAAAATCTATATCCTTATCCCCTCTTCCACTAAGATTTACCAAAATTGATTTTCCACTATTATCTTTTGCCCATTTCATAGCAAAAGAAACAGCATGAGAAGATTCAAGTGCTGGAATAATTCCTTCACATCTTGAAAGTGTATAAAATGCTTCAACAGCCTCTTCATCACTACAAAGTCCCACTTTAGTTCTTCCAATGCTATTTAAATATGCATGTTCAGGACCAACAGATGGATAATCTATCCCACTTGCTATTGAGTGAACAGGAGCAGGTTCTCCATTTTCATCAATTAACATAATAGAGTTAAATCCATGCATAACTCCCTCTTTTCCATAAGTAATACTTGCACTATGTTCACCTAATTTAGAGCCTTTTCCAGCTGGTTCTATTGCATATAAATCTACACTATCTTCAATAAAAGCACTAAATATTCCCATAGCATTACTTCCACCTCCAACACAAGCAGCTATTGCATCAGGAAGTTTTCCAGTCATCTCAAAAAATTGCTCTTTTGATTCAATACCAATAATACTTTGAAAATCTCTAACCATTTTTGGAAATGGATGAGGACCCACAACACTTCCTATTGCAAACATTTGAGTTTTTGTATCTTTTAAATAACTCTCAAAAGCACTATCAACTGCCTCTTTTAAAGTTTTTAATCCTTTTGTAACAGGTATTATTTTAGCACCTAAGATTTTCATTTTTACAACATTTGGATGCTCTTTTTTAATATCAACTTCACCCATATGTATTTCGCACTCTAATCCAAAATAAGCAGCCGCAGTTGCTAACGCAACACCATGTTGCCCTGCTCCTGTTTCAGCTATAACTCTTTTTTTACCCAAATATTTTGCAAGTAAAACCTCTGCCATACAGTGATTTAGTTTATGAGCTCCTGTATGATTCAAATCCTCTCTTTTTAGATAGATTCTTGCACCCCCTACTAAATTTGATAAATTATTACAATATGTAATTGGAGTTGGTCTTCCTTGATAATATTTTCTAATTTTTTTTAGCTCATCTATAAATTGAAAATCATTTGATAATTTATTATAAGCTTCATTTATCTCATTAAATGGAAGTTCAAGTTGTGGTGGAATAAAAGATCCTCCAAATTTACCAAAATATCCATTTTCATCTGGAAAACTTTGCAAATATGGCTTTTGTTTCTGCATTTAAGTACCTTTAAAATAAAATACAAAAATATTATCATATTTTAAATAATTTTAGGGGTACATATGAAGATAGTTTTTTTTGGTGTTGGCGCTGTTTGTAGTGTTATGGCAACTTTGTTAGATGAACTTTCTAATAAAAGTAAACAAAAAGATATCAATTTTGTATTTGTTGTAAGAAATATAAAGAAAGCTCAAGGTCATTTTTTTAAAAATAGTAATATTTTAAATAAATCAGATTTTTTGGAGATAAAACATTTTGAAGAAATTTTTGAAGATAGTAAAAAATATGAAAAATATCTACAAAATAGTGATATTTTTATAAATAGTTCTACTCCATCTTTTAATCTACCTATTATGAATTTAGCTTTGAAATACAATACAAATTATGCTGATTTGGCAAGTGATATTTATAAAGATGAGATAATTTCGACACTTAAATTTGATCAACAAATTTTAGAAAATGAGTTTAAATCCCAAAATTTATTTGCTTTAATAAATCTTGGGATTTCTCCTGGAATTACAAACTTTTTAATCGGTGAAAAAATACACTCTTTAAAAAATCTTCCTTATGAAGTTAAGATTAAAAAATTAGAGATTAACCTTTTAGAAGAGATTCAATCAAAAAAATTAATCTTTTCGTGGTCACCAAAAGTAGCTATTGATGAGCTTGCATTTCCTCCAGTTTTTTATAAAAAGAATAGACCAAAAACTATTGAACCATTTTCAAAATCAAAAGTATATAAATTCCCATATTTTAGAAATATTGTCGATATTTATCCAGTTTTTCAAGAGGAGTTAATATCACTAAAACAAAGTTTTCCTCAAATTGAAAATTTAAAACTCTTTGTTGGTGGAAGTGAAATTGAATTAATGAAAAATTTATACCAGCTAAATTTATTCTCAAATAAATATTGCTATGAAAACAGTGATTCAAAAATATCGATTAATACAATTATAAAAAATATAGTCCCAAAAATGAAAACTCCTGAAATTGTTGAAGATTATATAAAGAAAAAAACAATCAAATATGCTGAATTTTCAGCAGTTGCTGATATATATTTAGAAATTTTATATCCTCAAAATGATAAAAGAATAAGTACTATAGAATCAGTTGGTCTATCTTTTAACAAATATACTGAACTTGTAAAAACAGCATATTCAGGTTCAACTTATGTATCTTATCCAACAGGAGTTGCAGCTGGAATTTTAATTTACTACTCATTATTAAATAAAAAAAGGTTAAGCGGAGTAATTTTAAGTGAAAACCTTCCAGAACTTTTTGAACATACTGTAAATGATATTATAAAAAGAGAGTTAGGAAACTATAAAATAAATCTAATAAACCAAATTAAATAGTTCTAAAATATAAATAAGATAAAATTATGGTTTATATAAATATTATAAATAATTTTAAAAGAAGAGTTTTATGCAAAAAGATATTTTTAGACCATTTTTAAATGAAAATAGTGATAAACTGAATTTTCTTAGATATAACACAATAGGTAAAAACAAAGATAAATATTTTGATTTCACAGCCTCAGGTCTTGCTTTTAGACAAATTGAAAATAGAATCCATGAAGTTTTAGAAACTTATGCAAATACACACTCAAAAGAGAGTAGTAATGCAAAAATTACTACTAAATATTATGAGGATGCTAGACAAACTTTACAAAAAAGTTTAGAAATTGATGATAGTTTTGCTATTTTACCTTGTGGTTCTGGAGCAACTGGTGCTATAAAAAAACTACAAGAGATTTTAGGAGTTTATATTCCACCAAAAACAAAAGAGAGGCTAAAAGAAAAAGGTCTAAAAATAGATAAAAAGTCTATGCCTTTGGTAATTGTTGGACCCTATGAACATCACTCAAATGAGGTTAGTTTTAGAGAGAGTTTGGCACAAGTTAAAAGAGTGAAACTTAGAAAAGATGGTCTAATAGACCTTGAACACTTAGAAAATATATTAGAAAAAAATAAAAATCGTGAGATTATAGGCTCTTTTACAATAGCTTCAAATGTAAGTGGAATAATAACTTGCTACAAAAAAATATCAAATCTTTTGAGAAAATATAAGGCAACTGTCTGTTTTGATGCAGCTGCAAGTAGTTCGTACATGAATATTTCATCATCATATTATGATGCACTATTTTTATCTCCTCATAAACTTTTAGGAGGTGTTGGATCTTGTGGAATTTTAGTAGTTAAAAAATTTTTAGTAGATACATCTTTACCACCAAGCTTTGCAGGTGGTGGAACGGTAAAATATGTAAATAAAAGTTATCAAATATATGAAGAACAAATAGAAGTAAGAGAAGATGCTGGAACTCCAGCAATTACACAATTTATAAGAGCTGCTTTGGCATATAAGTTAAGAAATGAAATAGGCTTTGAATTTATAGAAAGTAGAAAGAAAGAGTTATATTTATATCTATTAGAAGAGCTAAAGAGTATACAAAATCTACTTATTTATGGAAATAAAAAGAGCCATAATATTGGTATTGTATCTTTTAATATAAAAGATTTTAATCCTTACACATTGTGTGAAAAACTTTCAAATAGTGGTTTCCAAACTAGAGCTGGTTGTTCTTGTGCTGGACCTTATGGGCATGATTTACTGGGACTTAAAAAAGTATCTATGAAAAATCGACCAGGTTGGCTTAGAGTGGGAGTTCACTATATTCAAACAAAAGATGAAATTAAAGCTTTGGTTGATGAGATTAAAAATAGTTTAAAAACTACTTTATAATTGCATCTACTATAGCTTCAATCTCTTCTAGTATCTCCTTATCTACTTTTTCAACAAATTTTATATTTCTTGAGTTATAATCAATAGATTTTAACTGTTCAGCCATAATAAAACCAGAAATTTTTTGGCTTTGGATTTTTACATGAAAAGGGAAATCCCTTTTTGTACTTGTAATTGGACAAGCAAATGCTAAACCTAAAGCTTTATTAAAAGTTTTATTACTTAAAATCAAAGCTGGTCTTCTTCCTTTTTGCTCGTGTCCCTTTTGTGGATCAAAATCTAATGTTACAATATCACCTTTGCTTGGAATATAATTTACCATATTTCAGAACCACTCTTAGAGCTAAACTCTTCACTAGCTTTATAACCTTTTGGTAGATTATTCACAAGCTCATCTATACTATATTTTTTCTCTTTTTTTGCTGGTTCTATTATTAATTTATTATCTTTTTGAGAGATATTTACCAAATCACCAACTGCTAAATTTAACTTATCTAATATATCTTTTGGAACTCTAAAGCCTTGAGAGTTTCCCCATTTTGAAATAGTTACTGTCATAAAAAACCTTTTTGAAAATATTTTTTTGTATATACGAAGTTTAGCCAAAGAGGGTTGAAAAAGTCAATATATTTTTGAACTTAAAAATAAATCATTTAAAAGATAAGCAAGAGACTGCTTATCTTTTTTTTCGAAATTTTAAAGAAGATTAAAATTAGAATTTGTAGTTAATTCCTGCAAATGTAGATATTGAATCTTTCATTTCAAGTTTTACAGACGCACCTGTTCCTTTATAGTTTGCTATTGTTTTATCTATATCATGTTTTGTATAATTTAAACCAAATTCAAACTCTATATTTTTTGTAATATCATAAATATAACCAGCTTGTGCTCCATATGCAAATCCTGACATACTATAATCACTTATTTCATCTTTACCTTTGAAGCTAGAAACACCAGCATGAGCACCTACATATAATTTATTTTTATCATTTAATGGAATTAAATAATCATATCCAGCCATAACATTATGAACATTTGCATCACTATGAAATGATGGTGCATAAGAAAGTGATAATCTATGAGAACTATCTAAAATAGCTCCACCTTTTAATATTAAAGATGCTGAACTTTTTCTTTCTGATTCATCTCCAAGATAAACATATCCTGGTGTATTAACAGTTACTTCTGTTTTACCAAAACTAACTCCAGCACCTGCTCCAATATATGGTTGAACATCAATTGCCATTGCAGATGTTCCTAAAGCTAATAAACTAGCCATTGCTAATGATTTTTTAATCATATTATATTTCCTTAAATTGTAATTTATACATAAAAAATGTATTAAATTTCATTATACCCGTTTATAATTATTTTCTTATTTTTTTACATAGATTTTAATATAAAAAATAATTGTTGTGTATAAATGCAACACTATATATATGGTTGCATTAAATTTGCTAAACTTCATAAGATTAACACTATATAAGGTGTTAAAATTGAATGAATATTTAGATTATCAATCAAAAGAGTTTTTAGATTTAATTTCTATGAATGTTGTTAAAATAAGAAAATCAAAAGGATTTAGCCAATTAAGATTAGCAGTTGAGATGGGATATTCTAGTGCTTCATATATTGGAAGAATGGAGATTAGAAAAAATGGTGAACATTTTAATCTAATTCAGCTTTTCAAAATAGCAAAAATTTTAGATGTATCTATAAAAGATATTTTTGAAGGAA
>ERZ650307.986-NODE-986-length-16238-cov-4.146450_pt1 | contig 16238 bp, 13 predicted proteins | sample MGYA00376243_ERZ650307 | MGnify/ENA primary metagenome ERZ650307 (study PRJEB26733, sample SAMN07839242) | wastewater metagenome | biome: urban; feature: artificial channel; material: waste water | place: USA: North Carolina | collected 2016-03-31 ... | reverse complement strand
CTATGCAGCCAGCGCTGCCCGTCAAGATAGGCATGTGCCGCTGCGCCGAGCCCCAGGTACGGCACATCCTGCCAGTAGCTCAGATTGTGCCGGCTCGCAAAGCCAGACCGGGCAAAATTTGAGATCTCATAGCGCACATAACCATGCTGAGGAAGAGTACGCGTCATATAATCATACATCTGCTCTGTCACCTCGTCCGTTGGCAGATGCAGCCGTCCCTGCTGCTGCATCTTCATGAATACCGTACCTTCCTCCAGCTGCAATCCATAAATTGAAAGGTGTTCCGGTTCCAAAGACAGCGCCTGATCGACACTTGCCTGCAGCTGCGTAAGACTCTGCCCGGGCAGACCATACATAAGGTCCAGACTGATATTGTCAAAACCGGCGTTCCGTGCCAGCTGAAAAGCATACACCGCTTCTTCGCCAGTATGGATACGGCCTATTGCCTTGAGCAGGACATCATCGAAGCTCTGCACGCCAAAGCTCAACCGGCTGATTCCATTACGGCGCAGCAGCAAAAGATCGTCGGCGTCCACTGTCCCCGGATTGCATTCTACCGTGAACTCCGGCCTTGAACCCTTATCGAGACATACCTCTGTCACCGTGCAGATAATCTGTCCCAGCAGTTCTCGCGGCAAAGCGGTCGGCGTTCCGCCTCCGATATAAACCGTTGCCGGTTCACCCCACTTCTGCCGACAGCAAGAGCCCTGTGTCCGTATTTCCTGACACAGGGCTGCTGTATAGTCTTCCATATAACGTTCCCGTCCGGCAAAGGATGGGAAATCACAATAGAAACATTTCTGCTGGCAGAAGGGAATATGGATATAGATGCCCCATTGCATGATATCGTCCTCTTCCCCTCAATCACAAATATAACTCAGTCAATCTTCAGGATTGCCATGAATGCCTCCTGAGGCACCTCAACACTGCCGACGGCCTTCATGCGCTTCTTGCCTTCCTTCTGCTTCTCGAGCAGCTTGCGCTTACGGGAGATATCACCGCCGTAGCACTTGGCCAAAACATCCTTGCGGCGCGCCCGGACATTCTCACGAGCAATGACCTTGGACCCGATGGCCGCCTGAATCGGGATTTCAAACATCTGCTGCGGGATAATCTCCTTGAGCTTAGAGGCCAGCTGACGCCCACGGCTGGCCGCCCGATCCTTATGTACGATTGTCGACAGAGCATCGACGGGTTCACCATTGAGCAGGATATCAACCTTGACCAGTTTCGACTCCTGATAATCCCTGAGCTCATAATCCAGCGATGCATAGCCGCGCGTAGCTGATTTCAGGCGGTCGAAATAATCAAAGATAATCTCATTGAGCGGAATATGATAGGTGATCATGACCCGATTGGTATCGAGATAATCCATATTCTTGAACTCGCCACGCTTGTCCTGCGAAATCTCCATAACCGCGCCGACAAAATCATTCGGGACAATGACTGTCGCCTTGACGTATGGCTCCTCGATATATTCGATCTCGGTCTGTGGCGGCAGCTCCGACGGGTTGCTGACTTCGACCATCGTGTGGTCCGTCCGGTGTACCCGGTAGATAACCGACGGTGCTGTCGTAATAAGCTTCAGATGATACTCCCGCTCCAGCCGTTCCTGGATGACATCCATATGCAGCAGACCAAGGAATCCACAGCGGAAACCGAAGCCCAGTGCGATTGAAGTCTCCGGCTCGAACACCAGTGCAGCATCATTGATCTGCATCTTCTCCAGTGCATCCTTGAGATTGTCGTAGTCCGGACTCTCCACCGGATACAGTCCGCAGTACACCATCGGCGTGACACCACGGTACCCGGCCAGCGGCTTCTCCGCCGGCCGGTCGGCAAAGGTAATCGTATCACCGACCCGCACATCGCGGACATCCTTGAGCGAACCAGCCACAAAGCCGACTTCACCCATATCGAGATACCCGACATCCGTTGGCTGCGGCTTAAAGCAGCCGACGTCTGTAACCTCAAATGTCTTGCCCGTAGCCATCATCTTGAGTTTCATACCCTTTTTGATATGCCCCTGCTTGACCCGTACATGCGCAATAACACCTTTATAAGCGTCGAAATAGGAATCGAAGATCAAGGCCTGCAGCGGCGCATCAGCATCTCCTTCCGGTGCAGGGATATACTCCACCACTGCATCGAGAATATCCTTGATGCCGATCCCCGCCTTGGCTGAAGCCAGAACGGCATTGGACGTATCAAGACCGATCGTGTTCTCGATCTCCTCCTTGACGCGCTCCGGCTCAGCACTTGGCAGATCGATCTTATTGATGACCGGTATGATCTCCAAATCGTTTTCGAGGGCCATATAGACGTTGGCCAGCGTCTGGGCCTCAACCCCCTGAGCCGCATCCACGACCAGCAGCGCGCCCTCGCAGGCAGCCAGACTGCGGGAAACCTCGTAGGTGAAATCCACATGCCCCGGCGTGTCGATAAGATTCAACTCATAGACCTGTCCGTCCTTGCCCTTGTAGTCAAGGCGGACCGTCTGGGCCTTGATCGTAATGCCGCGCTCACACTCCAGATCCATATTATCGAGAACCTGCGCCTCCATCTGGCGCTCGGACAACGTACCTGTATATTCAATCAAACGATCCGCAATCGTCGATTTACCATGATCGATGTGGGCAATAATCGAGAAATTGCGGATATTCTTGTTCTGCATGCTCATTTTCCTTTCAGTGAAGAACCTATATAGCTCTTATTATAGCATTGAAGCCGGCACACCTGCAAGAAATATGGCGGCTGTTCAAAGAAAACAGTTGCTTTTTCGATTTTCACATGCTAGAATACTAAGGTAATGACATTAACGGAGGTGAAACCAATTGCCAAATATTAAAGCATCTATTCTTAGTGTAAAATCTGACGCTAAGCGCCATGCAAAGAACGCTGCCGAGAAGTCCCGCGTACGCACTGCTTCCCGTCGTGTTCTCGACGCTGTCGAGGCTGGAAACGCTGACGAAGCGAAATCCCTCCTTACGGCTGCTTGCAAGACCATCGACCAGGCTGCTGCTAACCACGTTTATCATAAAAACTGTGCAGCTCGCAGAAAGTCCCGTCTGGCTCGCAAAGTCAACGCACTGGCTAAATAATTTTGCAGTTACAATAGAAAAAGCCTCCTCGTGATTCCATATCACGAGGAGGCTTTTTTCGTTTTCCAGTATCAGTGGCATTCCTGCTCATACCGGCGCTGCACCGAGCGCAGACGCAGAACCAGACAGACCGCACCAATCATGATACCCGCAATCAGACCAATCCAATAGCCATAGGGCCCCAACAACGTATAATGAGCCAGCCCCCAGCCCGCTGGCAGGCCAATAACCCAGAAGGACAGCACGGCCAGCAAAAAGGTCACATGTACATCCTTATACCCGCGCAGGGCGCCCTGCAGCGGCGCATTAATGCTGTCCGCAAACTGCATGAACACGGCATAGATCAAAAACCCCATGAGAATTGGCTGAACCTCGGGACTCGACGTATAGAACGCCGCGATCACCTCGCGGAACTGCGTCAGCAGCAGCGCCAGCCCGCCTACGCAGAAAAATGTCAGCACACGGCTCAGACGGATATACTGCCGCGCATCCTGATGGCGCTTCGCGCCAACCTCATAACCGACCAGAATCGTCAGCGCCATGCTGACCGCCATAGGCACCATGTAGACCATCGTCGTAAAATTCATCGCTGCCTGATGCGCCGCCACAATTGCCGTACCATAAGCTGTCATGAAAAGTCCGACTGCACCGAAAATACTCTGCTCACAGAACATGGTCCCACCGATTGGAATACCAATGCTCAGCTGCTTTTTCCACTCCGCAAGATTCAATCGCGGCAGCTGATGAAAAAGCCGATAATCCCGAAACGGCTGGATATGAGTCACGACCAGAGCATTCAATACTAAATTGAGCGTCAATGCAAGAGCCGAACCGATACCGGCCCCAACGCCGCCAAAAGCCGGCACGCCAATCAGTCCATACATGAAGATATAATTCAGGACGATATTCACGGGAACTGTACACATCGTGATCCCCATCGTCAGGCGTGTATAACCATGTGCGTCAATAAAATTGCGCAGCACTCCGGCCAAAAAGATAGGAATGATGCCGAATGACACAGCAAGCAGATAGTATCGGCTGATATACTCGACTTTTGGCTCCAAGGCCAGCAGCGGCAGCACCCAGGGAACCGTGAGCCATCCCATTGCGAGAAACAACACGGCCAGGCCAAATGCCCAGTAAAATCCCTGCTTGACAATAAAGCCGATCTTGTCCTGCCGGCCGGCACCATAAAGCTGCGAAATCGTCGGCGTCAGCCCCGAGATAATTCCAAGAAAACCGCCAAAGAATGGCATAAACAGATTAACACCTACGGCTACACCGGCAAGGTCCTGTTCGCTGATATGTCCGGCCATAACTGTATTGAAAAACCCAGTTGCCATAAGGGACAGCTGGGTGATGAATATTGGCAGCAGCACGGCGAAAAATTGCCGTGCTTTCTGTCGATAGGAAAAGGTCTGCTTCATTAATTCTCATCCTTGCGCAGGCAGCAATTCTTATACTTCTTGCCGCTGCCACAAGGACAGGGATCATTACGTCCAGCCTTCTGGTGGCGGACTTCAGCAAACGAAATCACCTTCCCCTGTCCTGAGGCTGCCATAAGCTCATCAGGGGTATGCCCCTTAAGGGGCCAGAGATGCGTCGTATTATTAAAAGCAATCAGCAGCGGCACGATAGCCTCTGCTTTGCGATCCTCTGTCATAAGCCCTAGTTCATCCAGATATTCCACAGCTTCCTGCAGACTGCCGCCATTTTGCAGCAGAATCAGCAGCTCACCGGTGATATCGGCAGCTTTCAAGACCTCGCAGCCATGCTCACGCATGAAGAACTGTGCGAGATCCTTATAAGCAGCTGTCGCATCGATATAACTTTCCGTGCCGGCTTCATAGACTGCCTGATAGTCAAATTCGGCAAACTCGAGATTGCTGTGCTTATGCTGCTCATCCTCGAGTTTATTCTCATCGATCAGCGTATAATATTTTGCTCCCTGTGGCAGGGCTACAAGCGTATTCTGCCAGCAGGAGGCATTGAGCATGATCCCCACAAAATCCATAAAGGAAACCTGTTCCCGCTGGGCCGCTTCCAAATAACTGCTGACACGCGCATACAGCTGGTCATAATTCATATAGCCATAGAAAAACAGACAGCCGGAAGCCAGACGGGTGACCTCAGAGTTCAGCTCCACAAGGCTCTTGTATGCACCGGAGTCGATTTTTCGGAACTCATCCTGAATTTCATTCGGCATATACCAGGCCAGCTTGTCTCCCTGCTTACCGCAGGCAATAAGCCCCAGCCCCCGCAGATAATCAAGCTTCGTGTCATCATCCCGGAACTCCGTCGTCAGACCCTCATGAGCCAGCAGATGCTCAAAACATGCATACTCGTCTTCCAATACGGACGGGAACCAGCGCTGTGAAAACTTCACGATTTCCGGCGCCAGACGCTCGATAAGCTCCGCCTTCTTCAGCGAGCTTACGCCACCCACATTAAGATTGTAACGGATATCATCCAGCTCGGCCTTTGTCATAGCATCGAGCATATCCAGCAGCCCATGTTTCTTCGGCAGCTTATGCCGGTACAGCACCTTCCTGCGCTCTGCCATATCTTCTTCCATCATCTGTGCCAGGCTTTGAGCCGGCGTCATGTCTGTCTGTTTCTCTTCCATTATAAACGATTGAATCCTCGCTTTCGTTTCATTCCTGTAACCATCAGCCGAAGAAATCAGCTATACCATCAACAATCCCCTGCGCAGCTTTCTTGATTCCATCCTCACTATCCATAAGCTTTTCCTCGGCATCATTTGAGATGAAAGCCACCTCCACCAGCGTCGCCGGCATATCCGTATGCTTCACTACGTAGAAATTACAGCTCTGCGTGCCACGGCTCTGCGTACCGATCTGATCGATCACGCCACTGCGAACCTTGTCAGCCAGTTCCCGTGACCTGGGTGATCCCAGGGAATAATAATACCCAGTGGTTCCTTTAGCCGCGCCATTAGAAAAGGAATCCATATGGATGGAGATAAATACATCGGAATTATTCTGGTTTGCCACATCACAACGGGCCTGCAGTTCCTCGATGTCGCTGGCCTTTGCGCCTTTCGGCGACACTTCTTTATCTGTATCCCGCGTCATGAACACGGTTGCCCCCTGAGCCATCAGCAGCCGTCTGGCCTCATTGGCCACCCGGAGTGTCACGCTTTTTTCCATGATCCCCGTCGGACCGATAGCACCGGAATCATTGCCGCCATGACCAGCATCCAAGGTGATTTTTCTGCCTTTAAGTCCGGTGATCGCCGCAATGTCCTGATCCGTCTTATCGGACGGCTGCGACTTGGGCTGCTGATTTGGCTGCGCAGCATCATCCGCCGGCTTATTAATTGGCGGGATAACTGCCGGTTTATCTGCAGGCTTCACAGGTACCTTTTCGGCTGGCTTGTTCACTGGCTTATTGTCAGGCAGACGGATGGCAGCCTTTGATGAATCCGGCCCAATATTACCGAAATCCATGACCAGCCGTCCCGGAGCCGTACCACCAGACAGAGCAAACACTTTGTAATTCTCTTTGCCGACCTTTGTTTCCACAACCACCCGAACTGTCCGGGGATCATGCTGTGCGATCCGGACCTTCGCCACGAAGCGGTTATTAATGCCTGGGTCCTTCTTCGCCCGATCAGAAACCCAGGCATCCGTAATATCGACAACGACCCGGTCCGGATTGGACAATACCAGCTGCTTATAGCTGACCGGCCGGCTCGCATCCAGTACAATGCGGATCTTATCCTCACTATCGCTGACTCTGATTCCCTTGATCTCCGCCATACCATCGATCCGTTGGCCAAAGTCAGCGGCTGCAGATACTGGCAGCAACGGCAGGAGCATATATACGAAAACCAAAATAAGCAAAAAAATAACGCGTCTCATAGAACCCCTCCATTAAGACATATATAGTCTATTATCTTATGTCTGGAGAAAAAAAGCAAGAAACGGATGTGCGGGACTCAATCTAAAAAAACAGGGCCGAAACAATCAGCCCTGTATCCTTATAGCATATTCTGCAGAAAAGCCCTGGTCCGTTCCTCTTTCGGATTCGCAAAGAAGGACTCCGGCACACCCTGCTCAACGATATTACCATCTGCCATGAAGATTACCTGACTGGCTGCCTCGCGGGCAAATGCCATCTCATGCGTAACCACCACCATCGTCATATGGTCCTCTGCCAGTTCCCTCATTGTTTTGAGTACCTCGCCGGTCAACTCCGGGTCAAGTGCTGATGTCGGTTCATCAAAGAGCAGAATATCGGGCTTCATGCAGAGTGCCCGGGCAATAGCCACACGCTGCTGCTGTCCGCCTGACAACTGCGACGGATAGTAGTCTGCCCGATCTGAAAGTCCGACTTTCACCAGCAGCTCGCGGGCATACGGTTCAATTTCAGACCGCTTCAGCCCTTTGACCTGCATAGGCGCTTCAATCAGATTCCCGATAACGGTCATATGTGGAAACAGGTTAAACTGCTGGAATACCATGCCAGTATTCTCCAATATCTGTCGTCCTTTTTTTGATTCGACATACTCAGCCTGCCCACCCTGATCTGTAACTGCCAGGAATTCCCCTTTAATCTCGATAGAGCCACTGTCAATCGTCTCCAGCTTGTTGACGCAGCGCAGCAGGGTGCTCTTGCCAGACCCGGATGGGCCAATGATAGCGAGCACTTCTCCACGGCGGACTTCGATGTCGATGCCTTTCAGCACCTTCACTTCACCGAAAGACTTATGGATATCATGCATACGCAGCATGATTTCTTCCTCAGTTGTCATATTTGCCATAATATGCCTCCAGTTTCTTGAATCCCCAGGTCAGGACAAATGTCATCGCCAAATAGAATACGGCCGCAATCAGGAACGGCGTCATATCAAACTCGCGCTGAACAATTGTACGGGCCACACGCAACAGATCATTCATGGCCAGGATATAAACCAGTGACGTATCTTTGACCAGATTAATGGTCTCATTGCTTACTGGTGGCAGGACCATGCGGAACACCTGTGGCAGAATAATGCGGCGCATCGTCTGCGGATAACTCATGCCCAGCGTCCGGGCTGCTTCATACTGCCCTCTCGGAACCGACTGGATACCCGCCCGGAAAATTTCTGCAAAATAAGCCGCATAGTTAAGCGTAAAAGCCAGCAATGCCGCTGCAAGATCCGGCAGACGGATGCCGACCATCGGCAACGCGAAATACACAAATAACAGCTGCAGCATCAGCGGGGTTCCCCGCATGATCCAGACATAAAACTCAACCAGCCGGCTCAACAGTTTCAGCTGCGACAACCGCCCCAATGCAGCCAGCATCCCCAGTGGCAGCGCCAGCACAAGTGTTACCGCGAAAATCTCCAGCGTGATCTCCGAACCATCCAGCATCAACAGGAATGTATCGAAAAGCTTGTCCATCAGACTATCTCCTTTAGTGTAGCAAAGCGTTAATACATCAGATTATACACGAAACTACGCTAGCTGTAAAGGAACATAAATAATAGACAGGCTGCTTGACCTGTCTATTATTTATTACTATTTTTTTATAGTCAATCCATTATTTTGTAATATCTTTGCCGAACCATTTCTCCGATATCTTCGCCATCGTACCATCAGCCTTCATCTCATCCAGGACCTTCTGCACCTCATCACGGAGTGCCTGGTTATCCTTGGCAAAGCCGATACCGAATGTGCTGACCTCACCCACAGCCGTATCCACGGCCTCAATCTTATCCGGGTGCTTGCTCATATAGTAACGGCCAGTAATCTCATCACCTACGACAGCATCAATACGCCCATTCTCGAGATCCATGAACGCCGATACATAATCCGGATATTTCTTGACTTCCTTCACATTTTTCTTGAAGAAATCCGATTTATCCATGTATTCTTCAGCCGTGCCAGCGCTCTGCGTACCAACGGTCTTGCCAGCCAGGCTCTTCTCATCCGTAATCCCCGTCGTTCCCTTCTTGACAAAGATAATCTGACGGTTGTCCATATAAGGATTGGAGAACAACATATTCTCCTTGCGCTTGTCCGTGATATCAAGCCCATTCCAGAGAACATCCACACGGCCGCTCTTGAGTTCGGCTTCTTTACTGGACCAATCGATAGCCTTGAATTCCACCTCACGCCCCAGTCGCTTCGTCGCTTCTTTTGCCAGATCGATATCAAAACCTACAATTTCATTATTCTCATCTTTGAATCCCATCGGTGGGAAATTATCATCAAGCCCGACTACAATCTTCTTGCTGCCCGACCCACCACCATCTTTCGCCGCATTACTGCCGCAGCCACTTACAAATGCCGCCGTCATCACGGCTGCCAACCCAAAAGCCAAAACTTTTTTCCACTGCATATTGAATACCCCTCTCGTTTTACTCTTTATCTCATTAAAGGATTAACTTGATGATATTATACTGTAATCATGTAAATAATGTCAAGCACTTTCCGAGTTTATTTTCAAAAATGGCAGGTTTTTATCAATGGAAAGAGAATAATAATAATATAGAGTTGGGGATTTCATCCCATGCTACAAGGAGGGATTTACTTTGAGAGCTGTTTCCGCTGAGGATCTCAAGCCTGGAATGCTTCTCGCCCGTACTATCGTCAATTCGGACATGGTCGTGGTTTTATCGGAAGATACACTATTAACCAAAGCTCACATTACGCGACTGACATTCCTGAATATCCCAGTCGTCTATATCAAGGATGAGTACGAACTCAATCAGAATTATCAGACTGTCACCGCGATTTTCAACCGTGGCAATGCATTCATCAAGGAATACGAGAGTGTAGTCCAGGAGGCCCGTTCCATCTTTGCTGAAGCTGGCAAATCCGGACAAATTCCTTTGGAAAGCACCGAGACCATGGTCCAGGACAAATTAGCACCACTGTCCAAAAACAGTGGCGTCATCGATTATGTTTATGACCTGAACCATCGGGCAAGTGACATCTATAACCATTCCCTGCGTGTTTCTATTCTAGCCGGTGTTATTGCAAAATGGATGCATTTCGATCATGCTAAGATCAGCGATATTATTCTAGCCGGTTTCCTGCACGACATAGGCAAAACAAAATTTCCACAGCGTCTGTTGGACAAAAATGTCAATACTCTACAGGGTGCAGACTATGAAGCCTATATCCAGCATACCGTCGACGGACATCATATCCTCAACAACGTGCCAGGTCTTTCAGAAGGCGTGAAACTGGCCGCCATGCAGCATCATGAGCGTATGGATGGCAGCGGCTTCCCGTTCAACTGCAATGGCGCAGATATCCACGAATACGCGCGCATCATCATGATTGCGGATCTCTACGACAACATTACAACGGAACGTGAAGGTTACATTAAGCAGACCCCGTTTGCTGCTATTGCGCAGCTGACCAGGAATATGTTCACGTCTCTTGATCCGACGGTCTGCGTTCCGGTGCTCACGCACATTAAAGACGCATTCCTTGGCTCTCGTGTCACGCTCAATAATGGCGAAAAGGGCACAATTGCAGCCTACCCCAATGATTTTGCAGCTCATCCGATCATCAGCATCTCTAATGATGAAATTCTGAATCTCAACGAACATCCAGAACTCATGATCACTGAATACAATCCCAAATAAAATACGCTATAAAAATTCCGCAGCCTCAAACAGGTTGCGGAATTTTTATAGCGTATTTTATTCATAACGCAAAGCTTCGATTGGATCGAGCTTAGCCGCTTTACGAGCCGGGTAGATACCGAAAAACAGGCCGATACCTACTGAAAAAGCAAACGATACCACAATCGGCAGCAGGGTGATAACCGTCGTAAAATTAGCCACCTTGGCAATGGTTATAGAGACTAGACAGCCCGCACCAATGCCGATGATCCCACCGATAATGCCAATAACCATCGACTCGATGAGAAACTGCGTCATGATATTCATGAACGTCGCTCCCAGTGCCTTGCGGATACCGATCTCACGCGTACGCTCTGTAACCGACACCATCATGATGTTCATGATGCCGATACCACCAACCAGCAGCGATATTCCAGCAATCGCCCCCAGCAGCATCGTAAGCATCGAAGTAGACTGATTGACCGTCTCCATCAGACTCGTCAGGTTACGGACATTGAAGTCATCATCTTTTCCCCCAACGATATGGTGACGGGTTCGAAGCAGCGTCTCGATCTCAGACTGGACCTGATCCATCTTCTCCTGGCTGTTGACCTGAACATTGATGGACTGGACATAAGTGATGCCGAGCATCCGCTCCTGTGCTGTCGTGAGCGGGACATAGATCATATCATCCTGATCCTGTCCCATCGAGGACTGACCTTTCGATGCGAGCAGCCCGATGATCTTGTAGGGCTGATTATTGATGCGGATATTCTTGCCAACTGGATTTTCCTTGGCAAACAGATTCTCTGCCACCGTCGTGCCAATTACCGCCACACGATTACGCTTATTCATATCATCGGTAGAGATAAATGATCCATTGCTGATGGATAGCGAGCGAATGGCCAGAAACTCCGCCGTAACCCCCTGCACGGTCGTCTTCCAGTTATTGTTGCCATAGACTACCTGATAGGAAGACGAGACCGTTGGCGACACATAGTCGATATTCCGAATCTTATTCTTGATGGCAACCGCATCATCATATTTCAGTGTCTGCATCGATCCTGCCGCGCCGCGCACTCCGCCACGATTTGATGAGCCTGGCGAGATAATAAGCATATTGGACCCAAGACTCGCAATGGAACTCGTGACATTACTGCGCACCCCCATACCGACCGATACCAGTGCAATGACCGCACCAACGCCGATAATGATGCCAAGCATCGTCAACAGGCTGCGCAGCTTATTGGCATAAAGCGAGGTCAGCGCCATCTGAAAGCTTTCACTAAACAACATCCATGATCACTCCCTTTCCTTCATCACGAGTGATCTGGCCGTCGCGAACCAGCAGCTGCCGGTTCGCGCAAGCTGCAATCTCCGGCTCATGTGTGACCAGGATAATCGTGCGTCCTTTCTCATGCATGTGTTCAAATATACCCATGATTTCCCGCGTCGATTTCGTATCCAGATTGCCGGTCGGCTCATCCGCCATAATGATATGCGGATCATTGACCAGCGCCCGGGCAATTGCCACGCGCTGCCGCTGTCCGCCGGAAAGCTCATTGGGCTGATGTTCCGCCCGATCCCCCAGACCGACCGATTCGAGATAGTACATCGCCCGCTCTAACCGCTCCTTGCGCCCGACACCGGCATAAACCAGCGGCAAAGCCACATTCTCAAGAGCCGAGATTCGGGACAACAGATTAAAATTCTGGAAAACAAAACCAATCTTCTTATTCCGCGTGATTGCCAGTTCATCATCGCTGAGCCCGGCAACCTCCTCACCATCGAGTTTATAGGACCCCTCCGTCGGCCGGTCGAGACACCCCAGAATGTTCATCAGCGTAGATTTCCCCGACCCCGATGGCCCCATCAGGGCAGCAAACTCGCCCTGATAGATATTCGTATTGATCCCAGCCAGGGCCGCCAGCGTCTCACCGCCGATATGGTAAATCTTCTTGATACCGGAAAGCTGTATCGTCGGATACCGCCGTTCTTGCTTATCCATCAGGCATTCCCCGCTTTCCTTGTCATCACATCGGTGGCCCGCCGTGGTCGTTGTTTTTGGAAGAACCGCTGGTCTTCGCCGTATAGGTACTGACTACCTGTTCGCCCTCCGACAGACCATCCAGGATCTCGACATACTCATCACTATAGATTCCCGTCTGGACATACCGATTCTCCTGTGATCCATCCGGGTTCTTTACAATGACATAGGAGCCGTTGGCATCTGTCTTGAGTGTCGATATTGGTACGACAAGAGCCTGCGGCTTATCGGCCGTGTTGATCTCAACCCTGGCGGTCATGGCCGGCAGCAGCTCACTGTCCGGATCATCAACATCAAGCGTTACATAGTAATAGATTACACTGGCTGATGAGCTGGCTGAACTCGAGCTCGAACTGGTTGAGCTCGTATCCCAGCTGTTGCCCGTATCCGTCTGTGATATCTTCGAGACATGAGCTGTAAACGTCCGGCCAGTATAGGTATCGACGGTGAACGTGGCATCCTGACCTACTTTAATATTGCCGATATCCGTTTCATCGACTTTTGCCATGATCTGTTTGCTGGACAAGTCGGCAATCCGCATAATGACAGTCGGATTATCCGAGCCCTGAACCGCCATGGTCCCAGCTGTTTTCGGTTCGCCAATGACAACACCGGTCATCGGCGCCTGAATGGTCATCTCACTCATATCAGACTGCGCTTCAGACAGCGCTGACACAGCTGTATCATAATTGAGCTGTGCATCTTCCAGATCCACCTGCGTATCAGCACCAATACTGTAGAGATAGCTGACCCGGTCATACTTGGCCCGGGTGTTCGTAACCTTGTACTGCGCCTGATCGCGTTTGGCCTCGTAATCCTTGCCATCGAGCAGTGCTACAGTTTGTCCGGCAGTCACTGTATCATTCTCTTTGACGAGAACGCTCTTGATCCTGGCGGTTACCTTGGAGCTTACCTCAACAGAATCCACCGGCCGGATCGTCCCCGTTGCCGAAACTGTGGACTTCAGGTCCATACGCGTAACTGCCGTAGTCTCCACAGCAGCTGCCTGTCTGGCTGCCTGCTGACCCTGATAATAATGCCAGCCGCCAAAGGCACAGCCTGCCAATACTACAACGGCTATACCAGCCTTGATTTTCCAATTTATTTTCATTTAGATTTTCCTCCGGACAATTCAGCTGCTACCTCGCCAGCAGTAGTTGTGTCAGTGCCGGCCACTTTCAGCTGTCCTGCGGTACCTGCCACAGATTTCGCGCGTTTTCCTTTGGCATTATCATTCTTGACAACTATTGGCTCAGACTTGGCCTGTGCTGCCTGCACGGCATCTTTCGTATCACCAGCCTGCCTGGCAACAGAGGAATCCGCCACGGCCTGATCCACATTGGTCACCAGCTGGTCAGCCGCCTGCACTTCATCACCAGTCAGGCCAATGCCCATGGCATTTTCGACCGCAGCCTTATAGCGGGCATAATCATACTGGGCACTGATATAATTCAGACGAGCGGTCGAGAGCGCCTCCTGGGCATCGATGATATCAAGCATGAGCCCTTCGCCAGCACGGTATTTTTCATGAGCGATATAGTAGTCTTCCTCGGCCTGATTTACAGCATCCTTGGTCGAGTTGAACCGCTTCTCAGCCTCACGCATATTATAGTAAGCCTGCCGAACTGCAAGATCGATATCTTCTTTTGCCTGCAGAAGATTCAGCTTCGCCACATCACGGCTGGTCTCTGCCGTACGAACCGCCGCCTTTGTCACACCACTATCAAAAAGATCCCACGACAGCCCCAGCGTTGCTGAGTCTCCATGGCTGGAATTAGATGGATCAAATGTATTTGTCTGATTGAGACCAATTTTGAAGTTCAACGATGGCAGATAACCTGCTTTTGCTGACTTGATGGCTTGTTCCTGTTGTTCCAGCTTATACTGATCGGCCAGCAGATCTTTACGATTGCGATAGGCATAATCAATACAGGCATCCATATCAATATTGAATGCATCATAGGTAAAATCGGTTGTCAGATTCAGCGGTTCCGTCCGGCTCATGTTGAGATAATTACGCAGCGTCGCCAGATCTACCTCATAACTGTTCTGTGCCTTGATGAGATTCTGTCTGGCATTACTGAGCTCAACCGACGAACGGATCACATCGATCCGTGCCTTTGACCCGGCCGAGAACAGCTGGCTGACATTGGTATAGTGCTCCTGATATTTATCGACAGTCTCCTGCCGCACATTCACCGTCTTGCGAGCTTCCAGTGCATCATAATAGGCCTTGATGACATTCAATTTGAGATCCTCGCGGTCCCGCTCCGTCGCCCAGTCCGCTGACTGCACGCCCAGTTCTGCCTTGCGGATATCGGCCTGATTCTTGCCGCCACTATAGAGTGGCACGGATGCATTGATCCCCAGCGAATTCGATTTCTGCGGCTCATCGTCTCCACTCTTGCTGCTCAGGCTGTCCGAAGCCGAGACGGACACCCCATTGCTGCCTTTCGCTTCATCCAACGCTGCTTTCGCCGTATCCTCGCCCTTCTGCGTAATCTTCAGGCCTGTATTCTGCGACAGCGCCATATTGATGGCCGCCTGCAACGACAGGTCCGCCGCCCAGCTGGTCGGCATTCCCCAAAGCAAAGCCCCCGACAACAGCAATGCCAGCCGCTGTTGACATTTTTTCCTCATAAAATGCTTTATTTTCAAGAATTTTTCCTCCCAATATCCGATCCCTCAGGTAAGACTCCATATCATTCCTATTCTACCACAAACCGCATTTGCCTGATATCCCGCGGCAAAAAACTTTCCGCTCACCAACAGCCTGCCATAGAATCTATGGTAGAATAGAGTAGTTGTAAAAAGATAACAAATGCATTACACCTGCATTAGAATAGGAGTTTTCTATGGATAACCCATATTTTGCCTCGGCCCTCGACGTGCTGCGCCGCTTCTACGGCTACCAGAACTTCCGGCCGGCCCAGGAGCCTGTCATTCAGAGCCTGCTTGGCGGGCATGACACAGTTGCAGTCATGCCGACCGGTGCTGGCAAATCCATCTGCTTTCAGATCCCGGCCATGGTCTTTCCCGGCATCACCCTTGTCATATCGCCTCTGATCTCGCTCATGAAGGATCAGGTTGATGCCCTTGCCGAGCAGGGCATCCCCGCTACTTATATCAACAGCACCCTATCCATGAGCGAATCCGATGCCCGTCTGAACGCTATTGCGGCCGGCCAGTACAAGCTTATCTATGTCGCCCCGGAGCGGCTTGATACGAGTTACTTCCAATATATCCTCGAGCATCAGCCGCTATCCATGGTCGCTATCGATGAAGCCCACTGTCTGTCCCAGTGGGGCCATGACTTCCGCCCGAGCTACCGGCAGATCGCTCCCTTCATCGCCGGACTGCCGCGGCGCCCGCTGGTCAGCGCTTTCACCGCTACCGCAACGCCTGAAGTCAAGGATGACATCATCAAACTGCTTGAACTGCAGCGTCCGCAGGTCCACGTCACCGGCTTTGACCGCCCGAACCTCTACTTTGAAGTCCGTCG
>ERZ650307.984-NODE-984-length-16253-cov-5.462773_pt1 | contig 16253 bp, 15 predicted proteins | sample MGYA00376243_ERZ650307 | MGnify/ENA primary metagenome ERZ650307 (study PRJEB26733, sample SAMN07839242) | wastewater metagenome | biome: urban; feature: artificial channel; material: waste water | place: USA: North Carolina | collected 2016-03-31 ... | reverse complement strand
GCAGCAAAAATATTAGGGATGAGTCATTCAACGTTTTATCGCAAATACAAAAAATGTTTTAAATTGTAGATATTTAGAAACACATATGATATACTGAAGATAAATTTAAATCACAAAAAAGAAGTATGAAAACAATATTTTTTTACTGTTTCATGCTTCTATCTGGATGTTTCTAAATGTCTGATTTATGAAACAAATGAAGAAGAGAGCGATGCTTTATGCTCTGTTGTTCCTGGCAACATTGACACTGCATGCTCAAATGCTTAACCCGGTAAAGTTTTCTTCGCATCTTCAAACAAATGGTACAGCCAATGCTGAGATTGTATTTACAGGTAAGATTAATAATGGATGGCATGTCTATTCAACTAATCTTGGTAGTGATGGCCCTATTTCTGCTACTTTCAATATTAACAAACTTAATGGTGTACAATTGGTAGGGAAGCTCCAGCCGCAAGGTCATGAAATTAATCATTACGATAAACTTTTCAGTATGAATTTGCGCTATTTTGTTGGTAGCGTCACTTTCGTCCAGAAAATAAAGTTTATTAAGCCAACTTATCATATAGATGCTTATTTGGAATTCGGTGCATGTAACGATCAAAATTGCATGCCACCAACAGATGTTGATTTTAAAGAAAATGGGAAGAGTCCTGCTGTAGCTGCCAGTGCTGTCGTCCCAGCAGGAACAGCTGGTACAACTTTAACCGGAGTCGCAAAAAGTAACGCAGAAACAGCATTGACAAAGACACAGGCGGATTCTATAAGTCATATTCATGCTGACAGCCTTTCTAAAGCTGACTCTTCTGCTCAGACAAGTCTTTCTGCAGCAGATAAAGATATGCTGTGGAAGCCAGTTATCAAACAGCTCCAGTCTTTTGGTGGTAAGAACGATATTGCTAATCATGGTTTGCTCTATATTTTTCTGATGGGTATTGCTGGAGGCTTATTAGCGTTGGTTATGCCATGTATTTGGCCTATCATTCCAATGACAGTAAGTTTTTTCCTGAAACGCGCAAAGGATGACAAGAGAAAAGGTATCCGTGATGCTGTGACTTATGGTATTTCTATTATTGTTATTTATCTTGTATTGGGATTACTTGTTACTGCAATTTTTGGTCCAAGTACATTAAATTCTCTTGCAACTAATGCTGTATTTAATATTTTTCTTTTTTATTTTTAGAATCGGAGTTTTTAATTAAATTATTAATATTATCTAATAATCGGTCGTAATTATATTATGTACGATTGTCCATTTTAGTCTTGATTTTATATACCACAATTATGATTGTGGTATTAAAACTTTCAGTCCACAGAACAAACTAAAAGTGTCTCTATTATTTATATATTTCATTTGTTACTAATTAAATTATATAATAATGGTTCAAAATTATATTATTATTTGTTTGCAATTAAATATAATTTGTGCTATAATAATTAAAGATATGAGAAAGACTTTCGTCATATTGCTGCTCACGGGTGACTCATTGTGAGTTTTCTGGAGTTTGTGGTGAAATGGTTAACACACTGCACTGTGAATGCAGATATTGCTGGTTCAAATCCAGTCATTCTCCTTTTTAGGAAAATTACACCAGTTTCTTTATTTTAAAAAGATAAGATTAATTTCTGAATACTGAGTAAATTATGGAATTATTACCTTGTCCATAAAAATATATTATTTTTTATAAAAATTCTTGACTTTTTTAAAAGTTGTGCTATAATATATATAGATACGAGAATACAATAGTTATCTCGACTCACAGCTCGCAAGTTATATTGCGGTGCTTATCAGGGTGTAGCTCAGTTGGTAGAGCACACGGTTTGGGACCGTGACGTCGCAGGTTCGAGACCTGTCACCTTGATTGGTTAATTTTAATTAACTATATTAATTGAAGCGTGTAGCTAACTGCCCAGCACACGTCGGGTTAACACGGATTTCAAAAGAGTCCGTCATTAGTAGACCTTGGGTCTGCAAGGGAACTTGGTTCATTGTAATGAACTCAGCACGTACATTCAGTATCGGCAAGAATTAGCGTTGACACTTTTGAGTGGAATGCCCTTGGTATGGGGTATCACGTTATACGAGTTATCTTGTTTGTAGTTGATGCTTGGCGACAAGCTATAAGATATATGTGAATGGTATGAAATGGAAACTACGCAAATAAAATTTTGGTAGTTGGCAAGTGTGTGTGATACCGCCTCACACCTATGACAAATGAATATGACCCCGTACAAGTTATATTCCATAGTCGCACCAGGAAGTGATAAATGTTGTGTCAGGAAGTGAGTCTCCCTGGACATTAGATGTAAAGCTATTGACATCTAATTGTTAGCAAAAAACTTAGTAATTGGGTTATGGTCGTACTTCTCGTTTGCTGAAATGCAAATACAGATAAAGCAGTCTAATGGATAACAATTCAGTAGAAGATACGAGCAACATTTAGTAACTATAGAGTGCCCTTCCTTCAGGGTTTGCTGTTAATTAAGAGTAAGAAACATATCGTAAATCTGAAATTAAATAAGCCGAACAGTTTATCGTTGATGTTGTGATGAAAAGCAACTATAAAAATTCAAGGAAGCGACTTGCTAAAATCGACAATTAACGTTATCTTTTTTAAGGAAGATGATGAAAAAATTGGTTCACAACCCATTTCATTGAGAGTATTGACCTCTCCGAAAACAAACGTGTAAAACTGAATTATTACAGTGATTGCAGGTAAAAAGTAAATCCTGCCAATATGATGCGCCGATAACTCAGCTGGTAGAGTAACGGACTTTTAATCCGTAGGTCGCAGGTTCGAACCCTGCTCGTCGCATATATCTAAAAATATAATAGACAAAAAGGTAGTGCATAATAGAATGTTCTGCCTTTTTTATATAATTAAGACGTAAAATAAAAACAAACAGAAAGAAGAACCACTATGAAAAGTAAAGAAGAATTAAAAAACGAAATAGAATCATTCATTGATAATATTTATGATAATAGTGCAAACCCCGAGGAGATAAGAAAACACTATAGAAGTGGATATTGTTATTTCTTTGCGTTAATGTTAAAAGACACGTTTGGTGGCGACATCATCTGGGCTGCACCATATAGTCATATTGTCTGGAAACTCCCAAACTATGACGTATATTATGATATTGAGGGTGAATACGTATCTGACGCAACATATATTCCTGTTTCATATTTAGGGAAGTTCATTGATTCATTTAAACATATTAACAATGCACAAGTTCCTACTAAATCAGAAATAGAAGAAGTAATTGAACTTTTTGAGAAAAAGTGATATAATTAAACTGTAATAATTAATATATAGAAAGAGGTTCATTATATGAAAACTAAACAAGAATTACTAGATGAATTAAAGCTTGAGCTACTAGAGATTGGTGGTGTTGATAACTGGCAATCTTATGGTGATGCTATTCAAGAATTCAAAGAAGAAAACGGATTTGGTGATGACGAGTATCTTAACTCTAAAGATACTCTAGTTGCATTAGAATCTGGTGGTGTTGATAACTGGCAATGGTATGGAGAGTCATTAGAATATTTCTATGATTATTCTGAATATCTGGACACAGTAAGTGAAGAAGATTTCCTTGCTGGATATTATCAAGACTTTGATGATTTTAGCTCTGAACAAGAATAATTAAAAATGGAAAGTGATTTCTTATGATTGATATGAAGTATTTTGGAGAGGTTGTGTTTGTCATCATAATATCTATAGTCTGCCTTTGCTATATGATTGATTCTCAAGAGGGTAAAGAACGTATCCTTAAAATGAGAAGTTTAGATAGACAATTAGCTGAAGCACAAAAAGAATTAACTGAAACAAAAAAGAAGTTGAATGAATAAAGTTAACATTAATATCCTTGAATTAATTAAGAGTGATATTTTATTAAATTTATATAAAAAAAGAGCATAATTAGCTCTTTTTTGTTTGACAGTTTTTTTAAAAATTGTTATAATAAGATATAATAAAAAAACTATGAAAAGAGAATATTATGACGTACAAAACAAAAATTACAAGCAAATCAACTGAAACACCACGAATTGATACCTTACTTTATGAAATTGAGAAGGGTAATTATTTTATCCCAGACTTCCAACGTTTCTTTGTCTGGACCCCAGAGCGAGTTAAGTCTCTTATTGATTCATTACTTAAAGATGTTAATATCCCGTCAATTATGCTCTGGAAAACACCACTAGGCGTACCTGCTATCCGTGAGTTCTCAGAGGGGATTAAAGGTTCTGAAACTGGTGAAGTAAGTAAGACGTCTTTGTTCTTCCCTGAAACAGACGGAGATAAAATCTATATCATTGATGGTCAACAACGTCTAACATCACTATATTCATTATACAAGGGTGCTTCTGTTTGTTCAGAAAGTAGCACTGGTAAAGATGATGTAATTGTTGACTTTAAACGTTTTTATGCAAACGTAAACCCTAAGTCTATTCTGCCTTGTGTTATTTACGCTGATGAATTCAATGACCTTTCTTTCCTTGATAAAGAGTCATATTTCCCAATTTACAAAATTCTTCAAACTGATGGAGAAATGGACACTTTTGCACAAATGTCTAATAATAATGCTATGATTTCATCAGGAATGTTCAAGGTCTACCACAGCATTATGGGCGAACAGCTTGTTGTTCAATCTACAATTAATACAAGCTTGGAATTTGCACAAATGTTTTTCAAGAAGATTAATACAGCAGGAGAAACACTAACTGTGTATGATAATGCTTGTTCACAACTATTTGTTTTTGACGGGAATGAAGAAGAGTTCTTTGGCATAAAACACAAAATTGATGATTTATATGAAGAATTGAAAGAGGTAGACCCTAAAGGTAAATTTTCACGAATCAATATTTTGAGAGCTGTATCATTTTGTTTATTAGGTAGATTCTCTGATTCTTACGTTGTAAAACTAGAAAAAAATCAAGTTATTGAAAACTGGGATAAAATTAAAGACTCCATTTACCGTTCAATTGTTTTTATTAAAGACGAATTTCACGTTAAAGACTTAAAAGGTCAAATTAATATGGCAATTCTATTCAGTAAATTCTTCTTTGAATTATCAAGTAAAAAAGATGTATTTAACAAACAGAAAGAATACCTACGTCAATGTTATTATATTTGTCATTTCCGAAACGACAAAGACACTTGTATGCGGGAAAAAGCACTTGGCAACTATTGCCACTGGATTGTTCAAATTGCTAAAGGTAATTTCTCTGACTTTACTTCTTATGTAGAATTCTGTAATTACAACCAATTTACTGATGGTAATGTAGTGTTCTTTGACAGCCAATCATCTATTGAAGATTGCAAACGTTATCCATATATTTCATTAATGATGGAAATGGAACCACGAAGTTTTGTAACAGGTAAAGTAGTTTCATTAGACAACAAAACATCTAACGAAAAATTAAATTACCACCACATTTTCCCTCTTGCAAATAAAGGGGAAAAGGCTAATAACTTATTCAATATTGCACTACTTGATTTTGAAAGTAATCGTGATATTAGTGTTAAAGCCCCGTCTGAATATATCAAACTTGAAAACAAAGATTTCCAAAATGGATATGACTTGTCTCTTTCAGTAAAAGAATCCCACTTCCTTGATGAAATTGATGAAAATATCCTAATTACTGATAATTACAAAAAGTTCATTGAAGTTCGGTCTCGTAAAATCTATGATTTCTTTGTCAAGAAATATAAAAAGATTGCCTAGCTATTAGGTAGTTTTTTAAAATTATTTACTATAATAAAATAGAAATGGAAATAAATAATATGAGGTTTAAAATATGACATTGAAACTATTAGAGGGTTTTGCTGGTATTGGTGCAGTTGCATTTGCACTAGAAGAACTTGGGATTGATTACTCAAGTGATATTATAGAGTGGAATATCTATTCTACAATTGCTTATGCCGCAGTACACCACAATGATGAATACTTAAAAAATAAAAGAAAAAATGAAACTTTGACTTCAAAAGAGTTGAACCAATATTTAAGTGATAATTATTCAAAAGAAGATGGAACACCTCTATTTTCTGCAACAGGTAAAGAACCACTTAATAAGTATAGACTTACGCATAACGTTGCGTTGAATCTAGTGGCGGCTGTCCAAACTGTAAATAATTTAGTTGATATTTCCACTGTATCAATTAAAGACAAAGAACAATACGACTTATTCTGGCATTCATCACCGTGTCAAAACTTCTCTCTTGCTGGAAATAATAAAGGCGGCGATGAGGGTAGTGGAACATCATCTAGCTTGCTATACGAATCTATCCGTTTAATTAAAGAAAACACTCCAAAGATTGTAATCTGGGAAAACGTAAAGGGTGCTCTTGCCAAAAAGCACGTTCATAACGTAGAAAAGTACAAAGATGAGCTTTCTAAGTTGGGATATAAACACTCAACTGAGGTCATCTCTGGTGATGATGTGGGCTGGGTTCAGCTACGTCCACGTGTATTCATCTATTCTTATTTAGAAGAAGAAAATGAAATTAATTTAATTGATATTCTTAAACATCAATATAATAAAGTGAAATTGGAAAAGGTAATTGACTTCTCTAAAGATAGCATTAAAATTCCATTTGAAACAAGTTCGGTTGTTGTTCGTAATTCTAAATATGCACGTGAAAGCTTTTTGAAAAAGGGATATGATTTAGAAACTGACAATTATGTTTATGATTCAGGATTATCTCCGTCTAGACCCTCTAGAGCATATGTAGGAAAAACCCCAACGTTATTGACAAGTAAACGAATTGCTAAATATAGTGCAGAAACGAAAACTGAAACTCTATTAACAGCACGAGAATATTGGAGTCTTATGTCATTTCCAGCTGACAAATATGATTTAGTCAATGGCGAAATTAATGACGTACACCTTTATAAAATATGTGGAAACTCTGTTCTAGTTCTAGTAATTAAAGAAATACTAAAACTTAACAAAATGTTAGACAAATTTTAATTTTTGAAACTTTCTTACAATCTTATTAAAGTTTTGTTAGAGAGTTTTTTACTTTGTGTGGTAAAGCCAACAGCCTATTTACATAAAACCGTTTTTATGATATTATATATATAACAATAAAATCCAGGAGATAGATATGAAATTCAAGACTTTAGTAGAAGAAAAAAGAATTACGTTCAGAAAATATCCGTGACGTGCAACAGGCTGCTGTAAATAATGAAGAGTGGCTTTGTGATAAAATTGACAATCATCTTGAACGTTTTGGTGATACCTTGTCTGAAACAAAAGAAGACGTATTGGTTAAAATACAGAATGATTTAATGGTAGCCTCTCTATTTGCTAAAGACCCAAGTAAACAAAATGTTTCAGAGAAAATGGTAGCAGAACTGCTTGACATTGAAAAGCTTCCTGCTGGTGGCTCTAAATCTATCCGTTTTAATAAATACGGAGAACTTGTTTCTAAAAATACAGCAGACGCAAGTAAATCAGCCGACTTCTTATATAATGGTATTTATCTAACTCAGAAATACACACGTGTCTGTGGTGGTGCGCAAGATAATCAGCGAGATGATGTGATTACATTCCTGGAGAATGGTTCACTTGGTGGATATAAAGTTGGTGCATTAGTTGACGGTGAATACTGGGATAATAATGCTGATTATATTAAAGAATATTTTAAAGATAATGATGCTGTGTCGGTTCTATCAATGGATGACTTAATTTAAATGAGGTGAATAACTCAATGAGCGATATAAAGAAAACTCAGCATTTTACTACAAAAGCTGAAGAGATTTGTGGTAATTTAATTAAACATATACCTGAAAATTGTAAATTAATTGAGCCTTGGGTTGGCGGAGGAGACTTGCTTTCATTATTCCCAAACTCAGAGTGGGAAATTTATGATATTGAGCCAAATAAATCTGTACCTAATACAGTTGAACGTGATACACTCAGCTCACCTCCTGATTATAAAGGTAAATGGGTTATAAGTAATCCACCATATTTGGCTAGAAATAAAGCAAAAGATAAGACTTTGTTTGACTTACATTGTCTAAATGATTTATATAAAATTTCAATTAAAACAATACTTGATTGTGACGGTGGCATACTTATAATTCCATCTAATTTCATTATTGACTCACGTAGCAATGAGATACGTGATATGTTCTTCTCTAAATTTGAAATAACGGAAGCTAATATATATAAAGAGCCTGTTTTTGAATCAACAACATATTCGATAATGGCATTTGCTTTTAAAAAGAAAGAAACAGAATCTAACTCAAATGAGTTCTTATTGAATATATTCTATCCTAAAAAAGAAGAAACTATTATCCTAGAAAAGAAATATAACTGGCGACTTGGCGGAGATTGGTTTGCTAAATTAAATAAAGTAAAAAGTAAATTCAATCGCTATACCGACAAAACTAAAGGTTCTGATTATATCACAGATATAAAGCTTTATGCGTTAGATACTAGAAGTGAGATGTTGCGTCTTGAAAAAGAAAAGACACATTATAAAGGTAAAAATACAGACCGATTCTTTGCTACATTAACAACAGATACAGAAATCACTTCTGATTGTGAAGATTATATTATTTCTTATGTAAATAAAGAAATAAACTTGTTTAGAGAAAAATATCATAATCTTCCCTTTACTACATTTAGGGATTATAACCGAAAACGTATTGATATGTCGGTTGTATATAAGTTAGCTACGTTAGCTTATGATGAATATAATAAAAAATAGAGATTAATATCTCTTTTTTATATATTTGAACTTTTATGTTGCAATAATAATAATATTATGCTATAATATTATATGTAGGAATTAATAAACTCTTACCCTGATATTTATCGGGTAATTTTATGGTTTTTGGGTTTTAATTCTGGTTCAACTCCAGAAATAATCATACCTCCTTAATTAACTTAATAAATCATCTTATGGTTCAGAGGTTAATATAAGGCGGCTCCTGGGTACGAGAAGAAGGAGGTAAGTCTCAATAATGGAGATAATCTTCTCACTTGCGTTAGCTTTTATGCAATCCTAATGAAATAAAAAGCTCAGATATGAGCCACAGTCTGTCTGACACTTTAAAAAGTGAATTCGGGAATCTTTTACCTGTTTGTGGCTAGGTAAATGCCCTTGTTTGGTGTTGGTCTGGGGACGACCAACAGGATAGTTATAATCTAAACTTTAAACTATATAACACACGGCAGATGTTACGTATACAAATGTAATATCTGTTTTTTATAACACAATATCAGTTTTGTGTTATTAATGCCCAATTAGCCAAGAGGAAAGGCTTGTTGTTGCAACCAACAGACCGTGAGTTCAAATCTCACATTGGGCTTTAACTTAACTAAAATAATAATAGGAGGAAAAAGTTATGAAAAAGAAAAATAATATTTCTTATCTTATCAAAGATAAGGATAAAATTCTATGTGTTGGACATAAATCTAAATTAGATTTAGAATCTTCTGATTTATCTAATCTAAATGTAGACGTCTATTATCTGAATTATGAAAAGAACTTAAAAGATAAATTAGATTTAGATGAAAAAGTGTTCACTTCTATTGATGAAGTAGAATCTGAAAATATTAAGTTCAATGTTATTTTATTATCATCTGTTCTAAATGATGTATTTGCACAATACAATATCAATACTAAAGATAAAATCAACAATATGTTTTTTGCTAAATTTTCTGAATTATTAGAAGATAATGGCAGTCTTGTGATTGTAGACTATGCGTTCCCTGATGAATTGGGTGAACTAATCTTGCGAATTAAACCAGATTATGTTGATGAATTCAGACGTAACTTCTGGAATGATTTTAAGACGAATAATAAGTTTCTTGAGTTATCAGAGCAAATTAATGTCGTAATGGGCAGTCGTTCACTTTATATTAGTGCTTCAACAAGATATATCTACGAGCTAATTTACCACTTTGATTTAAAAAGTCATCAAAACTCAAGCCTTGATGATTTAGTTCTATCTACTTTTAATAAAAAAGACATCTGTGATTTATCAGAACTTAATGGTTTAGAATTGGTTGAATATTCTGAATATTTTGAAGATTCATACCTTGAGGATTTAATGCACAAGGTGAGTCTCAAATCAACTAAAGGCGATAAAATTAAATTACCTAAAAATAAATATATTGCAATTTTCAGAAAATAACTACAACTTTTATATAATTAAGATGTAAAAAACTTTAATAAAAGAAGAATAGTCTACGGACTTAAAGAGAAAGAGAATGATGAAAACTACAATTGAATTTAATGACTTTTTGACGGATACAGAAGAAACATTGGTATGTTCTGGAGTAAATAAAGAAAAGAACTCTATCGAGTTAACTTTTGGCTTACACCAAGGTGTTTCACTTTTCGTTGATGAGTGGGAAGAAATCATTGCAAACACCAAAACTATTTTAATTAAAGGTGGCGGTCGCTTTGACGGCGTTATTGTCCCAACACTTATTGATGACTATTTAGTCAGTTATTATTAAATCCCAAAGACTGATATATTCAGTCTTTTTTAGAAATAGAAAGAGAGACTTTTTATGGCAGACGGATTGAAGATTTTTGTAGATGACAATAGATTTCCATCACCAGAATATGATAAGACATTTCAAGGTGCTGAGTTTTTCATCAAATGGGTTAAAAACAACCCAGATGCTAAAATTAAGAAGTTGTCGTTAGACCACGACCTTGGGGTTAATTATATGGACGGCACACAACTTTGCCAGAAGTTATTGACTCCAAATAGTAAAGGTCAGATATTACTTCCTGAAACAGAATACGTTCAGTTCCACACCAATAATGCACGTGGTTGGAAGAATATGTATAAGCTGTTTCGTACTGCAAAAGAAAAAGGTTTGATTAAAACCGAAATTTGTCCCTATTTAGTTGTTGCTACTGATGGACAAGATAGAGACGAGGCATTCATATATGACTTATCAGTCGACTGTTAAAATATTCATTGATGATATTAGATTACCTCCAGAAGAATATGACGTGTGTTTTAAGAAAATATCAGACTTTTCTGAATATTTAGAAAATATAACATCTATTACAATGATAGACAAAATATCTCTAGATTATGACTTTGATTACACTGATATTACGCAAACTGGATATGATGGTCTTGTACTATTAATAGATAAGATTAAGAAAACTGATTTAATTTCAGTGAATAAAATCCAATTTCACACTTCTAATAATGAAGGGTGGAAATCTATGTATGAGTTGGTGTTAAAAAACCTCACTTTATTTAATAAAGTTGTGGATACCCCAATTCTAATTGAAGATGGAGTCGAAACTAAATGTTGTTGGAGATTCCTTTAAAAATAAAAGAAAGATGTGAATTATGAAAATTAACGTTTATATTGATGATGAAAGAACACCAAAGAATGATAAATATGACTTTATTATATTTAGAACAGGTGAAGAGTTTCTTTCATTTCTCAAAAATAACAAGAACATTACAATTGGATTGCTTAGTTTAGACCACGATTTGGGTGCTGACGTAATGGATGGCACTAAATTATGCACAGAATTACTTTATCCCGATATTAACTTAAATATCATCTTACCTAAGACTGATGAAGTGTTCTTTCATAGTGGTAATTTCGAAGCGGTTAAAACAATGCGTTCTAAATTTAATTCAGCTGTGAAAGTTGGTCTTATTTCTAGTTTAGTAGATAATAAGAATTGATTAAACTTAAATTATAAAAGATGTCTAACAAAAGACATCTTTTTACTTTACTTATTTCTTGTTCTTATTCAGTTTTTATGTTATAATTAACTTATAAAGATTAAGGAAGGTTTGTTATGAAAAAACAACTATTTATTACTGACGACAAAGGGCGTTATTACCGTTCTAAAACTGCTGCTATTAAAGCTTCAGGATATAAATGGACAAGTGATTTTACAAAAGCTACGTCTTTGACAGAAAAAGATGTGGAAATGCTCACTAAACATTTTGGCGCAATTGGTATTGACGTTAAAACTAAAGAATTAGGATAACTAATATATATAAAGACAGAGAAGTATTTATTTACTTTTCTGTCTTTTTGTGCTAAAATTTAAGAAGAATAGATATTTTGGAGGTATGAAAATGACAGAATATTCTGAATTAGCTGAAGTGAGTAAAACACCATTTTTAGATAAATTTGCAATAAACTTGACACAGAAATACAGAGACAAACGTGAGGTTGCTGTATTAATTGGTAGAGATAAAGAAGTACGTGAGATTACTGAGATTTTAACCAAAAAGAACAAACCCAACGTAGCTTTAACAGGTAAAGCTGGGGTAGGTAAAGCTATACCCAACAATACAATTATCCCTACACCAGATGGATTTAAACGATTTTCTGATTTAAAAGTAGGCGATTATGTATTTGATAGATTGGGCAGACCTACTAAAATTACTGGAGTATATCCGCAAGGAAAACGTAGTGTTTATCAAATTAACTTATCTGATGGACGTTCAGCTTTATCTGATATAGAACACTTATGGACAACTTTTGATAAATCAGGTAATTTAGAAACTTTAACATTAAAAGAAATCCTCGATACGTATGAATATTCAGTTGATAAGGAATTTCGCTATTCCATTCCAAGCAATGGAGCTGTTGAATTCAATTTGTCAAGTATTGACAATGCTCATCATATTGGAGCTGAATTCGTAAAAGACGGTAAATTAGAAAATGATAAACTCAAGACGTCTGATGTAAAAACAAGATTGAACTTTTTAACTGGTATGATTGAGTCAGGAAAGTCTAAACAACAAAAGAACAAGATTGTATTTTCTAGTGAAAATGAAAGTGTTAGAAATACATTTATTTACTTTGCCAAATCACTAGGGTTTGTTGCTTATATTACTGATAATAATTGTATTATTGATTTATTAGAATCTAATAAGGAAATCCCTTCTGTTTATATAGAATCAGTTGTAGATATGAAGAAAACAGTACCTATGACTTGTATTATGGTTGAAAATGAAGAACACTTGTTCTTGATGAATGATTTTATTGTCACTCATAATACTCAAATTGTAGAAGGTTTGGCATCTAATATTGCAACAGGCAATGTTGTTGGGAAATTAAAAGATGTTGATATTTGGGAAGTTGACTTGGCATTACTTACATCTAAAGATGAATCAGACGGTGGATTCCAATTCCGTTTCAAAAGCTTAATCAATGAAGCTATTGCTTCTAAAGGAAAGATAATCCTATTTATTGATGAAATGCATACAATTATCTCATCTGGTGCAAAAAAAGGCGGGCTTGATGGTTCTAATATTCTAAAACCTGCATTAGCACGTGGGGATATTAGGATGATTGGGGCTACTACATTTGACGAATATCGTATTATCAAGAAAGACCCAGCATTTCAACGTAGGTTCATTGAACTGAAGATATTTGAGCCATCACGTGATGATAGTGTTGAAATTGTACGTGCACTAAAACGTGGCTTTGAAGTCTATCACGAGATTAATATTGATGATAGTGCTTTAACTGCGGCAGTTGACCTAACAATCCGATTTATGCCAGCACGCAGTCTTCCAGATAAAGCTATTGATATTTTAGACCAGGCATCAGCAGCGTTACGTTTGAACTTAGAGACATTGCCACCTGAATTAGAATTAGAACAGAATAGAATTGTAAAACTCAAGTTGGACTTGAAAAACGCAAGTCCCCAAAATCAATCTAAAATGGAAGATGAGATTAAGTCTCTTGAATCTAATTTAGACAAAAAGTTAAAACAAATTGAGTTGCAACGTCAAATTCTATCTAAAATGAAGACGTACCGTTATGAAATTGAAAAAGTATTAAAGGAATACAACTTAGAAAAAGACAGCCCAAATCCTGATAGAGATAAACTATCAAGACTTCTTAATGACCTAGAAGAAAGAGAGAACGAACTTTCTAGATTTAAAAAATCATATAAGAATAATAATCCACTTGTTAATGACACTTTATACAAAAGTGATATACAACAGTCAATTGCAACTATAACAGGAATACCTGTCACGGAAATGTCTAAATCTGAACGAGAAAAGATTATCCATTTAGATGATGACCTGCACAGCCGTGTAATTGGTCAAGATAAAGCCGTATCTGCCGTTTCTTACTCTATTATGCGTAATAGACTTGGGATAGGACTACCAAACCAACCCGTGTTTGTTGGGTTATTCCTGGGTGTATCTGGTACAGGTAAACGAATCCCTGATAGCACGCCAATACCTGTATATGACAAAGATGGAATTGTCTTTTGGAAGAAAAACGGAGACCTTAAAGTTGGAGACTATGTTTATAACAGACTAGGCAAGCCTGCTATGGTTAGTGGAATCTATAACAAGAATGTATCTGAAGCTTGGAAAGTGAACTTCTCTGACGGAACTCATATACTTTGTGATAAAGAGCACCTTTGGCAATTCAAGGAAGTTAATGGTGGTAACTGGATTGTCGGTGATACGTTAGAGATTATACACGGAATGAGCTTAGGTAAAGAATATACTATACCTGTTTCAGAACCTATTTATCGTGATGAGCTAAAACTTAACGATAAACCTTGGGATTACGGACTCTCTTTATCTAAATTAGCAAAACCTGTTATATTAGATGAATATAAGAATGCCTCTATTAACCAAAGATGGGAGTTCATTGCTGGAGTATTTGATAATTCTGATGTTAAAACAGATATGAACCGTATTATTCTAAAACATCAATCAGTTGGATTCCTTTCTGATTTATTAGAAGTTGTAAATTCATTGGGTGTGCGTGGTACTATAAAATGTAATAGTTTGGTATTACGTGTGAATAAATATACAGCACTTCAATTCTTCAAGTTTAATAAGTCTATTGTTAAGAACTTTAAAACTAAATTAGAGAAGATTAATGAAAATGAATTATTAATTACATCTATTACAAAAACAGAAGTGAAAGTGCCAATGACTTGTATTATGGTTGATGACCCAGAACATCTGTATATTGCTGGAAAAAACTATATTGTAACTCACAATACTGAATTAGTTAAAGCACTGGCTGATAAATATTTCGGTGATGAGAAAGCTATGTTACGGCTTGATATGGGGAGTTTCCAGAGCAAAGGGTCAATAGCTAGACTAATTGGTTCAAACCCTGGTGAGAGCTCGTATGATGAGTCTGGTGGTGAGTTAACTGAGTGGGTTAAGAATAACCCTTATTCTATCATTCTTATGGATGAAGCAGAAAAAGCTTATCCTGGTGTGTGGGATGTAATGCTTCCTGTTTTTGATGAAGGTGTACTTACTGATGCCAGTGGGGAGATTGTTAACTTCAAAAACAACATTATAATTATGACATCTAATATTGGTTCAGCATTGATTGCACGAGAATATGATACGGAAACGCACCGTGTTTCTAGAACAGCAATGGATAGTATTAATGCTATGTTACGTAACCCTAACCCAGAAAAAGGTGGTGGTGGTTTCAAACCTGAGTTTATGAACCGTGTCGATGAAGTTGTTATATTCGGAAAACTTAATAAATTAGAGTTGGAATCAATTGCTACACTTAAACTAAAATCTCTTGCTAAACGTTTAAAAGAGACAAGAAATATCAATCTTGTGTTTGGTGAAAAGATACTTCCACTCATTCCTATTAAAGGAGAAGAGGGAATAAAGACAATTGACGTAAGTAAGTTTATTGTTGATAAATTATCTTATGATGAATTGAAACTTGGTGCTAGACCAATTGACAGACACATCACTTCTGAAATTGAAGATAGACTCGTTGATATGTTATTAATGGAAGATGTTCCTGATGGTAGTAATATCTATATCCATATGGAATATGATAAGACTAAATCAAGCACTTATATAAATGATTTAGGAGACCGTGTTCCAACTCCACCAATCATTAAAATGGAAGTAATTGAATCTGATGAATATCAAGCCTTAATTCCATTTGACCCAACTAAATAATAAAAAAGAAAGACAATTAGTTAATATTGTCTTTTTTTTATATAATTAACTTGTAAAATAAAAAACAAAAAGAAAGAAGAAAAAACAATGAACAAAATCCAAACTAATTTAAAATTAAAACCTCAACTATTAGAAGAAGAAAATACCGTCTATTTTAATAAATCAGAAAACGGCTTGTCTGTTGGAATTAAAAACCCAGTTATATCTGAAGATAATGCAGACAGAGGGCATTCATCATATTGTAATATTTACCCGTTTCTATCTAATATTGATTCGACGGTTGGACATTTAATCCCGTTCTTTATCTGTGG